>Ga0209272_10000018_pt1 | contig 318916 bp, 256 predicted proteins | sample tdDd002_FD_187125 | JGI IMG/M metagenome (GOLD analysis project Ga0209272, IMG submission 187125) | Marine sediment microbial communities from the Atlantic coast under amendment with organic carbon and nitrate - tdDd00.2 (SPAdes)... | ecosystem: Environmental > Aquatic > Marine > Coastal >...
TGAAACTGGATAAAGAATGGACATCTCCATAAACCAAAAATTCTTCTTTGGAGGTATGAGAACAAAGAATTAAATAAGAATTTGCTGGAATGGTATCGGAAGAAAACAAAAGCTCTTTACTGCCAATCTGCAGCTTCCATCCTTCTACTGAAATTGGATAACCTCTGACATTGTATAGCTCGAGGTATTCATACTCTGGCAATCCCCGACTCGGACTTTCATCTGCCATAATTTCGTTGATGACAACATCATGTTTATGAACTTCGTGATACTCAAAATTCAAAATGGTATCAAGTACATTATCACATTCATCAGATACTCCTGAAACATGCAACTGTATTTGTTCCGCATCTGTAAATGCACTTTCAAATTGTAAGTCCACTTCTTGATTGGAAATAGGAACAACCTCCTTTAAAACCTTAGTCTGAATATTATAATTCTCAGGATTCAACAATATTGCTTCGTCAATCACTTCACTAAATTCCAATGACAACTGATTTTCTGATTTCAGTCTAAAAGAAATTACCTTAGGAGCTTCTTCATCTATATAATCAGCATGGATGGAATTGATTTGGCCAGGAGTTCCTCCATTTTCACTTACTGAAGCTGACCAATTATTTTGACTGCTGCAAGTATTGGCCGGATCAATTCGCTCTAAACTCCAACCTCCATTACTTTTCCCTTCTGATCGATACCAAGTATCAGAATAAACAATCTCATCAATTGTTTTTCCATTGGCAGACAACAAGCTCAATCTGTTTCCTGAATTGGTTAAGCTACTGAAACTGGATAAAGAATGGACATCTCCATAAACCAAAAATTCTTCTTTGGAGGTATGAGAACAAAGAATTAAATAAGAATTTGCTGGAATGGTATCGGAAGAAAACAAAAGCTCTTTACTGCCAATTTGCAGCTTCCATCCTTCTACTGAAATTGGATAACCTCTGGCATTGTATAGCTCGACATACTCATACTCTGGTAATCCTTGACTCGGACTTTCATCTGCCATAATTTCGTTGATGACAACATCAAATTCATTTGCCGGAGCCAGATATTCAAAGACAATTGAATCGGAAACTAATGTCGCACCATCTTTGTCAATAATGTTTAAAACATCTACTTGGTAAATGCCAGTCTTTAATTCTGAATTCATAATTATCAGAATTTCATTACTTGAATCGGTGATTAAGGACTTAAAGTCTTTCTGTTCTTCACCATTACAACTAACCTTGAAATTCTTATGGGTCACTTGTTGGTCTGCTTTAAGCCTTTCAGAAAAGGCAATTAAAATGGAATCTTGTCCACTTATTTGATATGACTTAATGAAAGGTGCGGTATTAACAGATTGCACTCGAAAATCATCAAACCATAATTCTCCAGCTCGCGATACGGATTCAAACTTAAACTCTAACCCACAATAAAATTCTTCACTTTTATATGTAATGACAGAAGAAAAATCCTCCCATTTATACCAAGAATTATTCTCTCCCATTCTATTGTAAGCCAAATTCCATGTACCATTAGCATTATATTCTACTTGTATGGCAATTGCCTCATTTTCGTTCCAATCAAATTTCGTCTGTGCTAATACTTCTGGAGTTTCACCATTATTCGTTTCCCAAAAACTTAACATGTCTGTAGAACCCTTTAAGTTTACTCCCACAGAATACTTTACTTTAGCTTTGGCAGGATTCTCATCATCCATACAAAGGTGAAACACAAAATTATTTCCAGAACTCGGATCCCAATCACCATTTCGCAGAACAAAACTCCACCTTGTTATTCCATTCTCACTTCTCCAGTTCTCCAACTTATGAGAGATATAGCTATTTCCAACCTGATTACTTAAGTTATGCTTTAAGGATTTATTTCCATTAATAGGTTGATACGTGGAAACAGACCAATCTGAAGAATTTATAAATTCACCCAATGAATATTCTTCAAAAGAATAAATAAAATCCAATAAACTTTGACCAAATATAACAGTACAAGAATCTGATTCTAAACTCGAATTAACTCTAAGATAGAAATCTTTCTTACCTGAATAAGTCATAGAATTAACATCCACTACACCATTATTAAAATCTAACTCATTATCTTGAATCAACTCACCATCTCCCTGAATTAATTTCAAACTAATTTTATCAGTATAATCCATATCAATATTCTGATATCGATCGCAAGCAACCAGTTTTACATTAAATTGTTCTGAATTATCCATAACAAACAAAGGCGATGATGCGATACTAATCCTGTCTGCCTCTACATTTAAGCTGAAAATTTCAGAATTCATATCCTCAAGCATGCTTGTCTTTAATTCCGAACTATTTATTCCAGTCTTCCATCCCGAAGCAGATTGTGGAATATATACCTGAAATTCCATATGATCAGGCAAACAAGATTCTTTGAAATATATGGCCAATTCAAATTTCTGAACGGTTCCGTTACTTACCTGAAATAAGCCCTTACTTGAATTAAATTTGATGCGCTCATTGTCAATATCGTTACTGCATTCAATAATTTCGCCATTACTTTTTATTACGGCTCCAGCAATATGTTTTTCCCAATCAAAAGAATTTGGAAGTTCTTTTTTATAGAATATCGCAGTATTGATTATGGTTGGCAAATCATCAAATGAAGCCGAATCTGCAATGGTAAAGTTCAAAACAGTACTTGCAGTTTCCTCAGTTACAGATAAAGATGTTAACTGATTATTTACAATTTTCTCACCTTTTATAAGAGTCGAGCTTTGGTCAACACTTGAAATATCTTCAGAAAGTATTGTTTCAAAACCTTCGGCTTCTGCCTGAATGGTAAAATGTTCAGCTTTATTATATATTAAATCTGTCCATATCATTTTACCATTCTCCATAGTTTTCCTCAATCCTGAAACCGATGTCAATTCACCAGTTCCTGCAGCCAAGCTAATTTCCACCTGCTTTTCGGAATCAGTATCCAAATTTCCCAATTCATCTAGCATTTCTAGTTCAATAGTAAATAATTCATTGGGTTTTACAGATTTTGGAACCACACCAAACTGCATTTGTATAGCCTTCACTTCACATTCTAACTTCGGTCCTAATATCTCATTATCAAACTGGAGTTTTAATCCACTATCCTCCTCTGATACTTCCCAGTTTTCACTAGATTGTTCTATTCTTAGTTGAATTATTTCTTTGTCTACACTAGTTCCTTCCCTAAAATATCCAAACAAAGAATAGGTGGCCTCACTTTCACTATTAATAATTGCAGCAGGATCTGATTCTTGCAAGAAGACATCAATTTTATCTTTTGAAATCTCGAAATCAACATCTATTTCATGATTATCGCGCATAAGATAAAAGCCAGCTATACTTTTCTTAAAATCTACTTGATTGCTTTGACCACTTCTAATCGGGATTTTCTTAAGAACAGTAGGAGCATCGTCATCACCTGAATCGTTTATAGCAAATTCGAACAATTTAAATGCTTCGCTTTTCTGAGTATGTAAAGCTGATAAAATAGTATGATCTGGAATCCACGAAGTTGAAATCGCTTGAGATTCAAATGTATTTTCGATAACAATTTTGGGAGAAATTAGCGCAGGTAAACTTTCTCCATCTAATTTTAACTGAATCGTATCTATAATTTGGTATCTTAAAGAATCAAATATCAAAATACCTTTCTCTAAGTATTTACTTAAACTATTAGTTGCTATTAATTCCCCTTTTCCTGCTTGAAGAGATAAACTAATTTGTTCATCCTGATCGGTATCTAAATTTCCAAATTGATCGTTCGCCTCAATTGAAAATTGAAACAAGTGATTTCTTACAACTGATTCAGGAATGCCAGTCAACACCAATTGGGTAGCTTCTACATTTATGGTATGAATAGCAGAACTTATAGTCTCATTACTTTTAGAAAAACCCGATCCACTTGCATATGTTGAAAATCCACATGCAGCTTTCCCTATAGCCATCTGAAATTTTAATCCATCAATCAATTCATTAGCTGAATTAAGGAATACTCTAAGCTCTACTTCTCGCTTTGAACCATCAGGAATTGATAGTTGACCTTCTACAAAATCAAAATATAAGGAATCGGAACCTATTGTTATAGTTTGATAATTCACCAAATTACCATCCGAATAAATCCTAACACCTCCTAATTGATTCTCCCAATCTATTCCATTTTCTGGATGAGAATTGTAAAATGTCATTCTGGAAATTTTGGTAGGAACACCATCACTTGCTAAATCTGTTTCGTCAATTATGAATCTAAAGCAAGACAAAGCTTCTAATTCAGTATCAACATCTGTATTAATTATTAACTCTTCAACCTGATTCTCAGCTTTCTTTAAAACAGTAAAATTCTCATTTTCAACAACTATGAGATCACCACTTACTACTATGTTATCGAAATAAACTTTATCCCCCGCATTTGGATTATTCATCCTCACTATTATTCTAAGTTCATCTCCTTCCAAACCAGAAGTAGAAGCATCAGAGCTTCCCCAATTGCCAATATTATCACCATTTACAGTAAAAAGTTGTTCAGCTCCTCCATCAATTTTATAGAAAAATTTCAGGTACTTATTAGCATTTGTTGAAGAGCCAGTCTCCACTGCTAACACAGAGATAGAACAATTAGTATAAGAAGAAATATCAATAGCTTTACTCATCCAAACAGCTTCACCATCACAATCAACGGCTTCTAATCTTCCACCACTGGTTTCTACTACTTTAACGTAATCCGAATCGTCGGCAAGAGTACAGTTAGTGACATCCAAACTCCAATCAACAACCTCCTCCATATCAACATTTGAACCCCAATAACCTTTATTTAAATCTGCAGCATCTGAGAAGTTTTTTGTCCATAAATCTTCTGCATGTAGGTTTGTATTTATCAGTAAAACCAAGAGTATGAACAATTTCTGGGAAAGTGTTTTTTTCATAGGAAATTAACTTTAACTTTGATTTGCTTTTCTGAGCAAAAGCTAATTTAACTATAATCGATTTTATAAACAAGGAATTAAAGCTTTATTATGTTATGAGGATAGCAGTTGTAGGAGCTACAGGCCTGGTAGGCCAGAAAATACTGGATGTTCTGGAGGAAAGAAATTTTCCAGTTAGCGATTTATACCCAGTAGCAAGTGAAAGATCTGTGGGTAAAGAGGTTGCATTTAAAGGCAACAAGTACAAAGTTATCAGTATGGAAGATGCAATTAATCTAAAACCACAAATTGCAATTTTCTCAGCAGGTGGCGGTACATCATTAAAATGGGCTCCTGAATTTGCCCAGGTTGGCACTACTGTAGTAGACAATTCTTCAGCTTGGAGGATGGATGAGAACAAAAAATTAGTTGTTCCAGAAATTAATGCTAAAGAATTAACCAAAGAGGATAAAATTATTGCCAATCCGAATTGCTCAACAATTCAGATGGTAGTTGCCCTAGCTCCTCTTCATGAAAAATACCAGATTGAACGCTTGGTAATTTCAACATACCAATCGATCACTGGTACTGGAGTTAAGGCAGTGCAGCAATTTGAAGATGAGCGCTCAGGAATAGATGGAGAAAAAGCCTATCCACACGAGATAGATAAAAACTGTCTTCCACATTGCGATGTATTTACAGAAAATGGTTACACAAAAGAAGAGATGAAACTGGTTAACGAAACCAGAAAAATTTTGAAAGACGACAGCATTAGAGTTACTGCTACTGCAGTTAGAGTGCCAGTTGTTGGAGGTCACAGTGAATCATTAAACATTGAATTTGCCAATGATTTTGATGTTGAAGAGTTAAAACAACTTCTAAAAGAAACGGAAGGTGTAATTGTTCAGGATAATCTGGATAATAATGAATACCCTATGCCAAAATACTCGCATGAACGAGATGAAGTATTTGTTGGACGTATTCGACGTGATTATTCAAATCCAAACAGTTTAAACATGTGGGTTGTTGCCGATAACCTTAGAAAAGGAGCTGCAACCAATGCTGTTCAAATTGCAGAATATTTAGCCAAGCAAGAATTGGTATAACACAATAAAAAACCCGATGCAAAACATCGGGTTTTCTTTTTATATCATTATTGTTTTAATCCATCAAATTTGAATAATCCTGATAAAGGAAATCATTGTATGGGAATCGCGCTGAATGAATTTCACGAATAACATCATACACTTTCTCTCTAAATTCTTCAATATTCTGCTTTTCGATTGCTGAAATAAACAAACAAGGTGTATCTCCTTTGGCAATCCACATTTGCTTTAACTCATCCAAACTATAGTTTTCACGTGTTTTAGGCAGCAAATCGTCCTCATCTTTCTTCACATAGGTGAAAGCATCAATTTTATTGAATACAAGGAAAGAAGGCTTCTCTCTGTTATCAATTTCAGCCATGGTTTCGTTTACCACCTTAATATGATCTTCGAAGTTAGGATGTGAAATGTCAACAACATGCAAAATAACATCAGCCTCTCTCACCTCATCTAAAGTTGATTTAAAAGATTCAACCAAATGGTGAGGCAATTTTCGAATAAATCCAACTGTATCTGCCAATAAAAAAGGAACATTCTGAATCACTACCTTTCGAACTGTAGTATCCAGAGTTGCAAATAATTTATTTTCAGCAAAAACATCCGATTTACTAAGCATATTCATAAGAGTAGATTTACCAACGTTGGTATATCCAACTAAAGCAACACGAACCAATTTTCCACGGTTCTTACGTTGAGTTGCCTTTTGTTTGTCAATCTTCTTGAGATCTTCCTTTAGCTTGGCAATTTTATCTAAGATAATTCGACGGTCGGTCTCAATTTGAGTTTCCCCTGGACCACGCATCCCAATACCTCCTCGTTGACGCTCGAGGTGAGTCCACATTCGAGTCAACCTTGGCAGCATGTATTGATATTGAGCTAACTCAACCTGAGTTTTTGCATGTGCAGTTTGAGCTCTACTGGCAAAGATATCAAGAATCAAATTGGTTCTATCTAAAATTTTTCTTTTCAAGATTCTCTCTACATTTCGAAGTTGAGTTGGAGATAATTCATCATCGAAAATCACCATACCAACATCTTCGTTAGCTTCCAGGTAATCTTGAATTTCCTCAAGTTTTCCTGCTCCCACAAAAGTTTTTGGGTTAGGATAATCTAACTTCTGTGTGAAACTTTTAACTGTTTTTGCTCCTGCAGTTAAAGCCAAAAAGTCCAACTCAGCCAAATATTCATCAACTTCCTGAACAGTCATACTTTTAGACTGATCAATCACTCCGATTAAAACCGCTTTTTCTTGCTCCTTTTTTGTTCTTAGATAGTCTCCCATTTATATATTTTAGGAATAACATTAGGCTTACGCCCCTTTTCAATTCTATTTGCTCCAATATCAAACTCTTTCAGTAATCAGAAAAAAGATGAATTGTAGGACAAAAATACACAATATTCTGCAATGCTTTCTGTAAGGTACAAAAAAAGAGGTTTCGAAAAATCGAAACCTCTTATATAATCGTATAGTATTGATCTACTGTAATTGGAAGTTGATTGGTACAGTATAAGAAACCTTAACTGGTTTTCCACGCTGTTTTCCTGGCTTCCATTTTGGCATCTTATTGATTACGCGAATCGCTTCTTTATCCAAAGATGGATCAACTCCACGAACAACGCGAACATTCTCAACACCACCTACCTTATTTACTACGAAAGTAACAAATACACGGCCTGTGATACCATTTTCCTGAGCAATTACAGGATACTTAATAGATCTTGCGATCCATTTCTGTAATTCAAGCTGTCCACCTGGGAATTCAGGCATATCCTCTACAATAACAAATACCTGAGCTTCATCTTCTTCTTCCTCTTCCTCTACTACTTGGATTTCAACTTCTTCATCCATATCAGCATCCGAGTCTTCAATTTCTAGCTCATCTTCGATCTCTTCATCGTTATCCACGATATCCAATACCTCAGCTACTTTAGGTGCTGGTGGTGGTGGTGGTGGTGGCTTCATTTGTTCCTGTCTGGTAATCGGAATAATCTCCTCCTCAGCTTCCATCTCTTGCTGATCTTGTAAACCTGTAGCTTCAGCAGAATCTACACGCCATTCGAATGCAGCAAAAACAAAAAGCAGAGTCAGCGCCAGACCAATCTCAAGAAAGAGACCTCTCTTATTTTCAAGATCTGCTTTAGGTGACTTCTTAACTTCCATAATCTTCTTTTAATTTTCTTTTAAATTCAGCGTTTAAAAGTAAGTAATTCAATTTTATAATCAAAATTCTATTCTCTGCGAAAATATTTGAGGCATAAAGATATAAAAATAACGAGCAATCATTTTTTTCTAATGGTATTTTTTGATTTTCAACACGTAAGATCGCCTGAAAATTTAATGATAATTATAAAAAATGCTCTAATTTGAATATAGATAAACCCACTGTAAATAAATCAACTATAAATTTAGTACATTTTTTTCTTTAAAGCCATTCTAAATTAGATTTTTTAACAAAGAAGAGTGAAAAATCCATATTGTCCGAACTCATCCTACCTATACACACACTATACATTGCTACCAATCAATTGTCTATTGACAAACAATTTTTCGAACTAAAATAGATTCTCCACTCTAAATTCCCTTACGTATAAGAAGAAAAAATGTTTGCTTTCGATAAAAATTCATTATCAAGTAGTTTCGCATGTTTAATTTTAATTTATATTTGCAAGCGAATTCCTGATCATTAAAAAATGCTTTAGGAGTCATTACATATTAAATGGGGGGTTAGCTCAGTTGGCTAGAGCGTTTGACTGGCAGTCAAAAGGTCACCGGTTCGATTCCGGTACTCTCCACCCTCAAATCAAGGCGGTTGTGGCAATTATGCTGTGGCCGCTTTTTCATTTCTATGTATTTCTACATAAGTATTTATAATCCTGTTGTTCACAATACTTGAAATATTACCTAACAAAAGACCACACCTGAATGTAATGAGAAAATCAGTAAAACATTAATTAACTTAGCTTTTAACCTTCTTTAACACTTTTTTTAATGTGGGTAAAACAGGAATCCATACATTTGTAGTGTCCTTTCCGAGAGGATTAGGTTTTCATAGATTAAAATGGGTTAGAGTAAAGTCAGGGGTGGTTCCCTGACTTTTTTATTTTAATCGATATCCTTTCTACTGTTGGAGTTTATAAAAAGAATATTCCCTAGCGAATCGTATCCTTTAAATAGTTCAGATTTCTCGTGCTTTAAGCTTTCACCTCTGAATCCAAGAATTGTTAAACCTGCGTCAGCCGATTTCTGATTGATGATATCGCGAGAGGCAATATCCTCTTGTTCGTGTATGATTTCAATATTTGAATTTGTGATTGGCAATCTGCCACTAACAACCAATTCATCCAATTGTTTCCTGGTTTCATCAGCCTGATTTTCCTTGCAGATATTAAAAATTTTAATGTCCACTTTGTTCCAATCCGGGTGTCCGCCGATAATAAAACTCAACAGAATCATGAGGTTTGCATTATCGGTATCTGAAGATTTAATCCAAACATGAATGTTGTTATTATAATTAAATTTTCTTCTTGAACTTCCCAAAATACAGAAATCGAAATTTCCGGCACGTGCCAAAGAATAGTTTTCAATGATCAAATCCAAACGCTCAGGATCTTCCTTATCAAATTCGAAGATCACCATATTATTCTCCATTCCAGCAATTCCTGGCAACTGAATGGCTTGGGCAATAGCTGAAGTATATGATGGTGATATTATTGTATCTACATAAACATGATTCTCGATTTTATCGAAACTGCTTATTAGCTTATCCAATTCCTCTTGCGATTGCTGATATGTCGCTTTGGAGTAATATCCTTCGATTCGATGTAGGTAAGTTCCAAATCCATATTTGTAGGATATCCAGTTTAATAATTTAAATGCAGTATCGCGTTTAAACGAATCTTTCGAGATACAAATTGCACTAGGTCGCCACTCTCTTGTCTTTCTTTTACCTGCTTTTTGCAAGAAAACCTGCATATTTCTATTCAATTGATAAAGAGAATTCAAAAAAATTGATTCCAATCCATTCCTGTGTTTATGATATCGGTTAATAAACAAATAAATCAAACTCATTAAAACAACTGCACTAAATGCATAAAGAGTGTTGATTTTGAACATTACCCATATGGAAATGAAAAATCCGATAAGCGATAACAACCACTTTGATTTAAAGGAAGGACGATAACTCGGTGACGATCCAAAATGATTTAAAAAAGAGATTAAACACAAAGCCCCATAAGTAAGCATGAAAAACATGGATATGATTTCTGCTACAGCATTTACATCTCCTAATGCAACAAAAACGATAGCTATTAAACAGGTTATCAATGATGCATTGATGGGTTCGTTATCTTTTGCTCTGCCTTTAGCTAACCAATTGTTTAATGCTTCCGATGGAAAAGATTTATCAATAGAAAGTGCCTGCAAAGTTCTTGGTGCAACCATTACAGATCCAATTGCAGAAGAAATTGTTGATGCAGCTAATCCAAGTGGAATTATAATAGCTCCTCCCAATGCAATTTTCGACATGATCAACTGATCTCCAACCAGATCTTCACTACTTGCCGATCCTGCCAATTTATATACGATAAAGAAATAGATAATCATTCCTATTAAAGTGGCTGCGGTAGTTCCCACAGGAATAGATTTTGAAGGATTCTTTAAATCTCCAGATAATCCAACTCCAGCTGTCATACCAGTAAATGCCGGAAAAATGATTGCAAATACAATGAAAAAATTATCTGTATTTTTAAAATCAGCATTCCATAAATTAAAATCACTCGTCAAGGAATATTCTGTAGAGCCCAGAAAAAACATGGCCAATGAAATAAATAGAATTGCCACCACAAAATAAAGAGCTTTCACTCCCAAGTTGGCTCCTTTTTTCAAAATCAAAGCCGAAAGCAATAACATGGCAGGAATACTTACAACTTGCCTGGGCAGATGATATCCATATGTTTCGCGTACCCAATTAAAAACTGGCTCAAAAGCTTCCGTAAATGCTATGATGTAAAATGCTACACTTATGGCCTGCGACATAAACAAAGCCAAACCTATTGTTGCTCCAATATTTAAACCAAACGATCTGGATATAATAAAGTATTCCCCTCCTCCTTCAACACGTTTATTGGTTGCAATTTCAGATATTGCAAAAGCAGTAGGTATGGTAACTGCATGTCCCAATAAAATAATTAATATAACTCCCCAGAAACCAACACTTCCCACCGCATAGCCAAATCGCAAAAATAATATGGCACCTAATATTGTAGATATTGCTGTAAAAAAGACTGGAGCAGTTCCAAATTTTTGAGCTGTATGATTTGTTGACATAGTAAACTTTGTATCGTTAGTTTAATAAAAATAGAAAAAAGGATGGAATATTTAATACATGTTATATTTAGATATTTTTAACAATTAGTTTATCAATTCATTGTGATTTAAGTTTTTTATTTGTGTAATTTTATTTTCCACAAAAAGTAGCATGGAAACAACAAACAAACAAAGCTCACCAAAGAAATTACTGCATGGCGTTAGACCAAGCAGGATAATTTATCCAATTTTAATTGGATTGGCAGTAGTTGTGTACATGCTGGTTAAAGAAGTTGATGCCAATACATTCTCATTAATAGAATTTACCTGGTATACTATTTTTTGGCTTTGTATAGCTTTGTTCATGATGGTAATTCGAGATTTGGGATATATGGCTCGCTTAAGAATTCTTACCGACAGAAAATTCTCTTGGGGCAAAGCTTTTCGCATCATCATGCTTTGGGAATTTACATCTGCAATTACACCTTCAGCAATTGGAGGAACTTCAGTTGCCATTTTATATCTCAACAAAGAGGGACTTAAAGTAGGAAGAAGTTCGGCGGTTGTAATGTCTACATCATTTTTAGATGAGCTCTACTTTATCATCATGTTTCCCTTATTGATTTTACTTTTAAATGTAAAACAGTTGTTCATGATAGAATCTCCAGAGCACTCTATCTGGCTCGATTCATTACTATATTTCGCACTTGGTGGATATTTGGTAAAACTCGTTTATCTAATCGTACTTACCTACGGCCTCTTTTGGAATCCAAGAGGACTAAAATGGTTGCTATTATGGATATTTAAGCTTCCTGTACTGCGCAAATGGAAACATGGAGCCAATAAAGCAGGTAGTGATATCATTGAAAGTTCTAAAGAACTCAGAAGAAAACCCTTCCTGTTTTGGTTTAAAGCCTTTATGGCTACATTTTGGTCTTGGACAGCCAGATATTGGGTAGTAAATGCAATGCTGCTTGCATTTATGTTGGAAGGTTATGGATTTGCTGATCACATCATGATATTTGCAAGACAATTGGTAATGTGGATCATGATGTTAGTAAGTCCAACTCCTGGCGGTAGTGGGTTTTCAGAGTGGGTGTTTACTCAATATCTTGGTGACTTCTTGCCTACTGCAGGATTAGCTGCTAGTATGGCTTTAATTTGGCGCTTAATATCATATTATCCTTACTTGTTTATTGGGGTTTACTTACTACCTAGGTGGATAAAAAAGCATTTTAAAAACACCAAATCATAAACACATCACAAACAAGCTATTGCAATTTTTGACAAAAGAAAAATGTAATTTCATCAAAGCTTTTTCATGTTCTACCATAATGAATAATTAGGTTTCAATTAAAGAATGTAACTTGCTTATAATTAAATCAAGTCACATATTAAAACCTCAATAATTATGAAAAAGTTTTTAACCTTTTTTATCTTATTGGCTACTATTGTTTCATCTTGTTCAGAAGATAATTTTAAAGAAACTGAAAAGCCACAGAAAAAAGATGATGTAATTCAATCAGTTAACATTACCAATAATGCAGCAGATTTAAGCTCACGTGTTACTTACAGCGATAAATTGGTTATTGTAAACGATATTCCAAATGCAACAACAAAATCGGTAAAAGCAGATTTTGAAATTGATCCAACAAAAAACTATGCTTTTAAATTAAGAGCCGAAGTTGATGCTCCAAAAGTTAAAGGCGAATACGTTCAGGCAACACATGTTAAAATTGTGGATAATATGGCTTTTGTAACATACAATACAAAAGGTCCTGAATACAATGGTGGTGTTGAATTGTTCGATGTAACTGATAAAACAAAACCAATTCTTCAGGCACAAGCTATGTTTCACGATGTTGACATAAGTGCTGTAGATTATTACAATGGGAAGCTCTATTTGGCAGGTGCTCATGATCCTGATACACCTGGATTTGTATATGATTCACCAGCAATTCTTATTGAAATAGAACTTAGTCCATCGGGGCAAATCCTGTATGTTTCGAACACATACGATATTGCCTCCTATGTAGCAACTGATGTTAAAGTTGATGATGATTATATTTATGTAACCAGTGGATCTAACGGAAAACTTACTGTTTTAAACCACAATTTCACTTTAGCTGGATACAAAGATATTGATGATGCCAGATCTGTTGCAATCAATACTGATCACATCTATGTTTTAGAAGGAACAACTCCTCAGTTGCATAAGTTCTCTATAACAGATTTATCAGGACCTGAATTTATTGGATTAAATGGTCCTGTTACAGCAGAATCAAAAACAGAAATCGACGTTACTGATGACTTATTATTGGCCGCTTTAAATGAAGGTGGACTAGACATCAGAAATTTAGAGGGTGAGCTTCTTGAACATTTCGACAGACCGCCTACACCGGAAGGAAGATTAGATGAAAACTACGTAACCAACTCCGTTGCTTTAAACGAAGAACTGTTATTGATTGGTAATGGTGGTGCCGGCTTATATGTAGGCGCTATCATTCCTGAAATAGATGATGAAGTATTACTAATGGGTAGTATGTTTTTTGATGCATCAGTAAATTTTGTTGAGTCTAAAAATGAATGCATTTTTGTTGCTGCAGGAACTGGTGGCCTAAAAATTTTAAGCATCGAATTAGATGAAGGTATTCCTGATGACATCATCCCTACTAAACCTTGTCCTACATTAATTGACAACATTATTGCAATGTTCCCTGCAGGCAAAGATAATCGTGACGATCATGCTGATTTATTCACAGATGAAAGTAAATTAATTCTTAAACTGAAGAAAGAATCGCCTGTTTACCTTACATTTATTGATGAAGGAGCTGGATGGAGAAACTCTTTGGCTTACTATACATATGATGCTGAAAATCCACCTACAGGTGAAGATGAAATCGAACTTCACATGTTATTCCCTAATGTCTCAAAAGAAGGAGAAGGCGGAGGATTAAAATCAGGAGACAGAGTTCAATTGGGCGATAAAGCTTTCCCTGAAAATACTGTTATTGGTTTCTGTCTTGTTGCTAAAGGATGGAAAAATGGCGCAACCACCGATGGTGTTTACAAGCATTATACCAACACCGAGCTTAATGAATTTGGAAACCAACAGCATGTTTTGTTCATAGAAAAAAACTGTAAGGATATCGTACTTTGTTTTGAAGATATCAAACTTCCCGATGGAGATAAGGACTACAACGACATTATATTCGCAATAACCGATAATGAAGAGGATAATCTTGTTGCAACTGCATTTGATACCGAAAACATTATCGAGAAGTAATCACAACCACTTTGTTATGAAGATGCCAACTCATTTTGGAGTTGGCATTTTTTTTATCCCAGAAAATGAACCAAAATACTGGCCACCACGAAAAGAATAAACAAAATTTCCTTTACCCAAGAATATCTGCTTAAAACAAAATAATGACTAACAATAAAAGTAGTGGGTATCAACAGAAGAAAATACAATTCAGTACCAGCCGAAGAAAAAATAAAATAATTTCCAATCGCAGTTAAAAAGAATACAAACAAAATCATAAAGTATTTTCTTGAACTGATTTTTTTCTCTTCGACAACATTCGCCATAAATGCAGAAGCAAATAGAACAAATGCAGCTAAAATACCCCAGTATACTTTCTGAAACATTGAATATTCGGCACTAAATTCAAAATTGTATAATGAACTTATAGTCTGAAACAATCCAGTCAAATTATCATTAAGAAAATACCAACTTAAAACAACAAATACCGGTAATAAAAACCCCACAAAACCGGCAAGAATTTCACGAGGTCTGAAGTATCCCAAAAATGCCAAAGCTACCCAAAACCATAAGAGGTAAATGCCGGAAAAAAGGTAAGTAACAGTAGCCAATCCAATAAACATTCCTGCTTCGAAAGATTTAGCCAAGGTTCTTGATCCATGATATACTGCAAATACACAGTCAATTGCAAAAAAGAGTAAGAAACTTGCCAATAATGCTGGATGCATTCCATACAGTGAAACTGTACCTGTTGCTATTAAAGCAAAAACAAAAGCTGGCAAATCTGTCCTTTGCCTGATAAAAACATATCGTTCGTTTAATCGCACTGCCAAGAGCGACAAGAGAATTAAGATAGCTGCTCCTACAATGTTTAATGCGATAATGCTGCCCCCGGTAAGTTGTTGAAGTAATTCGTAAAGTGGCATTTGATCTTGCCCTGGGGTTAAAGATACTGGAGAAATAAATGCCTTAATCCATAAGAACAGGAATAAAACCGGCACCAAAAACAATAACAAATAGTGCCTTCCTTTTAGCGTTTTTAGCAGCATGTAGAAATATTTGATTGCGGTTTCCATATACCGGAAACCGCAATAGATTATTTATAAGTCGAAACCGATATCTCTACGGTAATATTTACCTTCAAAATCGATTAATTCAGCGTTTTTAAAAGATGATGTCAAAGCTTCTTTCATACTATCTCCATAAGAGCTAACCGAAATTACTCTACCACCATTGGTTACAACATCTCCGTTAGAGGTTGTTGTACCTGCATGGAAAACGATACTTCCTTCCACTTTTTCAAGATTCTTAATCGCTTTTCCTTTTTCGTAAGCTTCCGGATATCCTCCAGATACCAACATAACTGTCGAAACAGTTCGTGAATCCATTTCAAAATCAGCCTGATCCAACTCTTGCTTAGATACCGCTTCCATTAATTCCAGAAGATCTGATTTTACTCTAGGCATAATCACTTCTGTTTCCGGATCACCCATTCGCACATTGTACTCAATTACATAAGGATCTCCCTCAACATTCATCAGCCCAATAAATACAAATCCTTTGTAAGGAATCTTGTCTTTTTGCAGACCTTCAATTGTTGGAGCAATTACACGCTCTTCAACTTTCTGCATAAAGTCACCCTTTGCAAATGGAACTGGAGAAATAGCGCCCATACCACCTGTATTCAAACCAGTATCTCCCTCGCCTATTCTTTTATAATCCTTAGCTTCGGCAAGAGTTCGATATGATTTACCATCGGTTAAAACAAAAACAGATAATTCAATTCCTGATAAGAATTCTTCAATTACTACACGGTTTCCGGCATCGCCGAACATTCCGCCCAACATCTCTTTCAATGAATTCTTAGCTTCATCAAGATCCTCAATAATCAAAACCCCTTTACCTGCTGCCAAACCATCCGCTTTTAAAACATACGGAGCTTTCATTGTTTCAAGAAAAGCCAATCCTTCATCTAAGTTTTCCGTAGTTATACTTTTGTAAGCTGCAGTTGGGATATTGTGTCTGAACATGAATTCCTTTGCAAAATCCTTACTTCCTTCTAATTGAGCTCCCAATTTTTCTGGCCCAATTACAGGAATTTCTTTAATCTCCTCATCATTTAAAAAGAAATCGTGAATTCCATTCACCAATGGATCTTCAGGGCCAACAACCACCATATTGATACCATTGTCCAAAACAAACTTCTTAATGCCACCAAAATCATTTGGATTAAGATTTACATTTTCTGCTATTTCTGCCGTTCCTGCATTTCCAGGTGCAACAAAAAGTTTTTCTAGTTTTTTGCTTTGATTGAATTTCCATGCGAATGCATGCTCTCGGCCTCCAGACCCCAAAAGAAGTACTTTCATGTGTCAAATAAATTGAATATCATCATCAATACTAACGATAAAGCATGATCAGTAAAGATGATTCTGTTATAAAATGGTATTGATCGACAGCAAATTTAAGGATTCAATTGCAGTTATCCTGAGTATATGCAATGAATTTGTATTTTTCTATTGACAAACACCAAATTCATATCCTTGCGCGCGCAATTCATCGATTAAACGCGGAATTGTATAGCGCATATTCTTTTCTGATTTTAGATGATTGTGGAAAAGTAGTATTGAACCTGGACGTACTTTTTTCATTACATCCCGATAACATCTCTCAGGAGAAATATCTTGCCTGTAATCTCCGCTTAACACATCCCACATTACAATTTTATAATCGGTTTGCAGGTATTTTGCTTGCGAACGCTTAATCAAACCATAAGGAGGTCGAAATAGCTTAGAATCGATGAATTCTGAAGCCAAAATAACATTCTCCACATACTTTTGCGTATTGTTATACCATCCTTTAAGGTGATTGTGAGTATGATTGCCCACCACATGTCCATCATCTATAATTCTCTGATACAAATTAGGATACTTACGAACATTGTCTCCCACGCAAAAAAAAGTGGCCTTTATGCCCTTTTCTTTTAGCAAATCTAATGTCCACATTGTAGATTCCGGAATTGGTCCATCATCAAAAGTCAGGTAAACCTTTTTTTCACCCGAATTGTACCGCCACACAAAGTCAGGAAATAACCTTCTGATTATTCCCGGAGCTCTCAACCATCTTAACTTCATTATCCCTTCCTATAATTCCCTAACAACCTCTTAAATTCCAATTCAATTTTCTTGTTCAGATCTTCCTGTTCGTATCGCGCTGTAATTTGATAGAGTTCCTGCATCAAGTACAAATTTCTGTTTTGCCAACGAGGATATTCTGATGTTGAAACTGGAGTTAAGCTGGCGTAATAATCCAACTCTTGCACCAAACGTTTCGAAACCTCTTGAACCAACTGATTTGCCTTTTCATATTCAGCAGCGCGATAGTAGGCTTTTGCAATTAAAACTCCCCAATAATCCAAAGGAACTCTATCATTTGGGATCAACTCCACACACTTATCAAGTGCCATAACGGCTGAATCTCTTTTTCCTTCGTCCATCAAGGTCTCTGCCAATCGCAAATAATTATTGCGCATACTCAAAGTCATTCTCGAACATGTTTCATCCAAATATACATCAGGATCCTCAACATTTCCCCATCTAAATTTCTCAAGCATGTTGGTATACATCTTCGATCCATTAACTCTACCAACTTGCCCATCTTCGTTTTCTGTTTTTATTGGAACCAATCGATAAGCAAATCCTTCCAGTTGGAAATAATTTTCCAATCCGTAATAACCATTCGAAGGAACTGTTATTGCAAAATACATTGGCCTTTTCCAATTATTTTCCAACAGCATATTATACAAGGTTAATCCTGCTTTCTCAATATAATTTCCTTTTATCTCCCACTCTAATTCATCCACAATCAAAGCCGAATCTTTCTCATGTACTGTGCCTGATTTCAGAGTTTGTTCCTTGTCAACTACCATTCTGAATTTACTGGCAGGAAAGTGATCAATCCTTTCATCGTAACCATAAATATTTTTCGTACTTTCCTTATCACTTAAAACATACTCCAGGGCATCTTTAATATCCAAACCATTATACTTCTCCACATAAGCTTTAAGTCTTGGATCATCTACCAAATAAACAATGTCTCGCCTTCCTTCCAGGTATTTATCTTTAGTCATTGATATTGGGAGTGGTGCCGAATCATAGTTCTGCTGCTTCATTTGATCGATATACCAATCAGTAGACAGGTAACTCAAATTACAAACACGAACATCGGTGCGAATGCCTTCTACTTCCTGTAAATACCAAAGCGGGAAAGTATCATTGTCTCCCATGGTGAATAAAATGGCATTCGGTTCGCAAGAATTCAGGTAATTGTATGCCATATCGCGAGCCAAATATCTTCCCGATCTGTCGTGATCATCCCAATTTTGTTGAGCCATTAATCCCGGAACAGCAACAAAGCAAAGTACGAATACAGTAGGAACTGCAATTTTCTCTGCTTTCAGAACCTTCTTACTAACTTCCAACACAGCTATAAAGCCCAAGCCAATCCAAATGGCAAAAGCATAAAAAGAGCCTGCATAGGCATAATCTCTTTCGCGTGGTTGCAAAGGAGGTTGATTCAAGTATAACACAATGGCAATTCCGGTAAACACAAACAATAGCATGATTACCCAAAAATCTTTCTGACCTGCCTGGTTCTTTCGATATTGATAAATCAATCCTGCAATTCCCAATAACAATGGCAGGAAATAATACTTGTTGCTTCCTTTATTATTTTTCATGTGATCCGGACGAAGAGATTGATCTCCCAATCGCATATTGTCAATAAATGGAATTCCCGATATCCAGTTTCCTTCTACCACTCCTCCATACGATTGCTTATCCGATTGTCTGCCTGCAAAGTTCCATAAAAAATAGCGAACATACATGTAATTCACCTGGTACGAGAAGAAGAATTTCAGGTTCTGACCAAAGCTTGGTTTTTCTTTCTGATCAGGATTAATACCAGTCCATTTGGCATACTCTTCAGGATTCTTTCCTGTCATCCCTTTGGTGTGCATTCTTGGGAAAATCGATTTGTGCGAATCTTTAAAATTAGCTTTCGTTTTCTCGTACGACACCACATATTTTCCATCCTTCTTGATGTATATATTCTTATCCTTTACAAATCGTTTGTTCTCTACCAAAGGCGAATTAAAATACTGTCCATAAATTAATGGCGTATCACCATATTGCTCACGATTTAAATAGGATAGTAAAGTATGCAAATCTTCAGGATTATTCTGATCTAAGCTAGGGTTTGCATTGGATCGAATCATGATTACTGCATAAGATGAATATCCAATTAAAACAACCGCAAATGCCATCAGAATTGTATTGGCAAGAACTTTTTGCTTTTGAATGGTATATCGAACACCCCAAACAATTGCTGCAATTACAGCTAGTATGAATATGATTAAGCCAGAATTAAATGGCAATCCAATAACATTTACAAAGAATAAATCAAATAATAATGCGAGTTTCACAACTCCTGGAATGATTACATACATGGCTCCACCAAGCAAGAGTACCGCCAACCCAAGAGCTTTGATAATTCCATTTCGTGTAGGTGTATAGTTCTTAAAATAATATACCATTACGATGGCTGGTATCGCCAATAGATTCAACAGGTGAACCCCAATCGATAAACCCATTAGGTAAGCAATCAAAATAATCCATCGGTTGGCATAAGCCTTGTCCGATTCGTTTTCCCATTTTAAAATACACCAAAATACAACTGCCGTAAATAGCGATGATGTTGCATACACCTCTCCTTCTACTGCCGAAAACCAAAAAGTATCGGAAAAAGTATAAGCCATTGCTCCAATAAAACCTGCACCAATAATCTTCCAAATTTGCATTCCAACAGGATCTTCCTTACTGGAAACAAGTTTTTTTGCCAAATGCGTTATGGTCCAAAACAAGAAAAGAATTGTAAAGGCACTTACCATACCGGAAAGTGCATTAATCATTAATGCCACATTCTCGGTTCCCCCTGCAAACAATGCAAAAAATCGTGCTAATATCATAAAAAATGGTGCTCCCGGAGGATGACCAATTTGTAATTTGTATGATGCAGTTATAAACTCTCCACAATCCCAGAAACTAACAGTAGGTTCAAGAGTTAAGAGATAAACAATGGCAGCTATTGCAAATGACAACCAACCAAAAAGCACATTAATTTTTTGATATTTGTTCATATCAGGCGAAATAAAGGTTTTATTAAATGGTGATTAAGCATCGAAGATACTACTTTCCGAAAAAAGTATTGTTTTTAATTATGTGAAAAAACCTTAAAATAAAACGATGACTTATTGTAAATCTAATACCGACTAGTACTTTTCCCTTATCAATCCTAATAATTTAATGATGAAACCTAAAGCAAAAAAAATGGCCGTCATTTCTGTGACGGCCATTCTCTATAAAATGCTTAGATATTATTCTGTGTAAGATTTAAACAAAAGTTCAAACTTCTGTTGTGTTTTGTCCTTCAATTCTGTTTGCTCACCCATTTCAGCCAAGCCCAACAGCATTTGCACAACTCTAATCTCTCTTTCCTGTTCGTTTCGGAAACTCTTAGCCAATGCTGGTTGTAAAGAGAAATAGTAATCTAATTTATCGTAGGATTGCTGTGCCATCTCTTCAAATAAAGCATTTGCCTTATCTGTTGCTCCAGCTCTGTAGTATTCCTGAATAAATCCAATCAAACTATTGTCATATGGAATTTTACTGGTTGGTAATTCTTCCATACATCTATCCAGAACATTTACTGCCTTTTCCATTTTTCCTTCATCATTTAACTGACTTGCCAAACGACTGTAATTTGAACGGAAACTCATGATATTAATGGTCAAAATATGGAATTGGTCGACATACACACCAGGTTCTTTGATACGGCCAAATTCAAACTTATTCATGAAATTTTCATACAGAATATCAGTATCAATTCGTCCAATTTCTAAACCTGCAGATTTTGTTTCAATTGGCACCAAACGGTAAGCCGCTCCTTCCAACTGGAAATATTTTTCCAAACCTAAGAAACTGCTTGTTCCCATACCAACCGAGAAATAAATTGGTCGCTCCCAATTGTTATTGGCAATAATATCATAAACCATGATATCATTCTTATACAGATAACTTCTCTTGATTTTCCAATCTAATTTCTTTTTGATCAAGTTTGCATCTTCAGGTCGAACCGTACCGTTGTTTACCACCTTGGCCGAATCAACCGGGATGTAAACATTTCTTCCTGGGAAGTAATCCAACTTTCTGCCAGTTTGCATTTCAACCTTCGAAGCCTTATTATCGCTGGCTACAAAGTCAAGCATTTGCTGTAATGATTCTTCACCATCCAGGCGTTCCAAAATAGGTATCTGATCGCGCTTCCCTGGCTCAACTTTTTCTGGTCCAAAACTCATTGGGATAGGATCTGAATCGTAAGCCTTGTTACGCATTTGGTTGATGTACCAATCGCCAGCTAAAAGACTCAGGTTCACAATTCGAATGTCACGACGAATTCCTTCCACTTCCTGTGCATACCACAATGGGAAAGTATCGTTATCACCATAGGTAAACAAGATGGCATTTGGCGCACAAGAGTTCAAATAGTTCTTTGCATAAGCCAATGTTGCATAACGGCCCGAACGATCATGATCATCCCAGTTTTGCTGTGCCATTAAGCCAGGAACGGCTGCCAGGCACAAACCAGTAATTAAACCTGCACTTAAAACTTCTGGCATTTTCTTCTTCAACGTTTGATACAAGCCCATTACACCAAAACCAATCCATATCGCGAAAGCGTAGAACGAACCGGCATAAGCATAATCACGCTCACGTGGCTGTTGCGGATACTGATTCAGGTAAACCACAATGGCCAATCCTGTAAAGAAGAACAACAACATTACTATAGAGAAATCCTGCTTTCCTTTCTTGCCTGATCTAAACTGGTAAATCAAACCAATTAATCCCAGTATAAATGGCAGGAAGAAATAATTATTGCGTGATTTCTTGTTCTTTAACTCAGGATACAATTTATCTTCGTTTCCAACTTTTCCTCTATCGATAAAAGGAATACCCGATACCCAGTTCCCATGCAAAATTCCGCCATGGCCCTGAATGTCGTTCTGACGGCCAACAAAATTCCACATGAAATATCGCCAATACATCCATCCAACCTGGTATTTAAAGAAAAACTGAAGATTCGATCCAAAACTTGGTTTGTAAATCACTTCGCCATTGCCCAAGGCAATTGGGTTATTTTTTTTCACATCGCCCCAAAACTCGTACTCTCTAACATGATTTTCGCGAGAAGAGTACATACGAGGGAAAAGAGTTTCGAAACGAGAATCGAACTCATATTTTTGCTTGCGCGATGCAATTACATATTTGTTATTTTTCTGAATGTAATTCGGTTTGGTTTCCACCAAATCAACAGCCGGAGCATTGTAATACTCACCATACATCAATGGTCTGTCGCCATATTGCTCACGATTCAAATAGGAAAGCAATGCGAATACATTGTCCGGATTATTCTCATCCATTGGTGGATTTGCCGACGAACGAATTACAATCATTGCAAAAGATGAGTAACCAATTACAATTACCATAAATACGGTAACAATGGTATTTAAAACCACATAGTTCTTTTTAATGGTATAGTCAATTGCCCAAATCACAAAAGATATCAGCAATACGGCATAAACCATTACTCCTGTATTGTAAGGCAAACCAAAGCCATTTACAAACATCAATTCGAACCACGAAGCCACCTTTACAACGCCAGGAATAACACCATACATTACAACTCCTAAAATGGCAACCGCTATAGCTCCTGCTGCAATAATTCCATTTCGGGTTGGCTCATACTTTTTAAAGTAATACACAAAAACAATGGCAGGAATAGCAAGTAAGTTCAACAAGTGAACACCAATTGACAATCCCATTAAATAAGCAATCAGGATAATCCAGCGATTTGCATACTTCTCATGGGCTACATCTTCCCATTTCAGGATTGCCCAGAAAACAATGGCTGTAAACAGTGATGATAATGCATAAACCTCTCCTTCTACTGCCGAAAACCAAAAGGTATCAGAAAAAGTATAAGCCAAAGCTCCTACCATACCGGTTCCCATAACAGCAAATAAATTGCCTTTCGTCAATTCTTCACCTTTATCAACCAATTTCTTCGCAAGATGAGTGATGGTCCAGAACAAAAACAGAATTGTAAATGCCGAAGCCAAAGCAGACATTACATTTACCATTAAGGCAGCTTCGGAAGGACTTGGTGCAAAAAGTGCAAAAAATCGAGCCATAATCATGAAAAGAGGGGCTCCTGGTGGATGACCAACCTCTAAACCATAAGCTGTGGTAATAAATTCTCCACAATCCCATAAACTGGCAGTTGGCTCAATAGTTAACAAGTAAGTAATGGCTGCTATCAGAAAAGCTACCCATCCTAACACATTATTAACCAATTTGTAATTCGAATTCATCTTGTGTGTATTTTCGTTTTTTTTATTGATTCGTAGTGAAATAATCTGAACGAAAATAGTCAAATTTCAGGGTTTCCCTTGAATTCCGACAGAATATTTTTCGAATTTTGTTTGCACACAAAAAAAAATTATTACATTTGCAAAGTCTTTACGAAAAGGCGCATTATGATTGACCCATGGTGTAATGGTAACACATCTGGTTTTGGTCCAGACGTTTAAGGTTCGAGTCCTTATGGGTCAACTTAAAAAAGCTTCGAAATTACTTTCGAAGCTTTTTTTGTATCCATACTTATGTACCATATCTGAAATCCGAGTTAAAACTCGGAACATTAAAACTTTCACTACTTAAGGATTCCTCAATCAAATCTAAAAACTCCGAGTTGAAATCCGGAGCAATTCATACACCATAGTTTAGGCAGTGATAAAATCTCTTATCGAATTTTCAAATAGAGTTTTTTCCTTTTAGGGAACCGTAGCAAAGCGGAGCTCGTGAACACAATTGGAAATTGAGTTCAATGTGAACAAAATCCCGACCGGGAAATGGGTGAAATAAGAAAAATATAATCAAAAATGCACCCCTCTGGCTGTCGCCATCTCTCCTAAAAGGGGAGAATTTAATTCGATCTTAGTACCTCAAAATCTTTAAAACCTTATTTTCTCTTCAAGATTTTTAGACTATTGGACTTTTAGACCCTTATACTATTTTCGTAAACCTAAAACTCCCGGCCACTCCCTGATCGTCCAAACTTTCTCCTTCAATCATGGTTTCATTAATCATCATTCCTTCCCAGGAGTCCAATTCGTATCTTATATCGTAATCGGCATGGATGATATCATATTCCGTTGCCCTAATTTTTATTCTGTTTTGGTTGATTTCTCCTTCTATCTTTTCCTGAATCATGAAAGTCTCATTGGAATCGGCATTCTCCGAAAAAATAATTTTGCCAGACAATTTCTTCCCTTCCTGCACCAAAATTAATTCTCCCTGGGCCGTTCCATAGCCATAATCCTCTTCGTAAATCCATTTTCCAGTTAAAGATTCAATTTTTTTTTCTTCCATCTCCAAACCCCTTTTAAATTGACAATGAGAAGCATTCAAGCTCTCCTGTTTCCTAACGCAAAAAACTTCGCAATATTTTTGTAATTTTTCGTTTTGACGTAAAAATATTTCCACTATATTTGCAGCGTCTTAGTCAGAAAATGACTGTATGGTATTGACCCATGGTGTAATGGTAACACATCTGGTTTTGGTCCAGACGTTTAAGGTTCGAGTCCTTATGGGTCAACTTAAAAGCTTCGAAATTCACTTTCGGAGCTTTTTTTATTTTATACCATTACCTGATTTCGAATCCCGAATAATCCTTCACTCCAGCATCGCAAATAGTAGCGCGATCAACCCTGGCCCAGTCTGGTCCTTTCTTACACCACTCGCAAAATAATTCAACAGCCAATTCATCCCCTTCTGCTTCTACATAAACCGTTCCATTTACCTGGTTCTTTACAAAACCATTCACACCAAAACGCTGCGCCGCCTTTCGGGTATGATACCGAAAGCCTACACCTTGTACTTTTCCAAAAACAGTGATATTTACTGATTTTTCTGCCACAAACGAATCAATTACAATTTTGAGTTACGAAGTTAAGAAATTTAAGTTAGGAACATGATCTCCTCATGAAGACGCAGATTTTCATGATGCTTATGATTTTATATGATTTCAATCATTTATACTTACAGACGTTGCATGCAAGCTCCCTACGTATTATTTTTGCCCTCATGATCCAATACGACGAACCATTATTCCGCCCGCCAAGCGAGGCCTATTCATTTATATTGCAGGTAACATTAGGATGTGCCTGGAACAAGTGTGCATTTTGCGAAATGTACAGCAGCAAGCAATTTCGCACTCGCAAAGAGGAAGATATTTTTGCCGATATCGATTCTATGCAGTCCTATGCCAATCATTATCGCAAGGTATTTTTGGCCGATGGAAATGCCATGGTCCTTTCTTTCGACAAGCTTTCGCGCATATTGGACAAATTAAACGAGAAGTTCCCAAGACTTACCCGCGTATCGGCCTATGCTTTGCCTAAAGACATTGAGGCCAAAACCGACGAAGAACTACAACAATTGGCGGCCAAAGGATTAAAGTTGCTATACGTAGGAATCGAATCGGGCGATGATGAATTATTGGGCAGAATCAACAAATCGGAAAACTATGAGAGTACTGCCAAAGCTTTAAAAAGAGCTCGTGCGGCAGGAATCAAACTTTCGGTAATGATTCTAAACGGACTGGGTGGTAAAAACTACTCGCACCAGCACGCCCTAAATTCTGCCAAAGTGGTGAACGAAATTCAACCCGAATTCCTTTCAACCTTGGTTTTAAGCTATCCGTATGGGGAAGATCATTTTGCCAAAAAGTTCGATGGCGAGTTTCTTCCTTTAAACACGGTAGAACTGATTGCCGAAATGAAAGTCTTTATCGAAAACCTGGAACTGGAATCAACTGTTTTCCGCAGCGACCATGCTTCCAACTATTTGGTTCTTCGTGGCAACTTCCCTCGCGACAAGCAGGAAATGCTAAACCGCATTAATGCAGTACTCGACGATCCTGCCAATGCAAAATTGCGCGAGGAATGGATGCGGGGATTGTAAAAACCTCCCCCAATTTCCTCTTTCATTGCGAAGGAGTGGAACGAGTGTGGCAATCTATTAGAATGGGTAGTTCTGCTATATTAGTAGTAACCTCACCCTATCCCTCTCCTGCAGGAGAGGAGAACGCCGAACCAACATTTTCCTACGAACTTAAAAGAATCTACTGACTACTCCCCTTCTCATTGAGGAGAAGGGGCTGGGGGATGAGGTATATTTTTTTCATAAATTTTCTACTTACCACTTTCCCAGCAATACCGCACCCTCCAAGCCTATATAACAATAATAATAAACTCTCCTCTCCTTTTCATTCCTTTGATTCTTGTTTTGATTTTCATAAATTCGTTAGAATTAAATAACCAAGCATCTTACACATGGAAGTATACAAAACTATCATTCATCAAATTAAGAAGGAGCAAGGAGTTCTTGAGGCTCATTTAAACCCTTCAGATGATCTACTTCAAATTGATAACAATGTTGAAGACTTAGTAGAAAACCTAAACAATTCTTTTAAAAAGGAATCACGTATAATGCGTACTGAATTTCTTGAAAGCAATAATGAATATTTCCAAAGTGACCTTAAAATATCGATGAATGGTTCAACAGGTATAAATACTTTTACTGATGATTCATTCAAGAAGCTTTCCGACGACACCATAAAAACTCTTCAGTTATTAATAATGAATCATCCCTTTGTAAGTGGTGGTTACTATGTCTATTCACATTATTCTAAATTTGGTAGAAATTATCTTGGTATTTTTCTAGTTCGAGATGCTAAGAAAGTAAATTTTACGAGAGATACTAAAAAAAACGTTTTTGTAGTCAATACAACAACAATAATTGACACAGACAAACTTGCAATGGCATGTCGAATTGATATTGAAAAATATCGAAATAATGAAGATCGATTTTTGCACTTTACAAATTATAAACAAAGTGAAATATCGGAATATTTTATCAAATGGTTAGAAGCTAATCTTGCAAGCAAAAGTGATGATGATACAACTAAATTTCTTTCAATTATTGATAATATTGATTTACCAATAGATCCAGAAACAAATAAAACCTACCAGGAAGATAAATTTAGAAATATGATTCATGCTTCAGTAACTTCAACTGGTGGAATATTAAGATTAAAAGAGTTAGGCTCATTATTTTGGAATAATGAAAACTTCATACTAGATTATATAGAAGAAAACGACATAGACATCAATAATGAATTTAGAGTTAAAAAGGCAACCTTCAATTACTTAAATAAGTTTTCTTTTTCATATAAAAAACTAAACATTGGTTTTACAAAAGGCGACTGGAATATTGGTAAAGTTAGAACCGCAGGTACCGATCAGATTATTATCGAATCCAAAGAGTTAAAAGATAAAATTGAGACTATATTAAATGGAAAATAATATCCAAAAATATGAGCAGTTCAACAACCTCATAAACGAACATTTTAAATATGATGAAGATACTGAGGAGCTCATATTTGTTGAAAAAGAATGTTCCATTAGCGACCTAGAAAATTATTTAATTCAAGGAGTAACTCCTAACAAAAGAAGAGGTAACTATTATATTTCTAAAGATGAATTAAATTTCAAGTTCTTTGTTGATAGATCTGAATTTCAAAATAAGGTAAGATTTGAAGATATTAATTTTGATATTTACATCAAGAATTTTAACAATTCTATATTTGTTTATATCTCAAAAGATAAATCAACTTTTAAAGATTTTACCAAAACTAACAGCTTTTTAATTTCTAATACTCAAACTTACTTTGAATCTAAAGATTTATTCACTTCAAACTACAGAAACTCAAATCTAGAATTTGAGTTTGTTGATTTTTATTCTGAAGTATCAAATAAAATAGTTTTTTCTTCCATAACAGAAAGAAATAAAGTAACGTTTAAAATACCACTAGCAGGCTCACTTAAACTTAATGAGGCTATTGATTATCGTCCAAATTTCATTTCGTTTAAAGAATCCTTAAACTCCGTAAATAAAACAATGCCAATTTTTATTAAGCGTTCTTTAATTGATCATCTTTATAACATTACTCAAAATTGTTACGAAACATTTTTCGAAAAACTTGATGTAATTTTAAAGGAAGCAAAGTTAAACTTCAATGTATACTTACATGAACTTTCACTAGATGATATAATAAATGATTATTCCGAATACAAAATTAAATTCTTTAAAGAACAAACAGAGATACAATCAAAAATATCAACTCAAGTTATTGCCTTACCGCTTTCAATAGCAGGTGTATTGTTTGCGATATATAAACTTAAAGAAACGATTACTCCAATCATCATTATAATAATTGGCTTGTTACTTTTCTTGACATATGCTAGTTATATTTTTTCAATTTTTATTTCCGACCTAAACCGAATTAAAATCCAAACAGATAAAGATTTTGCTAAGCTACATAGACATAAATTCTTCCAAGAACATGATGATGAATTTAAGGATTTAGAAAAGACTAAAAGATGGTTAAATAAACGAACAGATAGTTTAAGGTTTGGTCTAATTGGTTACAGCTTTATTATTTATCTCCTAAATACTGCAGCAATTTTTTATTCTGTTTATTTACTGAATCCATTTGAAATAAATTTACTATTCTGGATCTATGTAATATTATCATTAAGTATCATCATAATACTTCAGTTATATATTTTTAAAGACAGAACTCAATAACAATTTCTTTCCCAACTCCCCCAGAGTTGGGAGTTTTCTTTTCCCCTCATCCGCAAAGACACAGCATTACCACGTCTCTACCATAACACCAACAAAAACTCCCTTCTACCCCACAACTGCACACTCTTTCTTGGCATTGTTTCCTTCTCACCTGTCATTGGTACACTAATTCTCCTCATCGGCATGCTTTTACCTGCCTTTGGGCTTGTGAGAGTGAGCAAATGCATGCTCCCACCTGCCAATGTTTGAGTCATTCCTGCCAAATGCGTTGCACTTATTAACAAATACCGTGCGGTTATCAACAAATACTGTGCACTTGGCAGGTCGAACGATGCAGATGACAGGTCGAACGGTGCACTTATCAACACGAAGGCTGCATTTATTAACACGAACGCTCCCATTGGTAGAACGAACGATGCACTTGGCAGGTCGAACGGCGCAGTTATTAACAAATACCACAACATCAACAGGTAGAACGCTCACATTAGCAGGCAGAAGAAGAAAAATGGCATTCTAACTAACATTTTTGCCATATCGGGGTTAAGCAATACCCCCTTTTCACACTTGATTACTAGATAATATACATTTTTTCACACAACAAAAATATCCGCAAACCCTCTATTAGTCGACATTTCGAAGATCAACTCTAATTTTTAACATATTTTAACTCGAATGAAAGCATAATATTTATAACTTAAATCTGTCTTATAACAACATATTAATACTATTGGTAAAATATATCAATCACCCTAAAACCAAATCAAATGAAACAAACAAAAGGATTTAAAATGCCTTACTCCGAGTTAGGACAGCGTGGCGATAGAGTTCAAGCTGTTGTTGCTCGTGATGTGGCAGAATTCGTTAAGTTTGGTTACGAAGAAACCATCCCTACCAGGGTGGCAGACAAAACCAAACAGTTTAAAGACATCCTACCCGACATGTATTGGGAAGGACAAAAAACCTTAAAGACCAATGCAAAAGACGAATGCAAAAGCACTTTGGTAGGTCTTTTAGGAGAACTTGCCTTTAAAGCCAAATTGGCTTTGGGAAGCGGTAGTAAAGAGTATGCAACCTTCCGTTTTAGCGGAGTAGATCGCAAAACGGACAATGAATTGGTAGCCTATTCCAAGCACGTTTGCCAAACTGCCAATTTCTTTATCGATAAGTTGAGCACACGCAATGTAACTCCCGAGTTAATCACCCAAACTACCAATGCTACCATTGCTTTAGACGATGCCATTGATGCACAGGCCGAGGCCATATCGATTCGTGAACAGAAAAGTGTGGAGCGTTTGGCAATGGGTAACGAGCTTTACGACTTAATTGTTGAGTTGTGCGAGGTTGGCAAAAGAATCTGGGAGCACAAAAACGAAGCTTTTTACAACGACTATGTGCTTTATGCTTCGAGCAAATCGACCACACAGGCCGAAGAGAATGAAGAAGTAGTTGAAGAAACAACAAACGAAGAATAGAAAATAGTGTTAAGTTGATATATTTACCGGGGCGAATCTCAAGAATATTTGGGGTTCGCTTTTTTTAACAATACACCAGAATTGCTATCTTAGTATACCTAATAAATGTCCAAGCCCTAAAATGAAAACTCGTTTTATCGATCAAAACCTAAGACCCAATGAATTCTCTGATGAGACTTTGGTGGTTTGTCCGAAGTGTGGCGGAAAGGCCATGGTAAAAAGTACACAAGTACCACAATTTGCTGAGTTGAGATGCTACTCCTGCCATTATGTAACCGACAAACCTCTTGATTTGAATAAGAAATCATACAGTGCCACTACCGATTACTGGTTCGATTGCGAATTCTGGCTGCAGGACAGCTTTAAAAATGAATTCTTTTTTGCTCACAACTACAAGCATTTGGAATACATTAAGCAATACATACAAGCTGGGTTAAGAGAACGAAACGATAGAGCCTTTTTTACCTTGGTTGAAAAATTGCCACAGTTTATTAAATCGGCAAAAAACAGAGATCGTTTGCTTAAGATGATTGAGAAACTGGAGAAGAAATGAATTCTGGTTGATGGCCATTCCCAAATCGGCACATTGAGTAGTACCCCACATCAAGTAGCAGAGCTGCGCAATATTCTTCGTGAAACTCTGTGGTAACATTATTTTATCACCACGGAGAACACGGAGGTACACAGAGAAGAACCAAAAAAAGAAAATGCTACGGTGCGCTGCATCTAATCTCATATTCACCATTTGGAGTGTTTCAAATGAAAGTCATTCACATCAAGCAGCAGAGCTGCATAATATTTGTAGCACACAATCCTTCATTAAAAAAACTAGGTGCAGCGCACCGCAATATTTTTCGTGAAACTCTGTACTCCTCAGTGGTTAAAATAATACAATCTTTATGGGGAACACAGGGCAATAAAGGGACAGCAGCATGGGGAATTCATATCACTCAATACTAACCGAAACCATGTGTCCCATGATATCAGAAACCGTTAAAAAAAGTTAAAACAAAAGAAAAATTACAGCTCGTATACGTGTCCATCCCATGACAAATGTCTTTGTATTGAAGCAGTGAAATGAGTGCATTTCACTGGAAGATGAACAAAGATTTGTAGTGAACATGATGCGAGAAAAGAATTTTAAAAAAGAAAACAATCCATATGAAGGACAAGCACTTTGGCGAAAATATGTCCTAAAATATTTTTGCCTTGCCCTGCTTCTACTTTTCTCAAGTCTGGGATTTTCCAACAACATCAAGGGAAAGATTCAGGATTCAAAAACCCGGGAGAGCATCCCTTTTGCCAATGTGCTGGTAAAAAATACCACCAATGGCATGATGTCGGACAGTGATGGGAATTTTAATCTGAACATCGAGAAATTCCCTTGTACCATCATCATTAAATTTATTGGCTACAAGTCGCAGGAGGTTCGCGTTGAGAATAAAAATCAGTTTCTGAATGTGATGCTTGAGGAAGATGTAGTTGCCTTAAACGAGATTACCGTGAAGCCCGACAACTCGTACGAGCGCTCGCTACTAAGAAAGGTAATTAAGAACAGGAAGAAAAATAATCCGGACAACTACCAGCCTTTGTCCTACAAAGACTACACGCGCACAACGGTATTCCTGTCGAACCTGGGGATGAAAACTTCGCAATCGAAAACATTCAGAAATTCGGCTGATGCTTTTGTAAAGAGCAACGATTCTACCCTTATGATGCCTTTCTATATGGATGAAACCATCAGCGAGCACGCCCGAAAGGATAAAGTAGACAACAGCCATATTACAGCACAAAAATCGGATGGGATTCTCTCCCAGGTAAACCCGCAAATTAAGACAATACTGCACAAGAAGGTGACAACCGAATTCAATTTCTACAACAATCAGATTGATATTTTAACAAGAGGATTTCCGAGTCCGATATCGAGCACGGCCCTGATGTACTACAATATCTACTTAAGTGATAGTATTGTGAGCAACAAGGTGAAGCATTACAAATTCAATTTCTTTCCCAAAAGCTATAAGAACATCACCTTTAAGGGGCATTTCTGGGTAGAAGAAGGAAGTTGGGCCCTGACCGAAATAAAGGCTTCGCTGCCCAATTCGGCCAACCTGAATTTTGTGAAGGATTTGGAGGTACACATCAATTACGAAAAACTTTCTGATGAGAAGTGGTTCTACAAAACCCAGAAGATTAACCTGAAGCTGACCATCAACAAGAAAGAGGGAAAAAAGCGCAAGAAGAAAACCTTCGACGTGCAAAAGTTAATCTGCTATCGCGATGCCAATACCAACAATTTGGCTCCCTTTGCGGAGATGCCCTCATCGAGTTATGCACTGCTGAATACGGAGGCCAGCAACAACAAAATTATCGCCTTCAGGCATGAAGTGGCTCCTCTTGATACTTTCGAGCAATCGGCTTACAAGGGAATTAAGAAACTAAAAGAAAACAAATTTATTAAGGTGGCCGATAAGTTTAGCGCCATGACCCTGAATGGGTATTACAATTTGGGCAAGCTGGACCTGGGCCCTTACTTCTCTTTTTATCGCAAAAATGAGATAGAAGGACACCGCTTTACCCTGCCATTGCGCACCAGCGAAAAGCTTTTTAAGAATTTCATGGCCGGAGGTTACCTAGGTTATGGATTTAAAAACAAGGAGTTGGCCTATGGCGGAAATGTGAAAGTGATGCTTCCTACGAAAAAGAGAAGTATCCTGTCGGCCAATTGCCACTACGATTATTTTGATCTGACCAAGAACAAGTTCGTAGAGTTCATCAGGGAAAATCCTTACCAACAGGGAGGCGGAAATATCATTTCCTCTTTTACCTCGAAGGTTCCCAACCCTTATTTGATTCGCAACCGTCACATCGACATTAGCTACGAACACCAGGTGAACAAGAGCCTGGGCATATTGGTACGCCCGGCACTAAACAGGTACTACTCGAATTACAATTTGGCTTTTAACCAGGGAAACCAAAGCCTGTCGCATTTCGACACCTACAATGTGATGCTGGATGCCCGACTTTCCTTTAGCCAAGATTATGACGAGGGCTTTTTCTCTCGCATCTATTACGGAAATCAGAAACCAGTATTTCACATCTCCACCCTGATGGGACAGTACAAATTGCCTGTGAAAGGTGGCAAGAAAAGTGGCTACTATGCCAATGTGAACCTGTCGATGAAAAGTCGCTTTAACATGGGTCCCATGTTTTTAAAATCGATGATTGAAGGGGGAGCCGTACTGGGCCGCGTTCCATACCCGTTGCTGCAAATGCCACGGGGAACACGAGACATTGGATCGGCACGTTACCATTTCAACCTGCTGCACCATTCCTCTTTCGCCAGCGATATGTATATGAGTGCTCATCTCTGTTTGAACGGTGGTGGTGTACTATTCAACAAGATTCCGCTGATTAAAAAATTCAACATGAGGGAGGTGGTCAGCTTTAAGGCCTACTACGGAAAGCTTTTGGGAAATCACGACAAAGTGATGAAGATTCCCAATATGCTTCAGGCACCAGGCAAGGAACCCTATATGGAAATGGGCTTTGGGGTAACCAATATTTTCAAATGCCTGAGGGTTGAATATGTGAACCGAATTAACAAGGGAGCCTATTTCGACAAGTTCTCTTCCAGTCATGGTTTCAGGTTTAGAATAGAAGTGAGTTTCTAATTCGGTCTGCACCTAAATAAATCATCAAATAATCAATCAAGATCAAATCATGAAATTACGAGTAAGTGTAAGATCCAGATTTACTGCCGTAGGGTATCAGCTCATTTTGCTGATGCTCCTTTTTCAGTTTAGCCGCCTGCTGTTTATTGGCTTTAACCAGGCTTTGTTCTGCAACATCTCCTGGTACCTTTATCCTATCTATCTGGTTAATGCAATCAAATACGATATAGCAGCCGTTTGCATGCTGAATGCTCCTTTTATTCTATTGAGTTTATTGCCCTTCCCTTTTTGCGAGAAGAAATGGTATCAATATCTATTAATGGTTTTGTATGCCGTGATAAACACGGTGGGTTTGGTGGCTAACCTGGCCGATATCTTTTACTATCCATACACCTTGAAGCGCATTACCTGGTCTATTTTCGATTATCTGGGGACACAGGCCAATATGTCATCTCTTGGCGGAGAGTTTTTGCTTACCTATTGGTATGCCTTTGTTCTGCTAGGTCTATTAATTGGGATTCTGTTGAGATTTTTCCGCTTCAGCTTACAAAAACACAAGAAAACCCAAAGAGCCTTTGACTATCAAACAGCAACAGGCTTTTGGCTGGTAATTGTCCTGGCCACCTATATGGGCATGATCAACAATCTGAATCCTTTTGGTAAATCATTGCAAATAAGCGATGCCCTTGACGATGTGGAACAGGTTGAAGATGCCGGAATTGTTCTCAATTCGGCCTTCACCTTACTGTCATCATACGGCGACGATTCAACAACTACCCTTCCGGTGATTCAGCCACAAGCCCAAAAGGTATCAAATGGAGAATTCAGACCCGACAATGTGGTCATCATCATACTGGAGAGTTTCACGCGTGAGACTTTCGGAAGTTTAAATACGAATTTGGAAGGTGGAAACTATAAGGGCTATGCTCCCTTTTTGGATTCCCTGATGCAGAAAAGCTTGTATTTTACCCATGCCTACGCCAACGGTCGCAAGAGCATGGATGCAGTGCCAGCCATCCTGTCCTCGATTCCTGCCAACCAGACTCCTTTTATCCTGGCCAACAAAGCGGGTAAAAAAGTAGAGAGCTTAGCCTCCTGTTTAAAAGGCAAAGGCTACGAAACCTTCTTTTTTCATGGTTCGCACAATGCCACCATGGGCTTTGCCGATTTTTGCCAGTCGGCCGATGTAGATCACTACTACGGACTGGATGAATATCCTGCCGGAAAAGATTTTGATGGCACCTGGGGCATATTCGACGAGCCCTACCTGCACTATATGGCAGAAAAGCTTGCCCAGTGCAAAAAGCCATTTTTATCTACGGTATTCACGCTGTCCTCGCACAATCCGTATGTGGTACCTCAAGAGTACCAGGGGAAATTTCCCAAGGGAAGCGACGGCATTCACGAAACCATGCGCTATACCGATTATGCCCTGCGCCAGTTTTTCAAAACCGCGGCCAGCAAGGATTGGTATGAAAATACTTTGTTCATCATCACAGCCGATCATGCCATCACCCCCTGGCACAAGGAATATGCAACCTCGGCCAATGCCTTTGCTATTCCACTCTTGTTTTATGCACCAGGCAGGAATTTGAAAGGCAAGAGAGAAGAGCGGGTGCAACAAATTGATGTTTTTCCTACGGTACTCAGCTACCTGAACTACGGGGAAGAGTTCCGATCTGCGGGAAATAATTTACTTGATCCTAAGTCACCAAAATATGCCGTGAGCATTGTCAACCAGTGCTACCAGATGATTCAAGGAGATTACCTGCTGCTCTACGATGGCAAGAAATGCAAGGCCCTTTATCAAATAGAAGCAGATCCTTATCAGAAGACCGACATCAAACATCTAAAGCTAAAGGTAGTTGGTGATATGCTGTCCTTGTTACACACCCACCTTCATCCAATAAACCAAAATAATAAATCATGAGTAAGTACGATTTCGTTAAAAACAGCAATTTGGTCATACAGGCCAAACTATTACGTGAAACCAACATGTATCCCTTTTTTCGTCCCATTTCATCACCTCAATCCGATACGGCCATTATCGAAGGCCAGGAGGTTTTGATGTTTGGCTCGAACAACTACCTGGGATTGAACAATCATCCAAAAATAAAAGAAGCGGCCACAGCGGCCATTAACAAATACGGCACCTCCTGTACCGGAAGCCGATTCATGAACGGCACACTGGATTTACACCACGAGCTGGAAGATGAATTGAAAGATTTTCTGGGCAAGGAAGCGGTAATCATCTTTCCTACCGGATTCCAGGTGAACACGGGTGTGCTTCCGGCCATGGCAGGAAAGGGAGATCATATTTTCATCGATGAGTTGAACCACGCCTCTATTATTGACGGCTGCAGAATGAGTTTGGCCCAACGAATTAAATACAAGCACAATGACATTTTTGATTTGGGCAGAAAACTGAACAGGGTAAAAAACTCTGCGGGGGTGAAACTTATTATCACCGATGGTATTTTCTCCATGGATGGAGATATTGCCAAGCTGGACAGAATTGTGATGGAAGCAAGCAAGCACGACGCCTTCACTTTTGTAGATTGTGCCCATGCCATTGGGGTATTGGGAAATCATGGGGCTGGTACAGCCTCGCATTATGGCATTACCGAACAGGTTGACTTGATTGGAGGAACCTTTAGCAAGTCGATGGCTTCGGTTGGTGGTTTTGTTGCCGGTAACAAGGATGTGATAGACTATTTGAGCCACGCCTCGCGTTCCTACATGTTCAGTGCCAGCTTGCCTCCAGCTTCCACAGCCAGTGTGTTGGCCTCGCTACGCCTCATCAAATCGGATGACTCCTTCCGCCAAAAGCTATGGGAAAACACCCACTATGCTTTGCGCCTAATGAGAGAACACAACCTTGATATTGGTCTAGCCGAAACGCCAATCATCCCAATCTATATTCGTGACAGTATTCTTACTTTCCGTGTAGCCAGAAAATTATTGAACCGTGGAATCTATGTCAATCCCGTAGTGGCTCCTGGGGTGAAGGAGAACGATGCACTTTTGCGTTTTTCACTGACAGCGGCTCACAGCAAAGAGCAAATTGAACATGCCATTGAGATTATTAGTCAAGTTGTAAAATCATATGTCCCGCAAGAAAACCTATGTCACTAGAAATAAGAGAAGTTAAGACGATTTCTGAACTAAAGCAGTTCATCCATTTTTACACGAACCTATACAGAAACAATAAGCAGGTTGCCTTTCCCATTCATCTTGACGAATCGCACACCTTGAAAAAAAGTAAAAATCCGGCACTGGCTTTTTGCAAGAACAAATACTGGCTGGCTTACCGGAACAATCAGGTTGTGGGCCGTATTGCAGCCATCATCAACAGAAAAGAGCAAGAAAAACTGGATCAGAAGATAGGCCGTTTTGGCTGGTTCGATTTTACCGACGACCTTGAAGTTTCCACTGCCCTGATGAAAACCGCCATTGAGTGGTTCAGGCAAAATAATACCGAAGTGTTGCATGGTCCCATGGGTTTTACCGATATGGATCGTCAGGGTTTACTGATTGAAGGCTTTGATTGTAAAGGTACTTTGGCCACCCAATACAACTACCCTTATTACGAGAGGCACATTGAAAATTTAGCCTTTGAAAAAAGTACAGATTGGGTGGAATATGAAATCCAAACCAACGACACCATTGCCGGAAAAATGGAGTCGCTAGCTCAAAGGTGTAAGGAAAGAAACAAGTTGGTCAGCATCAAACCGAGAAGCTCCAAGGAGGTGAAGAAGATTGCCCTGGAAATTTTCAAGCTGATTAATGAGTGCTACAAGGATCTTTATGGATTCATTCCCCTGACCGAGGAACAGATGGATTATTACACCAAGTCGTATCTGAGCTTCATTAACATGAACCTGATCAGCCTTGTGGGTGATGAGACTGGAAAATTAATTGGTGTTGGCATCGCCATGCCCTCTTTCACGAAGGCCTTGCAAAAGGCAAAGGGCAAACTGTTTCCTTTTGGGGCACTGCATTTGCTTAAGGCGGTGAATAAAAACGATCGCGTAGATCTTTACCTAATCGCTGTGGATGAACAGTACCAAAACAAGGGAGTTAATGCCATTATCATGAGCGACATTATCAGCGGTGCTGCCCGAATGGGAATCTATACCGCTGAGAGCAATATTGAACTGGAGGATAACAAGAAGGTGCAAGCCATGTGGCGATTCACCCCTAACAGGCAACACAAAAGACGCAGGTGTTACACCAAACAATTATAAGATGAGCAGAATACTTATCACCGGAGCAAACGGGTTTATTGGGAGTTTCCTGGTAGAAGAAGCCCTGAGGCAAAATCATGAAGTCTATGCCGGGGTGCGCAGCAGCAGCAACCTGCAATACCTGGATGCAGATCGTTCTCACATTCTAAGACTGGACCTTTCCGATAGGGAAAAACTTAAGCAGGAGTGGGAAAAGTTAGATATCCCAGGCTTCGACTATGTGATTCACAATGCCGGAGCCACTCAGGTTGTAGATCCTTCTGATTTTGATCGAATCAACAACCAGTATACTCAGAACCTGTTGGAATCGCTGGTAGAAGCCAAATTTGCTCCCAGGAAATTTATATTAATGAGTAGTCTGGCTGCCATGGGCCCAGGAGATGCCAAAAGTATGCTTCCCATTGAACCATCGGACCAGCCTGCTCCCATTACACATTATGGCAGAAGTAAGCTGCGAGTAGAACAATACCTGAAAAAACAGCAAGAAGTTCCTTACCTGATATTCAGACCAACGGCAGTGTATGGTCCCAGGGATAAAGATTTCCTTTCTTTATTCAAGGCAATCCAAAATCACATTGAACCCTACATCAGCAGCCCTAAACAGCAGCTGTCCTTTATCTATGTGAAAGATCTTGCACGTTTGCTCATTCAATCAGCAGGCAGCCTGGTAAGCAATAGAACTTTCTTTGTATCGGATGGGGAAACCTATACCTGCCGACAACTGTCGAAGATCAGCAAAAAGGCACTGGCAAAATGGACTTTTCCTCTTGTTATACCCAGACCACTACTAAAATGCATTGCATTGCTGTCGGAAAAAGCAGCCCAGGCAAGGAGTAAAACCTCCTTACTCAATAGCGATAAGTACAAGGAACTTACCAGCATGAACTGGGCCTGTAACTCCCAGGAAACACTGGAGGCTTTCAAGTTTATACCGCAATACGATTTGGAAACGGGCATCGCATCAAGTATTCAGTGGTATCGAAAAAACAAGCAACTATGAACTTACTATTGATCTTTCTGAGTGCACTCACATTTTGCAAGGGGGAAGTCGCAGACTATCCTGTCCCTGACAAAAAAGAGCATCACTTGTTCTATATTCAACGCACCCACAACACCAACACCGTTGTTTATGAGGCAAATTTCAAGGAAAATGGGCAACTAAACGAGGAGGAACCCATTCTGGCCTATTGGATCTTATATGAGAAAAACGGGCAAACAGAACCTTTGACAAGAATCGAGAAAAGCTTTGCCTACGGAATTAAACACAAGGCAGATGAGAACAACTCCAGGGAGTATGACATTCATTTGGTCTCGTACAAAATCTTACAGTTGCGACTAAAGCAAGTGGCTCCATTCAAGGCAGAGATATTTTTTCAAGGCAAAAATCAGGAAGAGGCCTCTCTCGATCACATCTTTATACATGCCAACAATGCGGGCCTCTGGACCAAGGTTGATCTACTGGAAGTGTACACACATCTTCCTAACAGTAATGAGCTAAAGAAGGAAAACATCTCCATCAACTAATAAGCTAAGTTCGATTTAAAAGAGTTTAAAAATAACGTTCATAACCTTAATAAATAGGGCAAAAGCGAATCGCATGCAAAAGGGAGGTTCGCTTTTTTGTATTCACCTCTCCCCTCCTCAAAAAAATTCTCTGTTACTGATTATCATGTCGTATCTTTAATGGTATTCAGAAATAACACGCAAAAGCATGAGACATATACTTATAGGGAGTTTATTGATCCTATTTTCCTTATTGGCAAAAACACAGGAAATACCTGCTGTATATTCAAATATATCCATTGATGAAAAAGGTCTGTTTCTAAAGCTCGAGGATAGAAAAATCTATGCTGTCCATCGCAAAGACCTTTTTCAATTTGAGGATCTGTATTCGAATATCAAAGGAACAAATCTGGGACTTGATCTTGATTTTAAATTTCCTGAACTCAACGGAATCTTATACTATGGCTTTATTAACTATCAGGATGGTCGTTACCCTCAACCTGTTTATTTCAGGGAAAGCTCCCAAATTGTGAACGGGAAAGCTCAAATTCCTATACGAGACAATCTGTCTGGGAGGTACGATATGGTAGACTGGGAAAAGAATGGCAAAGCAATTTTAGGCTATCGAATTGTAGCCAGCAATGGCATGATTTTTTACGATGGCAAAGTAGCTTTTAGTTTTAAAGACAATCTGTTCACAGCTGAACCAACAGTTATAGAAGGGCCTTTTGTAAATCAGCTAAGCCATAAGGGTGCAATGATTTCTTTTACAACATCAAAACCTGTCCGGTCCTCCATCCTTTGTAATAACAAGGTTTTTAATAATAAAAAGAAAAGTCTCACTCACGAAATAAAACTGGACAAGCTCCAGGCAGACAAACTGCATCCTTACAAACTAAAGGTAGGTGACTTTGAATATGAATTTGAATTCAAAACTGCCCCTGAACCTGGCAGTAGAAAACCATTTACTTTTGCCTATGGCAGTGACTCCCGATCGGGACAAGGAGGTGGAGAAAGGGATATATACGGCACCAATGCCTATATCATGAAGCGTATTGCTGCTCTCGCAAAACTTGAAGATGCCAGGTTTGTACAATTCACAGGTGATGTGATAGATGGGTATGACACCAGTCGCGATAGGATGAACCTGCAATATGCAAACTGGAAACGTGCTGTAGAATCATGGTGGCACTACATCCCCTTCTATGCGGGTTTTGGAAATCATGAGGCTTACAATTTCATTTTTCATGATCCTCAAACCCAACAAAATTATATGATTGATCATTTTCCTTTTGCCACGGATTCCGGAGAGTCACTGTTCCAGGATAATTTCTGTCTTCCACAAAATGGTCCTCACAGTGAAGACAATTCAAAATACGACCCCAATCCTGACAAGGATGACTTTCCTTCCTACAAGGAATCCGTTTACTGGTACAGTTACGACAATGTTGCCATGGTAGTTCTTAACTCTGATTACTGGTATGCCCCACACGGGCTCAATGTAAGCAGTGGAAATCTGCACGCCTATATCATGGATAACCAAATGAGATGGCTCCAAAAAACCTTAAATCATTTGGAGAAAAATAAGGATATCGACCATGTTTTTATTACCATTCACACTCCTTTCTTTCCCAATGGCGGACATGTAAAAGATGATATGTGGTATCATGGCAACAACAACTTTAGAGCGGTTGTGAAGGGGCGATTTTATGAAAAAGGAATCATAGAAAGGCGTGATGAATTGCTTGACCTCATCGTTAACAAAAGCAAAAAAACGGTGGCCATCTTAAGTGGCGATGAACACAACTACAACCTACTTACCATCACCAATAAAATGGCACGATATCCTCAGGGCTATCTGTACAAAAAATTGGAATTGAGCAGAACTTTCTACCAGATAAACAATGGTGCAGCAGGTGCTCCTTATTATGCCCAGGAAAAAACGCCCTGGTCAGAAAATGTGCGAAACTTCTCTACTCAAAATGCTCTTGTTTTGATAGATGTTGATGGGAATAAAATCAGTGTTCGCGTTAAGAATCCTGACACACTGGAATTGATTGATGAATATATCCTTCGTAAATAATCTGCATGTACTACAAATTAAGCAATATGAGATTCTTCCTTTTCTTGATATTATCCTTTTGTTTTACTTGGGAAGTTTGTGCTCAAAATGCAACAAATAGCCCTTACGAGACATTGCCTCTTTTCAGTAGTGATGAAATATTTGAAATCAAACTAAAAGGAGATATCAGAAAATTGTTCAACGATAGAAAAGAGAATGCAACATACCATCCTTTTATTTTCTCATATGATATTAATAACCAACAACATTCTTTGGATATTCGAGTAAAAACAAGAGGGCATTTTCGCAAGATGAGAGCAAATTGTGCAACTCCTCCCCTACTTTTAAATTTTGACACTTTACCGGATTTGGCTAAAACAATTTTTAAAGGGCAGAATAAATTAAAATTGGTTACCACTTGTGATATTGAAAAATTTGTTGTGCAAGAATACCTCGTTTATAAAATCTACCAATTAATTACAGAGAAAAGTTTTCAGGTAAGACTAGTTAAGGTGATTTTTGAAGACACAAAAAGAAATAAAACCAGAAGCGCTAAGTATGGAATTCTTTTGGAAGATCAGAATAAAATGGCAAAGCGAAATCATTCAGCAATTCGCAAGCAACTAAATGTTAATCCACAAACAATCGATAAAGAATCCTTTCTGAAAATGGCTGTATTTCAATACCTAATCGGAAACACCGATTGGTCCATACAATACCTACACAACATTAAATTACTGGTTAATCATAGTGGCAAATCAATTGTTACGGTTCCTTACGATTTTGACATGTCGGGAATTGTAAACACCCCATATGCAGCACCTGCAGAAGCCCTTCAATTAAGTTCTGTTCGCAATAGAAGGTATAGAGGCTATTGCCTGGATAATATGAATGAATTTGAATCTACTTTCGAGTTATTTAATGATTTGAAAAAAGAAATTTATGCCATTTACCAAAACAATACCTTGATTGATAAGACTTACAAGAAAAACACAATTAGATACCTAGACAAATTCTATGAAATCATCAACAATAAAGAATTGAGTAAGAGAGAATTTCAATATCCATGCGACCCAAATGGAACAGGCAATATTATTATTCGAGGATTGAAGAAATACAAAGAAAACAGCAAAAAAAATTCCGACAAATAGTCGAAATTATTTTTTCATAAGGTCGCCAAACCCTCAGGCTAAAACGATTTGCCAATATCATTCCAGCCAATCTCTTTTACTTCCTACAACAAAAACTACTTAATAACCATGAAGTTTTTCTTGTTTTTTAATCGATTCCACTCTCTTGAATTCATCGATTGAATCATTTTTGTAGTAAGATCAACAACAACGAAATCGTCGTCTGCTGTGTAGAACAAATCTTTTAGCTTTTTTAATAGTTTCATATCCCCTAATATTTACTGTTTTTACTACTTTAAATTTAATAGGAATACGTGTATTTTTCAAGCTGGTTTTGTATGGTTTAACGATTACGTAATATGAATTCACGATTACGTAATATCAATTAATATCTACGTAAATATTAACCTAAAATCGACTCAAAATATTATTCACAGTAAGTCAGATTTGTTCAAGATTTAGTTTAAAAAATCTGAATCAATTTCCACTAAAAAATAATTGAAACTGTGACCATATTTTGAATTGAAATCAGGTAATTATAAAAACTCCACCGAATTAAAGTATAAATTCTTTTTATCAAGAAGTATTCTTTTCATTCGCGATGGGCCACCTATCGCAATTTGATAAATGTATTTTCCACGGAAAAAGAATCGTTTAAAATAGGTATACTCATGTTTGCCCACCATTTGGGTATATTCGATTTCTTTCCCCAACATTTTCTGGTAAGCTACCGATCTTTCCTCTAACAAAATTGTTCCATTACTCACCAAACTACCTTCTTTCATTTCTTCATAATATTCGGTCGGATCTGAATAGGTAAAATCAATTCCTACTTTTGAAAAATCAGAAGCCACAATCCCAAATACCGTGACTGCATCCTTAAAACTGAAAACCTCTATTGAAATGCCATTGAGTTCTTTATTTTGAACAATGGGTTGATCAGGAATCGAAAATTTTATTTTTGACTTCTCAGACTCTATCTTTTTCCATTCTTCCTGTGCAATAACACCTGACATCCATCCTAAACTAAGGATACAAATCAACATAAATTTTCTCATACTTTATTTTATTTCAGGTAATTCAATCCCTTTTATTTTTCGATACAAATCAAGAGCAAACACATCGGTCATGCCAGATACAAAATCCAATACAGACATGATTTTCTTGTAGTCATCCTCTCCCGACACATCGTACTGCTGAGGAATTAAGGATAATAGATTTTTCGAATAGAAATTATCTGGTTCCATCACCGCTGAAACAAATTCTTCCAGTAAGGTTCCTAAGATTTTATAACCTGCCAATTCAATTTCAATAACCGATCGATGTCGATAAATTCTCTGAACAGCAACTCCTGTGCAGGTTTTATACGCTTGTTTGCATGTTGGCTCTACCTCCTTGATTAAAGCTCCACTAAATGTTCCACTTAAAATATCATCGTAATTATCAAGAAAAACATTAACACACTCTCCAACCAATTTACCAATTACACTTGCTCTAATAAATGCAATTTGCTCATTGGTATCGGTCACTTCTTGGCAGGTTTCGCTAATTCTTTCAAGACTTGATTTTTCTTTTTCAGGATCATAAAAGTTTAAAAGGAGTTCTTTGGTTTCTGCAGTACTCAAAATGTTTAATTTATGAGCATCCTCAATATCCATAATTTGATAACAAATATCATCGGCTGCCTCAACCAAGTATACCAAAGGAAAACGTGCGTATATTCCTTCACTTATTTCAGGAATTTCAAGTTCTTTGGCAATCTTAAAATAAGATTCTTTTTCGACCTGAAAATATCCATACTTTTTCTTTCCAACTTCAGGTATTTTGTTTGATTCCCATGGATACTTTACTATGGATGCTATGGTAGAATAAGTAAGTGCAAACCCTCCTTTTCTTCTGCCATTAAAAGCATGTGTCAATAGTCGTAATGCATTTGCATTGCCCTCGAAATTGGTCAAATCGAACCATTCCTCATCACTAAATCGATCTTTAAGCGCTGCACCTTCTCCTTTTTCAAAATAATGCGACAAAGCCTTTTCTCCAGAATGACCAAATGGAGGATTACCCAAATCATGAGCCAAACATGCAGCAGCTACAATACTTCCAATTTCTTTGATTCCAGAATCAGCATCTACTTTTTTCTTCTTAATTAATTTTTCAGCCAACAAATTACCAAGCGATCTTCCAACACTAGAAACTTCCAAACTATGAGTTAATCGATTGTGTACAAAAATACTTCCCGGCAGCGGAAAAACTTGTGTTTTATTTTGCAAACGACGAAATGGCGATGAAAATATCAACCTGTCGTAATCTCTCTGAAATTGAGTTCTCACATCAGCACTTTCTGGTGAGTGTTTATCTTCTTGTCCGAATCTTTTTGTTGAAAGTAGTTTTATCCAATCCATAATTTAGATTTAAAGCTCCTAAATTACATTAAAATTTCACGTTGCCCGATTTGTTTAGCAATTATTAACAATTCACTACTTTAACCATTATACTGTAGCATCGAATTGTACGCATTCGTACAACCTATGTAATAACATCGTACACATAAGTCATCAAATAACACAACAAAAATCATTCATTTAATTGATTTAATGATAGTTCCACTTAGTGGCACGAGTATTGAAAATAAAAATATCATTGGGGTGAAGATTTTCTATTTTATTATTATGCTTATTTATTTCGACATTATCTGTTGATAATAAAGGTTTGTCGATAATTGTGTGCGTTGGTCTAAATAAATTTGAGATCCAATCACATAGGTTTATTATTGTATATAGATTTTTTAAAATACATCAATATTATGATCCGATTACAAAACATACACAAATCGTACATCACCGGAACCAACAAGTTGCATGTACTTAAAGGTATCGATTTACATATAAAAAAAGGTGAATTGGTATCAATCATGGGATCTTCCGGTTCCGGAAAGTCAACATTATTGAATATTCTCGGACTTTTAGACAATCATGACGATGGAGTTTACGAGCTAAATAACGAGGAAATTAAATCGATGAGCGAAACAAAAGCTGCCAAGCTTCGCAATAATTTGTTGGGTTTTGTATTTCAATCATTTAATCTGATTTCTTTTAAAAATGCCATGGAGAATGTGGCACTTCCACTATATTATCAAAAGGTATCCAGAAAAAAGAGAAATAAACTCGCCCTGGAATATCTTGATAAAATGGGTTTGAAAGAATGGGCACACCATATGCCAAACGAACTTTCGGGAGGACAAAAGCAAAGAGTTGCTGTTGCTCGTGCCATGATTACTGAGCCAAAAATTATTTTAGCTGATGAACCAACTGGAGCTCTTGACTCGAAAACTTCAGTAGAGGTAATGGAACTCTTAAAAGAAATCAACAAATCGGGAATTACTGTAATTATTGTTACTCACGAAAACGACATTGCCCATATGACTGATCGAATCATCAACTTAAAGGATGGACGTATCGAATCAATCGTAGAGAATAACAAAATTAACAATACAGAATCGGTTCAAATTCCTATTCAGGAATAAACCAAACCCTAATATCAAGCTATGTTCGACAGAGACAAGTGGCAAGAAATATTTAGCACCATCAGGAAAAATAAAACTCGTACCATTTTAACGGGTTTTTCGGTTGCTACAGGAATTTTTATGCTGATTTTCCTTTTGGGAGCAGGAAGAGGTTTACGTAATGGTATGACTTCAGTATTTGCTCAAGATGCAACAAACAGCATGCAAATATTTGGTGGTAGAACTACCAAAGCATACAAAGGAACTCCTGAAGGTAAAAGGATTCAAATGGTAAATGATGATTTTCTGAATCTGAAAAAATCAATTCAAAAAATTGATGCTATTTCAGCGATGTCATATATACCCGGAGCTGAAACAATTTCTTACAAAAATAATTTCGGAAATTTTAATGTATCCCCCGTTCATGATACTTACAAGGAAATTAAAAACTTTGAAATCATTAAAGGTAGATTTCTTAATCAAAACGACCTTGAAGAACACAGAAAAGTTGTTGCCATTCAGGATGAGGTAAAAAAAGTACTTTTCCCAAAAGAAACAGCTCTTAATAAATACATCAATATTAATGATATCAAATTTAAAGTAATTGGTGTTTTTCATCAGTCAAGTTTCGATGATAACTCCAGAGAAATATATATTCCAATTACTGTAGCCCAAAAAATATTCAATAATAACGATCATATCCGTAGAATTTCCTTCACTCTAAATAATGTTTCGGTTGAAGAGAGTCAAAATATTGAAAGGCAGATTACTTATAAAATGGCTGCCAGACACAACTTCAGCAAAGAAGATAAGAATGCACTTTGGATTCAGAATAATATTGAAAACTCTCAAACTTTTGCAGGTTTATTTAGTGCAATTGAAATGTTTGTTTGGATCATAGGAATATTCACAATTCTACTAGGTGTAATCGGTGTTTTCAATATCATGATGATTGTGGTGAAAGAACGAACAAAAGAAATTGGTATTCGAAAAGCAATTGGTGCCTCTCCAAATTCTGTTATAGGCTTGATCTTAATGGAAGCAATTTTTATTACTGCTGCGTCTGGTTATGTGGGATTAATAGCAGGAGTTGGATTATTGGAAGCTATTAGTCAATTTGACATTATTGAAAAAATTTATCCGCCAGCTGCAATCTATTTTATAGATCCTCAGGTTGATCTTGGTATAGCAATAGGCGCAACTATAGTATTGGTGATTACAGGCGCGTTGGCAGGATTTTTCCCAGCACGAAAAGCTGCTGCTATCAGACCAATAGAAGCTTTAAGAGACGAATAATACGAATTTATAAACGACATTAGAATGTTCGATCTAGATAAATGGCAGGAAATTACTGCCGCACTAAAAAAGAATAAACTCCGCACAATCCTTACGGGATTGGGTGTAATGTTTGGAATTCTTATTTTGGTAACTCTTCTTGGAATAGGAAGAGGTTTTCAAAATAACATTCAATCTTCTTTGGGAAACTTTGCTACTAACTCAACTGTGTTTTGGGTAGAAAGAACAACCAAAGCATACAAGGGGTTGCCAAGAAATAGATTCTACCGTTTTACCAATGATGATTTGATTGCTTTAAAGCAAGGAATTCCAGAATTGGAACACATTGCTCCTGACATTAACGGTTGGAGTGGTGGTGCAACTCACAATACTTTCCGAAATGAGAAAAAAGGAAATTTCAGAATCAAAGGGACATCTCCAGAAATGAACATGGTAAATCCTGTTGAAGTTATTTCAGGAAGGTTTATCAACGAGAATGACCTTAAAGAATTCCGAAAAGTAATTACCATTGGCCCACGCGTTAAGGAACTAATGTTTGAGGAAGATGAAGATCCAATTGGACAATATCTTAAAGTGAATGGTATCTTTTTCAAAATCATTGGTGAGATCAAGCCTTTGAGCAATAATATGGGGAATCGAGATGATATCATTCAGTTGCCTTATACTACCCTCCAACAATTGTATAATTATGGAGATAAATTTTATGTATTCCTGGCTACTGCTAAGGTAGGTGAATCTGTTGCTGAATTGGAAGATAAAATATTCGAAATTCTAGCCCGTCGCCACTCTATTCATCCAGAAGATACCCAAGCAATTGGACACTTCAATATTGCAAAAATATTCAATAAGATATTTGGACTATTTAATAGTATTGGATTCTTATTTTGGGTCATTGGTTTTGGTGTTCTAATTACAGGTGTAATTGGTGTAAGTAATATCATGCACGTAGTTGTAAAAGAAAGAACCAAAGAACTTGGAATTAAGCGTGCCATTGGAGCCAAACCTGCATTAGTTGTGGGTCAAATCATTAACGAATCGGTATTCTTAACCACTTTTGCAGGATTTTGGGGATTGGTACTTGGGGTTGTTATTGTTGAGTTAATTGGCAAAGCAACTGAAGGTAGTCCTAACCCACAAATATTAAATCCTTATGTTGATATCAATGTTGCATTTATAGCACTGGGTGTTTTGGTGTTTTTTGGTGTTCTTGCTGGACTTTTACCAGCACAAAGAGCCATTAAAATCAAACCTGTGGATGCTTTGAGATACGAATAAAAGTCATAAATCTGAAAATAATACAAGTCATGAAAAAAGTTCTAAGAATCTTAATGGTTGTAGGATTAATCGTCCTTTTTGTAGGAACCATTTTTTTCCTTTATAAAAAGTCGCAGGACAAACCTGTAGTATACAACACCAAATCTCCTGAGATTACTGACATTGTTAAAAAAACAATTGCAACAGGTTCGGTTGTGCCTAGAAAAGAAATTGAAATTAAACCTCAAGGTGTTTCTGGTATCATCGAAACTTTATATGTTGAAGCTGGTGAAATGTTGAAAAAAGGTGATCCAATTGCAAAAATTAAGATCATTCCTGACATGATTAACCTTAACAGTGCAGAATCACGCGTTAATGTTGCAAAAATTAATTATGAAGATTCTGAAATTAACTATAATCGTGATAAAGCTTTGTATGATAAAAAAGTAATTTCTGAATCAGATTTCCAGAAAACTCAATTGGCTTATCGCAACTCACGTGAAGAATTGCAATCGGCAAAAGATAATTTACAACTGATTAAAGAAGGTGTTACAAAAAAATCAGCAAATGCAACAAACACGATCATCCGCTCAACTATTGAAGGTATGATTTTGGATATTCCAATTAAGGAAGGTAACTCTGTAATTCAATCCAATACATTTAACGATGGTACTACTGTAGCTATAGTAGCTGATATGGGTGAAATGATTTTCCAAGGTAAAGTTGACGAAACTGAAGTTGGAAAGATTAATCAAGGAATGAACCTTAAACTTACCATTGGTGCTATTGAAGATGTTAAATTTGATGCAAATCTTGAATACATTTCTCCAAAAGGTGTTGAAGAAAATGGAGCAATTCAGTTTGAAATTAAAGCTTCAGTTAAACTAAACGACAAGTACTTTATTCGATCAGGATATAGTGCAAATGCTGAAATCGTATTAGATAAAAGAGATAAAGTACTTGCTGTAAACGAAAGCTTGTTAGAGTTTGAAAATGACTCAACCTTTGTTGAAGTAGAAACTTCTCCTCAAGAATTTGAAAGACGTTTTATCAAAACTGGATTATCTGATGGAATTAATATTGAGGTTTTAGAAGGTATAACCAAAGATGATAAACTTAAGGGCGAGAAGAAGAAAAAATCAGATATGATTAAAGAAAATAAGAAGAAAGATTAAGCAAACTTTGTAAAGAGCATTATATTGTTCATATTTATCATATCAAAATCGTTTTTATAATTGCCTAAACCGTATTACGGATTATAAAACAAAAACAAATGAAAAAATTATTATTACCGCTAATTGCAATTGCATTTTCATTCTCTTCAGCAAATGCTCAAGAAAAATGGAGCTTAGAGAAATGCATCAACTATGCGAAAGAACACAATATTGACCTACAGTTGCGTAAACTTGATGCTGAAATTCAATCTAACAATACAAAACAATCCAAGTTCGATCTATTGCCAAATTTAAATGGTAACACAGGGTATGACTTTAGCTATGGTCGCACACTAACAGCAGATAATACTTATGGTGATATGAATACACAAAGTGGTTCTGTTGGATTATCAGCGAGTGTAACGCTATTCGAAGGCTTTCAAAAGTACAATTCAATAAAACAAAATGAGCTTGATCTTCAAGCTAGCCTTCAAGATGTAGAAGAAGCAAAAGAAGATTTGGCTTTAAATATTACTTCTTCCTATTTGAATATTCTTTTCAACAAAGAGTTGTTACATATAGCTCAGGAAAAGTTAAAAGTTACTAAACTTCAAATTAAGAGAACAGAAGCTTTGGTTGAAGCAGGAACTCTTCCAAAAGGAACTTTGATGGAGCAGAATGCACAAGCAGCTCGAGAAGCACTTGAAGTAGTTAATGCATCAAATAATCTTGATTTAGCTTTGCTTGATCTAGCCCAATTGCTAGATCTTGAAAATCCTACAGAATTCGACATTAGCATTCCTGAATTACCGGTATTGAATGCAACACGCTCAATGGTTGATCCTGAATCAGTATTCATTAATGCTTTGGAATTCAGACCTGAAATGAAAGCTGCAAGATACAGATTGGAAAGTTCTGAAAAAGGACTCGTGATTGCAAAAGGTCAAAGAGCTCCATCGCTTTCTATGTCTGGATATTGGGGTTCAAGTTATTCTAAAGATTTTCAAGAGAGAGGACTTTTAAGAGATGACAATGGGGATTTAATTTTAGATGATGAAAATAGACCTCAACCAATTATTATTCGTAATGAAATGAAACTTGGTGATCAGTTATCAAATCGCGAAAGAAAATCGTTTGGTTTCAATCTACGAATTCCTATTTTTAATGGAGGTATTGTTAATCGAAATATTGCCAATGCAAAAATTAATATCGATCGCTCTAAGTTGAATATGGAAAACAGAAAAAATGACTTGAGAAAAGAAATTCAACAAGCTCATGCAAATGCTAAAGCTGCAATGAACAAGTATTTTTCTAGTGAAACTGCAGTTTCTTCAACCGAAGAAGCATTCCGTTATACCGAAGAGAAATTCAACTTAGGCTTGGTAAATTCAGTAGACTACAACCAAGAAAAAAACAACCTATTTCAAGCCAAATCGAACTTGCTTCAGGCAAAATATGAATACATTTTCAGAACAAAGATTCTTGACTTTTACAATGGCATCGAGATAAAATTATAATCAAGTTTAAATATAACAACTCTAAAAACTCTCAACTGGTTTCGGTTGAGAGTTTTTTATTCTATTTACGTGTCTGATAATTCTCAATTGTCTTAATAATGATAGATTCGAATTTTGATCTAACAAACTAAAGTGCAATTTACTGATGTAATTCATTTAGTTTTCGCATTTTATCATTTATTTTGCAGTGATTTAAAAAATTAGAACATGGCATTACTTTTAAATATCGAAACATCAACAGCAATTTGTTCTGTTGCATTAGGGAAAGACGGGAAATTATTGGCTTTAAAAGAAAACAAAGAAGGCATGAAACATGCAAGCCATCTTACTGTTTTCATCGAAAATATATTAAAAGAAAACAATTTAAGCACAGCTGATTTAGATGGTGTGGCAATTAGTATGGGTCCAGGTTCTTATACAGGTCTACGAATTGGTGTATCAACAGCCAAAGGTATTTGCTACGGGGCAGGAATTCCTCTAATCGCAGTTAGTACATTACAATCAATGACAAAAGCCTTGCAAAACAATTCTGATTTATCATCTGTAGTAAAAAATCAGGAAAAAACTTTGTTTTGTCCTATGATTGATGCCAGAAGAATGGAAGTTTATACAGCATTCTACAATGCAAATACTGAATTGGTAAAAGATATTTCTGCTGATATTATCGATGTAAACTCATTTGCAAATGAACTTTCAGAACAAGAGATTGTTTTCTTTGGTGATGGATCAGGCAAATGCAAAGATGTGATCACAAATGAAAATGGCATCTTTCTTGATGATGTAAATGCAACTGCTGTTGGAATGATTGAATTGGCAGAGAATAAATTCAACAAAAATGAACTGGAAGATGTTGCTTATTTTGAACCATTTTATTTGAAAGATTTTGTAGCAACAACGCCTAAAAAGAATATCTTTAATTAAGAACTAAAACAATGCGTATGCTGAGATTTACACTATTTTTAATTTCCTTATTTGTACTATCGACAAGTACATATTCAAATACGCCTGTAAAATCAGCTGATAAAGGGGAACATTTAAAATATGTAATCCATTATGGCATTGTAAGAGGTGGAAAAGCCAGCTTGAAACTTAAGTCAGATAAAATTAATGGCAAAGAAGTATATCATGCTACTTTAACAGGTCGAACCGTTGGCTTATTCAACACCCTTTATCGTGTTAAGGATACCTACGAAAGTTTTTTCGATAAAGAAACATTACTTCCAATAAAAGCCATTCGAGATATCAAGGAAGGAAGTTATAAAAGATATAACGAAGTTACTTTTGATCGGGAACAAAATCAAATTAACAGTCAACGATCGGGAATTAAAGATGTTCCTGTTGGTATTCATGATATCCTTTCTGCTTTTTATTTCGCCCGGGCGTATTATTTTAATTCAGACCTGGAAGTTGGTCAGGTAGTTAAAATCCAAACTTATTTTGCAGACGAAGAGTTTTTACTGCAATTTAGATTTATGGGGTATGAAAATATAAAAAGCAAAATTGGAAATGTGAAATGCTACAAGTTTATTCCAATTGTTCAAACCGGACGTGCATTCGAGGACGAAGACGATATGAAAATATGGATCTCTGCAGATGCCAACAAAATTCCTGTGCGTGTACAATTCGATCTATTTTTGGGATCTCTACGTTGCGATCTGATAAATTTTTCAAATTTTTCCACAAGTTCGCTTCGTAAGAATTAAAATTATTTATTTCTCATAGCTATCTATATCAAACAAAAACACTTAATATTTTAGATTATTAATTGTTTCAATTACTTTTGCAAAAAATTAATGAGATCAAATGCTCATTATAAATTGAAATCGATTATAAAATTAAATTCATAATATCATGGCAAGTACTGCAGATTTTAAGAATGGAATGTGTATCCATTATAAGGATGATTTATATACAATTATTCAATTTCAACACGTTAAACCAGGAAAAGGTCCAGCTTTCGTAAGAACTAAGCTTAAAAACGTTAAAACTGGTAAAATTATCGATAACACTTTTAACTCTGGTGTTAAAGTTGATGTTGCAAGAATTGAAAGACGTCCACATACGTTTCTTTACAAAGATGACATGGGTTACAACCTAATGCACACTGAAACTTATGAGCAAATCGCACTTGAAGAATCTTTGTTTAATGCTCCTGACTTGTTAAAAGATGGAGATCCAGTTGAAGTTGTTGTGCACGCTGATACAGAAACTCCTCTATATGCAGAATTACCTGCCCATGTAACAATGCAAGTTACTTATACTGAACCAGGTCTTAGAGGTGATACTTCATCAACAAATTCATTAAAACCGGCTACAATTGAAACAGGAGCAACAATCATGGTTCCATTGTTTATTAATACCGACGATGTAATTAAAGTTGACACTCGTGATCACAGCTATGTAGAGCGTGTAAAAGCTTAATATCTGTAATCTTATCATACAAAAAGGATTCTTCATGGAATCCTTTTTTTATTCCCCTCTCTCAAATTGCCTGAAGAATCAATATTTACTAATTTAGAGGAAACCTAATTCTCTAAAAACCCCACTATAGTGATTAAGCAACAAGCCGTAAACAGTAAGTTTAAGCTAGATCTAATCTTAAAAATCACACAAGCAATCAACGAAAATTTATCTGTTGAAGATCTGCTCAAACAATATGAAGACATCCTATTTAACGAGCTAAAGATTGGCAAAATTGTCGTTTTTAAATTCAATACTACTTGGGAGAAGTTGCTAATTTCGGGTGTCACTAATAATACTATTGATAATATCATTATAGAAAGTGATTTAGCAAAGCATGATGAAATTACCTATATTTCAACTGACTTTCCCGAACACCTCAGAATCTTTGATTTCTTAATTCCGGTATTTCATAAAAAATCAGTTCTTGCCTATATTCTTATTGGCGATTTGGATGAAGAAATGGAAGGAATGAGCCCTGCCATTAAGCACCTGGCCTTTATTCAAACCATTTCCAATATTATAATTGTAGCCATGGAGAATAAGCGAATGCACAAGCAGTTGATCGCCCAAGAGGCAATAAAAAAAGAAATGGAACTGGCTTCAAAAATTCAAAACTTATTGATTCCAAATCAAAACTCACTACCACAAAACGAGTATATTGCATCACAAGGTTACTATCAGCCACACTTCGAAATAGGTGGCGATTATTACGACTTCATCAATTTTAATGATCAGGAATTGGGCTTTTGTATTGGCGATGTTTCGGGAAAAGGAATCCCTGCAGCCCTTATCATGTCAAACTTCCAAGCAACTTTACGAGCTCTTTTTAACCCAGATACTCCTTTGGACGAATTGATGAATAAATTGAATCAAAAGGTTTGTGAAAGCTCTAGCGATGAAAAATTCTTAACCCTATTCATAGGTGTTTACAACTACACGACCCGAAAACTTCGATATGTAAATGCAAGTCATCATCCTCCAATTTTGTATAACTACAAAACCAAAGAAACAACACTATTAAAAAAAGGCTGTATTGGCTTGGGAATGCTTGATGAAATTCCAATGGTATTGGTAGGTGAAGTTACCATTAAAGATCACTCAAAATTACTTTGCTATACAGATGGATTGATTGAATTAGAGGTAGATGATAAAATGGAAGTTGGCATGCAATTAATTAGTAATTTATTCTCAAATAATAAAAACCTAAAAGATACATTTCTTGATTTAACCAGGCACATAGATCTTGGTAAAAAGAACAAAGCTGTAGTGGATGATATTGCCTTGTTTGGTATAGAGTTTAAAGCATAAAAAAAAGGATCGGGTTACCGATCCTTTTTTATTATATTCTTAATTCAAATTATTGAATTTGAAAATCCTTCTCAGCAGAATTTGTTTTTCCTGAGGCATCAGTTAATGTAACTGTTAATTTGTACATTCCTTTTTTAGCAACAGTATTCTCTCCAAAACGAGTAGAAACTGGGAAACTTACAGACTTAGATTTTTCACCTTTAATGCTTGGTAATGTATTTCCTTCAGCATCTGTTAAATCAGAATTTGAATCAAAGGAAAAATCCTGATAAGTTTTCACCGTCATACCAATCGCATTTGAAAATGCAATTTGCACTCTGTATGATTCAAGCTCCATATCATCACTTGCTGAAAATGCCACAGTATAATTATCACCGGCTTTTACAGTTGCTGAGCTATTTATACTTGCCGTAGGCTTTTGTTCATCAACAGGATCGTCACCGCCTCCGCCTCCACAACTCATCATTCCAACAGAGAACAATACCATTAAGGCATACTTTAATAGTTTCATAAATTTTAATTTTTTGGTTATGATTTGGTTTTTGATTTTACTTTATCCTCTAAAAATAAAGCAATAGCATTAAATTAACAAGCCACAACTAAGAAATAATTCTTTTTCCCCTTCTGAACAAGAAAATACTTATCCGCAATAAGGTGTTCTTTTGTTACTACTAATTCAGAATTCTGAACCTTTTCCTTATTGATACTAATTGCATTTCCTTTGAACAATCTTCTTAACTCTCCTTTTGATGGAAATACCTCAGCTTTAACCGCTAAAAGTTCCAAAATATCAACTCCCGCTTCAAACTCTGTTTTATCTACATTAAACTGAGGAACTCCTTCAAAAACAGACAAGAAGGTATCTTCATCAAGTTTTTTTAATACATCAGCTGTAGCTTTACCAAACAAAATTTGTGAAGCTTCAACGGCAGTATTGTAATCCTCTTCAGAGTGAATCATGATAGTTACTTCTTTCGCTAAACGTTGCTGAAGTTTTCTTAGGTGCGGAGCCTCTTTGTGCTCTTCCACCAAAGCTGCAATCTCTTCGCGAGGAATTAGAGTAAAGATTTTGATGTATTTCTCAGCATCTTCGTCTGAGGTATTCAACCAAAACTGGTAGAATTTATATGGAGAAGTACGTTTTGGATCCAACCAAATGTTTCCCGATTCTGTTTTTCCGAACTTACCACCATCAGCTTTTGTAATTAGCGGACAGGTAATAGCCCAGGCAGTACCACCTTCTTTTCTACGAATTAATTCAGTTCCTGTAGTGATATTTCCCCACTGGTCAGAACCACCCATTTGTAATTTACAGTTTTTAGAACGGTACAACTCCAGAAAGTCAGTTCCCTGCACCAACTGGTAAGTAAACTCAGTAAAAGACATACCGGCTTTTGAATCGGCGCTCAATCTTTTCTTTACAGAATCCTTACTCATCATGTAATTAACGGTGATGTGCTTTCCGATATCTCTAATGAAATCAAGGAATGAAAAGTCCTTCATCCAATCGTAGTTGTTTACCATTTCCGCAGCATTCTCAGCATCTGAATCGAAATCCATAAACTTAGACAACTGGGCTCTTAAACACTCCTGATTGTGACGTAAAGTTTTTTCGTCCAACAAATTTCTTTCCTGAGATTTTCCCGAAGGGTCACCAATCATACCTGTGGCACCACCAACCAACACAATTGGCTTGTGTCCTGCTACCTGAAAGTGCTTCAACATCATTACACCAACCAAGTGACCAATGTGAAGAGAATCTGCAGTTGGGTCAATTCCCACATATGCTGATGTCAATTCTTTTTGAAGTTGTTCTTCTATTCCTGGCATCATATCGTGAATCATGCCACGCCACTGTAGTTCCTCAATAAAATTCATGTTTTCTATTTTTTTCCTTATTTGGATATACTTATCCTATTTTTTAATCGAACGACAAAGATAAGAATTTTGCCGTTTCTTTTCCCCTATTAAATTGGTTCTTAAGCTACCATTGCCACCAAACTCATAATGATTCCTGTAAAAAGTAGAATGTTATAGATAAAGGATACAAATACAAACTTAAAAAAGGTCTTTACCCACGATTGTTTGTAGTAGAATTTCATGGTCAGGAACAGTTGAACCGGAATTAAAAAGTACAGGTACAAAGCCAGTGTACTAAGAAACTCCAAGTTCACCATCAGCAACAATTCACTAATGATTACGAGCACAAAAATGTATGCATGAAAATTGAGTGAAATCAACAGATGTTCCAGCATGTAGTGCTTTCTTCTGATATACATTAAGGCCAGAGCTAAGGCAAAAAGAGGTAAAATAACCAAGAGTGTTTGTGATAACTTCTTAAAAGCAGTATCCATCATCAGCGAAGGATTTAACTTCCACATTTCAATAAGTTTTTTCACATCACTGTCTCCAATCAGACCGTCGTCTTTTTCTTTCTTTGCTTTCAAGGAATCTTTTGCAACATTCTTCTTGCCAATATTAATTGCAACGCCCCCATTCTTTTTTTTAAACTCTGCTAAGGAATCTAATTTCAGACTATCTACATCATACTCTTCCTCATCAACCATTTCCTCCAATAAGGAAACCATATCCAGTTTCTTACCATCATCCGTTTCAACAGTCAATTCTTTAGCTGCTGCACTTTCTGGTTTGTGATTATAAGCCAGCAATAAAAAGGCAAAAAAGGTTAAAAACAGGTACAATCGAAAAGGTGGTGTATACCGGGCTCTTCTCCCCCGCATAAATTCCCTAGTCAAGTAACCCGGCTTTAAAAACAGGGGAACCAGTGTATGTATTAATCTATTATCTACAGACAGTGCATCGCCTACAGATTCCGACACAACGGTCAAAAACGGACGTTGAAAACTTTTTGTTGACTGACCACAGTTCGAGCAGAACTTTCCATTAACGGGAAATTCACAATTGGGACAAAAACCTTCGAAATGCTGAACTCTTCTTTTGGGTAATTTTCTGAGGTACTTCTTAATTGTTTGCTTCATTATACTTCAACGGGTAGTTGTTTTTGAACCTTTTCCTTTATTTTGTCGGTAGTATCTCCTAAATCTGAATTAAATATATCGAATATGGTTTCTGACACTTGTACCATTGGTTTATAAAACAAGCTTTCCTCCTTTTTCTCCTTCGAAATAAAATCAAACTTCTGATCTAAAAAATTCACAAAGTATACCAATATACTTAAAATAAGAATCCCTTTTATCAGCCCAAACACAGCTCCTAACAAGCGATTTATCATACCTAAAGCTACTGCCTCAATCAAAGAATTCAACATCTTACCCAAAACGTTTAAGACAATCACAATTACCAAAAATGTGGAAATAAAAGCAATAATTCCCATGTAATTTGAATGGTAATCAAATTGGTTTTCAATGAATTCCGCAGTAAAATCTGAAAAATGAATGGCTCCGTAAATTCCTAAAATTAAAGCCAGTAAAGTAGCAATTTCAATAATTAGTCCTTTGGTAAATCCTTTATATATGGCATAAATTAAAGGCAAGCCAATTAGGATATCAAGTATGTTCATAATGGGTTAGTTATAATTATCAATAGACGATCAAAGATAATAAAAATCAACATAATGACCTTAATTTAGAATGAACTAAGACAATATACCTGTTAAAAAATATTTATATTTAAGACAGCAAAAACATTAAAAAATGGCATTTATCAACTCTCTTGTCAGCTGGTTAAATACCAAAAGACTTTCGCAAATAGATTTTTTCAAGGAGCATCCTATTGAAATACAGAAAGAAACTCTTACTCAATTATTGAATCAGGCATCTGATACTGAGTGGGGACGAAAGTACGACTTTAAGTCCATGCAATCACTGCAAGACTTTAAAGAAAGACTTCCTATACAAACCTACGAAGACATTGAAAAACATATTGAACGCCTGAGAAGTGGCGAACAAAACGTTTTTTGGCCTTCTGAAATCAAATGGTTTGCAAAATCATCAGGTACTACCAATTCAAAAAGTAAGTTTATACCTGTTAGTAAAGAGGCTCTTGAAGATTGTCATTTTAGAGGTGGTAAAGATATTTTAGCCATTTACACATCTCTTTATCCTAATACCGGTATTCTATATGGAAAAGGATTAACCTTGGGAGGTAGTCATCAAATCAACAACATGAACAATGATTCTTACTATGGGGATTTGTCTGCCATCTTGATCCAAAATTTACCTTTCTGGGCTGATTTTATTCGTACTCCTGATACTTCAATCGTATTGCTGGATGAATGGGAAGAGAAATTACACAAAATGACTGAGGCAACATTAAACGAAAATGTTACCAGTCTTTCTGGCGTTCCGTCATGGTTCCTGGTATTACTGAAACACATTCTAAAGGTATCAGGTAAAAATCACATCCATGAAATTTGGCCAAATCTTGAACTTTTCGTTCATGGTGGTGTAAGTTTCACACCTTATCGCGAACAGTTTAAAGAGATATTGCCTTCATCTCAGATGAATTATCTGGAAACCTACAATGCTTCAGAAGGGTTCTTTGGGATTCAAGATAATCCAAATGATGAAGCCATGCTACTAATGCTTGATTATGGCATTTATTATGAATTTATTCCATTGGAAAATGTGAATGATGAAAATCCTAAAGCCATTAGTCTGGAAGATGTTGACTTGCATAAAAACTATGCAATGCTAATTACTACCAATGGGGGACTTTGGAGATATCAAATTGGCGATACCATTCATTTTACTTCTAAATCGCCATTCAAATTTAAAATCTCAGGAAGAACAAAGTTATATATCAATGCTTTTGGTGAGGAGTTAATTATTGACAATGCCGAAAAGGCAATGAAAATAGCTTGTACTAAAACCAATTCGGAGATTAAGGAGTATACTGCAGCTCCGGTTTTCATGGATAAAAACCAGAAAGGAACACACCAGTGGTTGATTGAATTTGAGCAAGCGCCGCAAAATATTGATGAATTTAATTACATTCTTGATAATGCATTAATGAGTCTGAATTCGGATTATGAAGCCAAACGCTACAAAAACATCACACTCGAAAAACCAATTGTAAGCATTGCTAAGAAAGGATTATTTTACAACTGGCTAAAATCTAAAGGAAAACTTGGAGGGCAAAATAAAGTTCCTCGTTTATCCAATAACCGAACATTAATTGAAGAATTGCTTAAAGACAATCAATAGCATATGCAGATTTTACTCATTTGGTTTTTATCTGTTCTTAACTTATATCAACCTACAAAAATTAATACTCCTTGCGATTTCTTCGAAATTGATCACATGGGAAATGTATATGTGGCAAATGGGTCCCAATTGTCAAAGTACAACTCTGAGGGAAAGCAAGTTTGTAATTTTTCTGATTCTTCTTTAGGGAGTATCAGTTCTATTGATGTTTCAGATCCTTTGAGAATTGTAGTCTTTTATCGAGATTTTAATCAGATAATTTATCTAAACAATAAATTATCTACCATTGGCAATGAGATTGACTTGTACGATTTTTCGGATAACGAAACTGAAATTGTATGCAATTCGCAGAAAGGTGGCTTTTGGATGTACAACTCGATACAAAAACAAGCCACTCACATCACCAATAATGGTGAAATAGCAGACCAAACTATTTTGTTGGGATCTTTTTTTGAGGAAGCAGAGATCACAAAAATTTACGAACACAATAGTTATCTGTATTTACTTTACAAGAATAAAGGCATTTTACAGTTGGATCAAAATGGTCAATTTGTTCGAAAGCTGTCTTTTAAAAATCTTCAAGACTTCCAGCTAATTGGAAACAACATCTATTACCAAGACCATATTGGTATCCATCTTTATCAAGCTCTAAATCAATCCCATCAATTAATCTATTCAAAAAAAGATCCTTCTAAGTCAATTATCAGATGCTATAAGGATAGGATCTTTATTGGAAATGAAGATTCTATCTCAATTAAAACTCTAAGTTTCTGATTAAAAACCAAGTGCATTTATTCTCATTGATAAGGGGTTGATATCCAAAAAAATATTACTAATTTTAGTTGCATTTTTCCACTAATAACTAAACATAAATATGCACATTGCTGTAGCGGGAAACATTGGTGCCGGGAAAACAACACTGGCTGGATTATTGGCAAAACATTACGGTTGGGAAGCTCATTTCGAAGATGTGGACGACAATCCATATTTAAATGATTTTTACGACGATATGAATCGTTGGTCCTTCGCCTTGCAAATCCATTTTTTAAATAGCAGATTCAATCAGGTTCTGGCTTTACGCGAATCTGGAAAAGATATCATTCAGGATAGAACAATATATGAGGACGCATACATATTTGCTCCAAACCTTGAATCAATGAATTTAATGCCTAAAAGAGATTTTGACAATTACCTGTCTCTTTTCGATATTATGAGTTCATTAATTCAGCCACCTGATTTATTGATCTACCTAAGAGCTTCTATTTCTACCTTAGTTGAACACATTCAGGCCAGAGGGCGTGATTACGAAGAAACCATTCGACTGGATTACTTAAAGAGATTGAATGAAAGATATGAAGCCTGGATTAATGGTTATACAAACGGAAAGCTTTTAATCATTGATGTTGATGATATTGATTTCCTAAATAATCCTAAAGACTTGAGCTCAGTAATCACTAAGATTGATGCTCAACTTCATGGACTTTTTTAATTCTAAATGATGAGTTAATCATTATGAGTTGAACTTGTAATTTTTGATTCTTAATTCATAACTGATAATTATAATACAATGCATATAGCCGTAGCTGGTAACATCGGATCAGGAAAAACCACCTTAACAGAATTATTAGCCAAACATTACAAATGGGAAGCTCATTACGAGGATGTGGATGAAAATCCGTACCTAAATGATTTTTACGACGACATGCAGCGTTGGTCATTCAATCTGCAAATCTATTTTTTAAAAAGTCGCTTCACACAAATAATGGATATCCGCAATTCGGGAAAAAATGTGGTGCAGGATCGTACCATTTTCGAGGATGCCAAAATTTTTGCTCCTAACCTATACGATATGGGTTTAATGTCGGAGCGCGACTTTAAAAACTATTGTAACCTGTTTCAACTAATGAGTTCAATGGTTCAAGCACCCGATTTATTAATATACTTGCGTTCTTCGGTGCCTACCCTTGTAAATCAAATTCAAAAAAGAGGTCGTGATTATGAAGAAACGATCCGATTGGATTATTTGAAGAACTTGAATAACAGATATGAAAACTGGATTTCCAACTACAACAATGGAAATTTGTTGATTGTTGATGCTGACAACATCGATTTCCTTGAAAATCCCGCTGATTTAAATAGTATTGTGGACAAAGTTGAAGCGAAGATTCACGGGCTATTTTAAAATCTGTAAAAGAAACCTATTGATAATTCGGGGAGTGAGATTTTATCGAATCCTAAATAATATGGATATTCCTCCCCAGATTCATCCTTTGCCGTAACTGAATCAGGAAAGTTAGGAATAAAAGTATACCTCAGGTTCATATCAAAGCTCCATGTATCGGATATGTGATATAAAAAACCAATATTTGGAGCCAAACCTACTTTATTTTCGGTAATTGTTCGCTTACTGTGACTAGAACCTGAAGAAGAAGCTGTATAATCGATTTCATTCCGATAATAAAAATATCCGAAAGCAAGTGAAGCATAAGGCCTAAAATCTCGGTCCCAGGCATCGAAATAGTATGATGCTCGAAGTAATGCAGAACCAATATTGTAGTTTACATCATAGCTTCCCAAATGGCTTCCATCCCAAAATTTATCTTGTCCTAGCAAACTAAAAGACAATTCTGCTCCAACGCTTAATTTCTTGTTCAGCATTTTTCTCCCGGTCAAACGAAAGTTTGGACCTCCATTTGCCTGATCACCAAAATCGCCAAGAGGCAACTGGTAACCAATTGATCCACCAACAAAATAGTTTTGATCTTTATAGTACTGCGAATAAGATTCAAAAGAAAAAAACAGAACTAAAAACAAGAATAAATATCGCTTCATCATCTTTATTTAATTTGTTGGAACTAAATTATAAAAAAACCGGAAACTCAAATGAGCCTCCGGTTTCAATTTTTATTGTGAGTTCTATTCAATCACTTTTAATTCCTTACCAATCTTGATAAATGCTTCCAAAGCTTTATCCAAATGCTCTTTTTCGTGCGCAGCAGAAAGCTGAATACGGATACGAGCTTGTCCTTTTGGTACAACTGGATAATAGAATCCGATTACATAAATTCCTTCATCCAACAATTTTGCAGCAAATTGCTGAGAAAGTACTGCATCGTATAACATCAAAGCATTAATTGCAGAATCAGATGGCTTCACATCGAAACCAGCCTTTAATAAGCCTTCGCGGAAATATTGAGCATTCCAGATAACTTTATCTCTCAACTCAGTTGATTCGCTCAACATATCGAATACTGCGATAGAAGCTCCTACGATCACTGGAGACAATGAGTTTGAGAACAAATAAGGACGTGAACGCTGACGCAACATATCGATAATTTCAGCCTTACCAGTAGTAAACCCACCTAGTGCTCCACCTAATGCTTTTCCTAATGTAGAAGTAATGATATCTACACGATCCATACATTTGTGATATTCGTGAGTTCCACGACCAGTATCACCAATGAAACCTGAAGCATGGCTATCATCAACCATTACCAATGCATTGTATTTATCTGCTAAATCACAAATTTCGTTCAATCTTGCAATATCACCATCCATTGAGAAAACACCATCAGTTACGATGATACGATAACGCTGAGCCTGAGAAACTTTTAATTGTTCTTCCAAGTCGGCCATATCAGCATGCTTGTAACGGTAACGAGCTGCTTTACACAAACGAACTCCATCAATAATAGAAGCGTGGTTTAGCTCATCCGAGATAATTGCATCATCCTTTGTGAACAATGGCTCAAAAACACCACCATTAGCATCAAAAGCTGCTGCATATAAAATGGTATCTTCCATACCGAAGAACTTAGCTATCTTTTGCTCTAATTCTTTATGAATATCAGTAGTTCCACAAATAAAACGAACCGAAGACATTCCATAACCGTGAGAATCTAAAGCTTTTTTAGCTCCTTCCATTACACGTGGGTGTGATGATAATCCAAGGTAATTATTAGCACAGAAATTTAATACTGTCTCACCAGTATTCACTTTAATTTCTGCTCCCTGTGGAGTTGTTATGATTCTCTCGTTTTTGTACAAACCAGCATCTTTAATGCCTTGTATTTCTTCAGCAAGATAGTCTTTGAATTTTCCGTACATGTGTATGTTGTTTTAGATATTTGAATTATCGTTTGAAAATTACAATCCAAAATTACAATAAAATTCGTCTCTAAAAGCAGGGAAATTCTGTTTTTTATATGCCTTTTTCAACATACGGAAGTAATCTTTACTGTATTTCTTAAATTTTAACTACAATCTTACTTTTCCACCCCACACTCCCCATCAATATTGATAAACAATCAGATAGGAACAATTCCTGATTATTCCACAGAAAGCAGGAAGAAAAAAAATGAAGCTTTTTTGAAAAAATATTGAAATAGCTGTTGCATTATTGAGGAAAACCTGTTAGTTTTGCATCGCAATTTTCCTCAAGAAACACAGTTCAAACGTGAGGTGTAGAGGAAAATTAGGAGTTATACTCCTCCTTAGCTCAGCTGGTTAGAGCACCTGACTGTTAATCAGGGGGTCCTAGGTTCAAGTCCTAGAGGGGGAGCAAAAAACTTTTCTTAATGAGTTTTAAAATATATTAGGAGTTATACTCCTCCTTAGCTCAGCTGGTTAGAGCACCTGACTGTTAATCAGGGGGTCCTAGGTTCAAGTCCTAGAGGGGGAGCAAAAAACCTTTCTTAATGGGTTTAAAAATAAATTAGGAGTTATACACTCCTCCTTAGCTCAGCTGGTTAGAGCACCTGACTGTTAATCAGGGGGTCCTAGGTTCAAGTCCTAGAGGGGGAGCAAGAAGAAGCCATCCAATTTGGGTGGCTTTTTTCGTTTTATGAATTTAGAATAATTCCTAAATTCGATACATGTTTTGCATTTACATACTCTACTCTAAATCTTCAGACAAATACTATATTGGTTATACTAAAGACATTACCAAAAGGTTGTTCATGCACAATAATCCTATTGACAACAAATACACTTCTAAACACCTACCCTGGGAGCTTAAAAAATCATTTGAAGTAGGCCATAACAAAACTGTTGCCTTAAAAATGGAGCGTAAAATCAAAAATATGAAAAGCCGTAAATTCATTGAAAAACTATTGATTCCAATCGAAGGTGAGATAATATTTAAAGATCTCTTACAAAAGATCGAGCCTGATTGTTAATCAGTCCCGAGGCTTCGGGATAGGTTCAAGTCCTAGAGGGGGAGCAAAAAAAAGCCATCCAATTTGGGTGGCTTTTTTCATATCCTTCCTCTCCTATTCAAAAAATCTTATATTTTTGTTGGGTTCAAAAATTTAACCCGTGAAAAATAAGTTACTAGCACTTCTATTCCTTTTGGTCATATCAATCCAATCAAAAGGTTTTAATACTGTTCAACAAGATTCTATTCCCTATTTTAAAAACTCAAAAAACATCTTAAATCCAGGTTTGGGTAAAGAAGTTTTCAGCAGCAAGAGCCTAATCATTTTTGGTGGTTTGCTAGGAGGTGCTTTCTTGATAGATGAATGGGCCAATGATAGAATTAAAGACAATCAATCTTCTTTTGCAGGCAAATACACAGATTTCTTTAATGAATTTGGAGAAAAAAAGATTATTGCACCTTCGATAGTGGCAACATGGGCAATTGGTGCAATTATAAAAGACGAAAGACTTTCCAATACAGCTCTAAACTCTGCAAAAGCATTGGCTACTGGAGCAATTTTAACCGAAGGGATTAAAATTATTGCTGGTCGTTCTCGTCCTGATCAGATGCATGGCAATATGCACTTTGATGCTTTTGGAGGAAATACCAACAACACTAAATCATTTCCATCGGGACATGCATTTGTGGCATGGTCTGTGTTCACACCTTTTGCCGAAGAATATAGCAAATGGATTTATGTGATTCCAGCATCGGTAAGTTTAGCAAGAATGTACCGAAACAGACACTGGTTCTCAGATGTTGTTTTAGGTGGAGGAATTGGCTATTTTGCAGGCCTTTATTTTCACAAACGCAAAAATCAGAGGGTATTATTTAGTGGAAATGGAATAGTAATCAAATTTTAAACAACAACACAAACAACCTACACAACCAAAAAATTTTAGTTATGAGTATTACTAAAGTATTTAAAAAATTTCCCAGAACCTTTTGGGTAGCCAACACCATTGAGCTTTTCGAACGATGGGCTTGGTATGGCTTTTTTATGCTATTTGCCAACTACCTTACAGGATCAACAGATATTGGAGCACTTGGATTATCGCAGGCACAAAAAGGAATTATCATGGGGGTTGGAACTGGTATTTTATACTTCCTTCCTGTTATTACTGGTGCAATTGCGGACAAATACGGGTATAAACGTGTTTTAGGAATTTCATTTGTTGTATATAGTACAGCTTTCATTGCCCTACCTCTATTCAATACTTTTGCAGGAGTATTTGCCATGTATCTATACTTGGCATTAGGTGCAGCTTTATTTAAGCCTATTATATCAGCTACGGTAGCAAAAACGACCGACGAAGAAACCTCATCAATTGGATTTGGAATCTTTTACATGATGGTTAACATTGGTGCATTTATCGGTCCTTTGGTAACACTTGCATACAAAGACAGTGGCTACACTACTGTTTTCTATATTTCTGCTGGTGTAATCTTAATCAATTTTATCTTGATTCTGTTTTACAAGGAACCTGAAAGAGAAATCAAACAAGAATCATTAGGAGAAGCAATTGGTAATGTATTCAGAAATATAGGAACCGCACTAAGCGATTTTAAATTCGTAATTTTCCTTCTTCTAGTTGCAGCATTCTGGAGCATGTACTATCAATTGTTCTTTACCTTGCCTGTATTTATTACACAGTGGGTTGATACTTCATCAGTTTACAATTTCTTCGAAGGTTTTATGCCTGCAGTAACGGAAACTTATGGCAAAGGTGGACAAATGGACTCAGAGTTTATCGTGAATTTCGATGCCATGTTCATCATCATCTTCCAGATTATCATCTCATCAATTGTAATGAAACTAAAGCCATTAAAAGCAATGATGGGTGGAATTTTGGTTTGTACCATTGGTATGGCACTAACCCTTTACACACAAAATGTATTGTTTGTAATTACAGCAATCTTTATTTTCTCGATTGGTGAAATGGCCAGTTCTCCAAAAATTACAGAATACATTGGTAGAATTGCGCCAAAAGATAAAGTTGGTTTATACATGGGATGTTCTTTCTTACCTGTTTTTGCAGGTAGTACTCTTGGTGGAGTAATCTCAGGTAATGTATATGGCAGCATGTCAGATAAGGTGAACCTATTGGTTAAAGAAGTGGAAAAAAGAGGTTTGGATATTCCTGCCATCTCTAAAGATTTTTCGGCTACAGAATATTTCAATAGAGCTGGCGAATTAATGGGTATGAACCAAAGCGAATTGACTCAATTCCTTTGGAACACCTACAATCCAGATAATATCTGGTATGTGATTTTAGCAATTGGCTTATTTGCTGTTATTGCTCTTTATTTCTACGATAAATTACTATTAAATAAAAAACCTTAACTATTACCATCGTAAAATGGTTAATAATTCTTGATCCCGCTTCGGCGGGATTTTTTTGTGTCTTTTTCATCAAAATATTATTGAATAATAAGGCTATATAGCAGATATTTCATAATTTGGCCTCAATATTCCGTGCAACAGTAGTCACTTTTCCGTGATTTGTTCGTAGTATATACAACCACAACCATTTTTATGCTCTCAACCAAGGTATTAATAACGTACTAAGGATTTGTATATGATTAGAATTCTACGCACAAAACTCTATATACTAATTATTCTTTTAGCTAATGTATTTTCTGCATTGGCCCAAACTTCTGTTGATCAATATTACCAAAATACTGAAGGTAAATCAGGAGATGAATTAAAAACCGCTCTTCACAATATCATTAAAAACAATACTGTTTTACCTTATACATCGAGCAAATATGATGTTTGGGATGCTATGAAAGAGACTGATGAAGATCCCAACAACCCCAATAATGTCATTTTAATTTACACAGGACGTAGTGAATCGAAAAATTCCAAAGAATGGAATCGTGAACACATATGGGCCAAATCTTATGGCTTAGGAGATCCATACGATAATCCTGGTGCATCAACAGATATTCATTGTCTTCGCCCTTGCGATGGCAGCGTTAATACAGACAGAAGCAATAAATATTTCGACAATGGAGGAACGGCACATCATGAAGCAACAGACTGCAAATACGATTACGATTCATGGGAACCTAGAGATGAAATGAAAGGCGATGTTGCTCGTATGATTTTTTACATGACCGTTCGCTATGAAGGAACTAACGGAGAACCTGATTGCGAAATGACCAATGATATGAGTTTATATCGATCAGGCCAGTCCTATCATGGAAGACAAGATGCCTTGCTGGAGTGGCACAAGCAAGATCCGGTTAGCGATAATGAGATTGCTAGAAATAACATAATTCACAGACTTCAAGGCAATAGAAATCCATTTATAGACCATCCGGAATACGTCAATTACATTTGGTTGAACGAAAGTCCTGGTGAGCTCAATCTTACCTCTACAGTTCCTGTAAATAACACTTCTAATGTGGAAGTGAATGCGGAATTAATAGTGAATTTTACTCAAGAAGTTTCGGCGGGAGAAGGAAATTTAATTATTCACAATAAGGATGATAATAGTATTTTCGAAACCATTAAAATGAATAATACTTCATTGGTAACTTTCGATGGCAAAACAGTTAAAGTACTCCCTTACAATAATTTTAAGGCTGGAAATAGCTACTATATCAAAATAGAAACCAATGCCATTAAGAATGACGATGAGGAATATTTTAAAGGCATTGATAATAATTACACATGGGCATTCTCAACAGGTAATTTAGTACTCGATCCTCTTGAAATTACTGCCAGAGTTCCTCTAAATGAAGCAGAAAATGTTAGTACAGATATTGAAATCAGTATGGATTTTAATCATTCTGTAAGTGCTGGAAATGATAGTGATGGATTTAAAGTTTACAGTTCAGAGGATGATCTGATACAATATTTGGGTGCTTCCAATACGAGCATTGAGTATGATGACAATGTGATTACAATTAGTTTAAGCAACCAATTGGAAGAAGGTGAAAGCTATTACATTTTAATTGATGAAAAGGCTGTGAAGGATGCTGCAGGCAATTATTTCAAAGGTATTTCGGATAAAACGGAATGGACTTTTAAAACAGATAGAACCACAAGCATAGATGATCCTTTTACCAGTGATGCTAAACCTGCATTCTACCCTAACCCAAGTAGCGGAACCATTTATCTTACAAATCAACAAAATGTTGAAAAAGTAAGAATTATAAACCTTACAGGGAAACCAATTATAGAAGAAAGTGGACAAACTTCTTTAAGCTTGTCCAGCCTTCCAAAAGGCATTTACATCCTAACATTTGCTATGAGGGATGGAACAAGAATCTCGAAAAAACTAATCAAGAAATAAAAAAAGCGGTTGAATCATCAACCGCTTTTTCCATTATATCATTAGCCATTTATACAATTCCTTCAATTAAATGAAATATCGTTTTGTAATAATCTTACTTTCCATCTTAATTCTATCCTCATGTGAATTTGCTAATAATTCATATCAGCCAGATTTAGATAAATGGGAGAAGTACAAATGGATACTAAATAAAAAATTAAGAAATAATATAAACTCTGGCTATACAGAATACAAAAAAGATGCAAGCTTTAACTTTATACGTTACAATGAGAGCAACCAACTTGTAATCTGGGAATTAAAAAATCACAATTACGTATCCATTGATAGTATTCAATTTTATGAAAACAAAAATTTGATCAATTTTGTTTTTCATCCTGGCATTACATTTAATGCTAAGGGATTTCTTCAAACATCTGTAAGGAACAATTCTGATTTAAACATTGACTTGCACCTCAACCTAGATTCTGATTCTAAAATCTATGAGTACATAAATAAGGACAAAGTGAAGGGTATTATTGGCAAGGTTTCCCAAATGTCCCTTAGCGATGAAACTGGATACCATCAAGTATTATTTGATTTTCCAATAAGATCATACAATGTGGCAACTTTATTCTTCAAAAGAGATGATAGTTTCTTTATTCTAATACTTTTTCCAGATGACGGCTTGGTAAAGGATAAATTGAAGGATCTCAATTTGCCCGAATTAAATGAATAAAAAAGCGGGTGCTCCAATAATATATTTTGGAACACCCGCTTTTTCTTTCAAGTAATAACAATTACTAATTGATCATTACTCTTTCCAGGCAGCATCCTTCTTGTCGCCGAATACATACTTCACCAATTCAGGATGGTCGATGAATGGGTTACGATTCTTCTGGAAACCGTAAATGATATTGTTTCTTCTGATTTCATATGGATCAACTGGATCTAGCTCATTCCACTTCAACAAATCATCCAACTTACCCATACGAGCTTCTTTATCTATAACTCCTGAGTTATCAACTTTAAAGTCATAACGAACTGCCATGTAAAAAATCATTCGGGCGACATCTCCTTTAGCGCTTAATGGCGGTTCATAAAATTGAGTATTAGATGTTCTAGGGCCATTCACATCGCCAAAGTTTTTATTTCCTCTGGTACTATTTTCTCTACTATAAGATGCTCTTAAATGATGACCATCGGTACCTGCTCCCTTATCGGTTCCAAAATCGCCATGCGATTTGGCCCAAACATGCTCTCTGTTCCATTCGTCGCTTACACCAGCGCTATGGTCATTTTTAGCTCTTCCTGTTTCTGTATAAATCTGCCATACTTGTCTTTCATCCGCCGGATTCTGATCACCTGCTTCGCACATGTCCCAAACATCGTAAGATGAACTGCTGGTATATGACAATTTAATAGCGCCAGTAGAAATAATTTCCTGCAACTCCTCTCTCAAATCATTTCCCTTAAGAGTAGATGCAGAAGTATAATAACTATCAGGAATACGAACCGACAACATGTGCTGTCCCTCTTCCACTGTTGCTACATACTCTTTTGGAGTATAATTCACTATAATCTTACCTTCTGAGTCTACGTTAGGAGTCAAATAGTTCTCTCTATCTGGGTTCTTATCATCATCAGGCTGATCTGGTTGTTCAATATCAGTATCTGGTGCTGAATCATCACTGCTTCCCGAGTCACAAGAGAACAAGAAGAAGTTGAACATTAACAACAGTAATAAAATCTTTTTCATCGTTCTAACAATTTATTAAAAAATAGGGCATTGCTAAAGAACAATGCCCTAAAATTATTTTATCAACTTACTTATTCAATTGTAATATCATCAACTAATAAATCGTAAGCTTGTTCTTTACCAACTTTTAAGGCAAATAGAGATTCTCCTGCTGTTGTTTGAAGAGCAACATCAGTAATGTTTAATGTAACTTTAACCCATTCTCCACTTGTATCAATAGTTCCAGTATAGGAATTAGACGAAGAAGGTTCAATAGTTGCTGCTGCAGAATAATCTCCTAAATTAAATTTATCATATCCATCAGCTTTGTACACATTTAGAGATAAAGATTTACCAGAAGTACCTTTAATGTAGAATACAATTTTTGTTTTCCCTGTAGCATCAAATCCTTCTGGGACAGTAGCAGTAAATACATAATCATTCTTTGTTGGAGTACCTTTAAGTAGTAAAGCATTAGAACCATTATGCGCATCTGTACTTTGAGTTGCATAATCTTTCAAACCATAGCTATTTAAAGCACCTGTAAAGGTATCCCAGTTTTCAAAATCAGAACCTGGGAAAAGGCTTGCTGCATTGGTATCACCTCCATTATCGCCACCGCCAGTGTCGCCACCACCTTCTGTATAATTAAATTTCACGTTATCAAGTTGCCATGTTCCGCTGTTATCTTTGCTTCCTGTATACTTAAAAGCAATGTGAACTGTTCCCGAATATGATGAAAGATCGATATCACCCGAGTTCGTAAATTCACTGCTGTAACCTGTTGCATTTTTAGGAGCAAGTGTTACAGTTAGTGGCTGCCAATTAGCAGCAGTTAGATCCTTATCGAAATCTGTTGCAATAAATACTTCTAAAGTTTCTTCCTTAGAATAACCTGCCTTTGTTTCGAAGCTAAAGTTTTTATTAGCAGCAGCATCAAGATCTAAACCTGGAGTTACAACCCAAGCCTCCATAGCATCCAATTCTGAATTATAACCTGATGCCTGAATGTACTTATTACCACTGTACTCTTTACCAATCCAGTTTCTATCACCTGCAGTAGCTCCAACAAACCAACCTTCTAATGCCACATCACTCTCTGCAGTAACATTATCGAATGCCTCATTTAATTCTGTTACAGTAACATCAGCAGGAGGAGTTGCTGCGGTATTAAACTTCACATTATCAATTTGGAAAGTACCACCTTTTGTACCAACTTCTGCTTCGTATTTAAAGGCAATATAAACAGTACCATTATATCCGGAAAGATCAATATCTCCCGATTTTACCCAGTCCGAATACTTATCAGCTGTTCCACTGGCAATATTAGCAGACAATTCTGTCCATGTAGCAGAATTCACATCTATTGCCAAATCAGTAGAAATCAACACCTTCAAAGTAGCACCAGTATTGTATCCATTCTTAGTCTCGAAATTAAAAATCTTATTCTCAGCATTGGTAACATCCAAACCTGGAGTAATCAACCAAGAAACATTTTTCGCATCTTTAGAATTGTATTCCGAAGCCTGAGCATATTTGGTACCATTGTACTCTTTTCCTTGCCACTTACGTGTTCCTTCAGTATATACATTATTCCATCCTTCAAATGCAATATCTTCGTAGTTTACAATTGCGTCAAAAGCTTCATTTAAACTGGTAACTGAGTTTCCTAAAGTAACTTCACCAGCAGATCCACCACCAGTAGATCCATCGAAACGCTCACCAGTCATGTCAACATCTTCAGTAGAACGAATCATCATCTGCTTGTCATTACCAAACTTACTTAAAACACCAACAATGGTACCCGAACCTTGTGGTAATACTTCATCGTAGAAGTTACTGTAACCACTGTTACGTACAATTAGTTTGTTTCCTTTTGGACCAACAATATCGCGATTCGAACTCTTATCCTTTTCTGCATAAGTCAAAGTACCATCTGCATCTTCGAACTGAGCAGCAGTAATCTTTACCAATGTACTAACCAATGAATTGTACAAATCGTTGTCTTTAAGCTCCTCAAGAGAAACTTCTTTCGGCTGTAGCTCTACAGGTAGACCATTCAAGAAGATGTGGTCTTTAATTAAACCTGGATCAATACCTGCAAGGTTTGTGTACTTACCATTCTGGAAAGTTCCACCTCCCAGCTGAACCAATCCATTGTAATCGCCCAAAACCAAGCCTTTTGCCTTAATGAATACCTGCTGACCAGGTTTCATCATTGAAGAAAGACCTTTTTCATTAATTTTTACTTCGATACCACCAGTTGCACCTTCGCGGCTATCCTGAACAATGATTTGCTTGTAGAAGTTTCCTTCAGTATCGTCAGATACAACATATCCTTCAATTACTAAATCTTCTTCAATAGTTTCAAATTCACCATTGGTATGTTTTGCTTTTAAATCAGCAATTGCTGTATTTGAAGTACCTTCATACTCAGGCACCATAATCTCTGGTTGGTCAAAATCATTGTCAACACAAGCTACAAAGCTGGTTGCAAGACCCGCTGTAATTAATGCAGCGTAGAAAAACTTTTTAATGCTCTTCATATCTTAGTTTTTATAGAATTTAGATTAAAAACGAACACTTAGGTTCACGAAATAAGTACGACCATAGTAGTAGTACAATTTATCTCCAAAATTACGATCTGAATCTACAGACGATCTACTCTGTTCGTATCCTCCAGTAGTGATATCTGTATCATCCAAAACATTGTTTACACTTGCATTTAAAGAAATGTAGTAATCATTAATTTTCCATGATTTACCAATGTTCAAATCTAAAGTGAAAGCTTCATCAAGCTGACGCTGATTAATCGTAGTATTCCAATCATCTGATCCTGGAGTAAGACCTTCAACAGCTTTAGAAGTTCTTCTTGCAGGATGGAAATCCAAGTATGTATCATCGTAATAATTGGCATTAATACCAGCCCACCAGTATTTAGGTGAAGAGTATTTTAATCCAACAGTAGCAGCTGTTTGCGGAGTCCCCGGAACATAGAAGTTCTTAGCATATACTGTATTGGTTTCACTTTCCAAGTCAATATCTACTGCAACCTCTTTCATTTCAGGTCTTGAATCATAAATATATTGACCTTTAGATGCTGCGAAAATCGCTGTTAACGTAGGTGTCAATTTTGCTTCAACACCAACTTCAACTCCCATGTGTTCTTTATCAATGCCTGTTAAAATTGCATTTACAAAAGCACTTTGTCCGTTTTGGAAGTTACTTGTAAAATAGTTTCTAACTTGAGTTTGATCCTCGAAACGAGTATAGAAACCTTTTATGCTTGCCTTAACAAAAGGTGAACGCAATTGGTAACCTGCATCGAAAGACATGATTTTTTCTTCCTCAAGATTATCAACCCACTTATTTCTTGTTCTTGCTGATTCAAATGCATTTCTCAGGAAAGGAGCTCTGGTTTGATAAGCTGCATTTGCAGTAAAGTAGTTACGTCCGTTCAATTTGTAAGTTAAACCTCCTTTAACGCCAAAGTTGGTAAAATCTTTCTTACTACTTTCTCCGTATGATTGATCAGCGAAGATAGCTTTTCTCATGTTACCTTCTCTCCACATTTTTGTCTGACTTACTTCAGCACCAATGTAACCTTCCCACTGGTTGTAAACGAAATCAGTTTGTGCAAAGAATCCTGCTTTTCTCAAATGAATATCGTAATCGAAACCAAAAGTATCACCTTCTTTTACTTTTCTATCCGGATTATTCAAATCATTATCTCTCATTGAAGTTGGAGCATACTTGTCGTAATCCAATAAGTATTCAGCACCTAACAAATCGTCCATTACATTAAAACGGCTACCAATATAATAAGTGTAATCCAAGCCAGCTGTTAAATTCCAGTTGTTGTTAATTTCCTTTGTATATGTTGTATTGGCCATTAACTGTTCAGCATCATAACGATTCTCTTCCACATAATACTGTGCATTAGGATCGTTGCTGTTCACCTGGTACATTCTGTCCCAATCGATGTGACGAACTTTTGGATCAGTTTTCCATAGTCTTGCAACCTCTTCAGGATTTGCTGAGTTACTAGGTAACTTATTGTAGTAGTCCGGACGTGGATCAGGAGCATTAAACCATCCTAATCTGGTGCTACCATTACGCCCAAATGTATATGAAACACCTGTTTTCAAATTGCTTTTCTCGTTGATTTTCCAATCGTGGTTCAACATGAAAACTGGTTGGTGAGACTTGCTCACTCTTGAATTTCTCTTATCACCATTCTGATATCCCCAGTATGGGTTGTAGTAGTTATCGCCAACAAGATCGTAAACTTCCTGAGTTGATGCACCGCCTTTACCTCTTTCGCTAGGAGCTGCAAATACAGTAAAGTTTAAGCTATGATTATCATTCAATTGCTTGTAAGCAGATAGGAAATAGCTGTATGCATCGTAAAAAGTAGCATCAACATATCCTTCATCTCCCCAACGACGAGATCCAGATACTGTGAATGCCCATCCATTCTCCATTAATCCTGTTGAATGAGTAGCCATTACACGGTTAGCGTAACTTTTGTTTGAACGAGAGTAAACCAATTTGGTCCCTACTCTCTGGTCTTTTGCACTGGTGTTAATATTTGTTGTACCACCAACACCGCCAAATCCAAAATCATTTGAACCTAAACCGTAATATATTTCCTGGTTACGAGTAGCATCGTTCAAACCACCCCACTTGTACCAGTATCCTCTACCATTCTCCATGTCGTTCATCAACATTCCGTTCATACGGATGCTGGTATTGTCGGTGCTGTATCCACGAGTTTTGAATCGCAACTGACTGAAGACATAACCTGCATTCGAAACAAACACATCCTTTGAGCTTGCCAACAAGCCAGAAATGTTCTCTTTCGAACCTTCATCATCTAATTCTTCATCGGTTAAGGAAGAAAAGTCGAAATCCTTTAAGGATTGACTCAAAGCGCTTGGCACCAATTCAACCACCTTAAGGTCAATTGTGCTTCCTGCGACAACATTTACGGCCATCGACACGCTCTTAAAATCTTGTAAAATAAACTCCAGCAAGTGTTTGCCCTGCGGAACTTCAGAGATCAGAAAATTACCCTCAGCATCGGTATAAGTACTTAAGCTGGTACCCAATACTTCAACCTTTACCTGAGATAGATAATTTCTGTCTACAGAGTTTCTCACCTTACCACTAACATTCCCGGTTTGGGCATGCAATGCAAAAGATGAAAGTACTCCCATTAGTAGAAACAGAAGAATCTTTTTCATGAAATTAAATAATTTGATTAGTACAGTTAGGCATTCGGAAACTACCTACCTCTCCCCTGGTAAAAGCAAATTCCAAAAAACCACAAATTTGCTTTCAACGAATATTTGTTGAGGGATAATAAAATGGTGTGTTTTAACGATTGCAAAACTAATAATATTAATCACAATCTCATATTAAGAATGGGTTAATTTGATTAAGTGTTGCAATATCTGTTATCAATGGTCGAGTTTAGCGCATAACTTTTGATTAACAACCACATATCAAAGATTACATAGACTAAAATCATTGTTAAAAAGAATAATTAATGCCAATCAATGGTTAAAATTAGACCGTAATGAATTTCATCACTTTTTCAATTTGAGTTTTTCCCTCCTAGGGAACCGTAGCGTAGCGGAGCTCGTGAACACAATTGAAAAATGATTTTAATGTGAACAAAATCCCGACAGGGAAAAGGGTGAAATAAGAACAGTATAATCAAAAATACACCCTTCTGGCTGTCGCCATCTTCCCTAAAGGGGAAGAATTCTTAAATAAACCTTTCTATTGTTTTTTAAACTATATTTTCAACCTTTGATTCGTATAATTAATACCTTATCCTTATTCTATTTTGCACCAAAAGCTATTAGATTTTCCTTACTTAAACTAAGATGTTAATAAGTATGCAAAGATCCTTTTTTCAATTTTAGATCGTCTACAAACTTAATGTACTTTTATAATCGCTAAAAAAGCTTTAATATTGCAACGCAATTCGTTGCCAACCATTTTGACTGTAAAATCAATCTATTCTCCCCGATTGATTGGGATAGTTTCCATTCCCTTGTTTTATTTAGAAATTTAGAATCAAACTATTGCAGAACATTTTCTGCCATAATTACAGAATTCACATGATAAGAATGAGAACAATAGCAGCCTTATTATTGGCTTTTTTAATGGTTTCATCTGGTGAGTCGTTCGCACAAAAGAAAGACTACCAAGTGGCCTGCGTAGGTTTTTATAATTTGGAGAACCTTTTCGATACGATTGACGATCCAAACAAACGCGATGAAGAATACCTACCAGGAGGAAAAAGAAAATGGAGCAAAGCCAGGTATGAAGACAAACTTTTCAATATGGCTCACATCATTTCTCTAATGGGAAAAAATGGTGTACAAGAGGGAGTATCAATTCTTGGTGTTTCGGAGATTGAAAACCGAAAAGTATTGGAAGATTTGGTACAACAGTCTCCAATTAAAAACAGAAACTACCAAATTGCACATTTCGAATCGCCTGATAAGCGTGGTATTGATGTAGGTTTATTGTACAACCCTGATCATTTTAAACTTTTGGATCAGAAAAAATACAAGTATCAGCCACTTAAAGAAAATGGAGATACACTTTACACGCGCGATCAGTTATTGGTAAGCGGATTGTTATTTGGAGATAAAGTACATGTAATTGTAAACCACTGGCCATCGCGATATGGTGGTGAAAAGAAAAGCCGTCCTAATAGAAATGGCGCTGCTGCAGTTACTCGTTCTATTGCCGATTCACTTTTAAAAGATGATGCCAACGCAAAAATCTTTATCATGGGCGATTTAAACGACGACCCAATCAACGAAAGTGTGAAGAAAGTAATTGGTACCAAAGCAAGCAAAAAGAAGGTACAAGGAGGTTTATTCTACAATCCTTGGGAAAATCTATACAAAAATGGAATTGGAACCCTTGCTTACCGCGATAGCTGGAATTTGTTCGATCAAATTCTTCTTTCAAATCCTTTGGTACACACAAAGGGCGGATTCACTTACCTGAAATCGGAAATACTAAGAGAAAAATTCATGTTTACCGAGAATGGACGTTACAAAGGATATCCTAAAAGAACTTTTTCATTTGACAACTACGTAGGTGGTTATAGCGATCACCTGCCAGTGTTTGTTTATCTTGTAAAAGAGAAATAAAGCACTGATAACTTTTATTTGGAAAGGCTGAATCTTTAATGGGTTCAGCCTTTTTTTATAAACAAGAATTACGAAATCAGCATAAGGGTGGGCTGTACCTAAGCAATGATTTGTATTTATATCAGAAGGGTGATAGGTATCCCCTGTCTCGAGCAAATGACATCCCCAGCCTCGAGGGGAAAGTACTCCCTGCTTGCTGGGGAAACTGTCCCCTGCAACGAGGGGATGGCGTCCCCCAAAAATAAAAGCCCGAACTGCTTTGAGCCATTCGGACTTTCTATAGGCAAATGTATCCTTATTCAACAATCAAGATGTGCTCAAACTGAGTTTTACTCACTGTCTTTTTAAAATTATGTCCCGATGAATATTGCGTTATAATTTCCAATTCGTAATTGCCGGCACTTAAGGCTGGAACCATTACCATTAACTGTTTAGGGTCATTGGATATGATTTGATCGCACTTGTGGCGTGTATCATCGGATTGGTTGATAAGGTAAACTCCCACCGAAGCATCCTCACCAGCAACCTTTAAGCGATTGCCTTTCACAATAATTACATTCTTAGGAGTGATGATACTATCCTCATTCTCGCTTAGGCTATCAATTACTTTCCCAATTACAGGCTCACCTGTTTGTTTCCCAAGAATTTCTACTTGTGTTTTCTTTAGCTCTTCGCGCAATTCATTACTTGAAGTAAAAGAAGCAATTAAACGGTGCTCTTCGGGATTGAATCTATCGGTAACCCCATTAAAAACTCCATTTACGGTAAGGTGGCCATGAAACACTCCTGTATTCACACTATAGCCCTGCGCCATCTTTTCAATAATCACCTGGTTGCTACGCGAAAGGATATCAATAATGGTTGCCTCGTTGTGCTCCGATCCCCCTTTAATAATCTCTTTGGCAATGTCCTCAATTTTAATATTCCCCATTGGTTTTACCCGGGCATAAAAATCATTAGGTCTTGGTGTTAAAAGGTTGTCTTATAACCATAAATCAATTCTATTCATAACTTAAAATTTTAGTGATTTGATTATTTTTTATTAAACACTAAACAAGTTCATACAGTTTACACACAATGTCAAGGATATTTATTATGTCATTAAACATAGGGTTTTATACAATAAGATTCTCATTAATACGTTATTGAACTTTACTTTTCTGAAACAAAAAACCCCGAATCGCAATGATTCGGGGTTTTAAAAATATTGTAATTATAATTACTTCAATGTAGGACCTTCTACGTACTCAAATTCAGGATTTGGACCTGATTTAGTACACTTGAACTCAATAGCATAATTGGTATTTGATCCATCATAAGTTGTAAATCCAATAATATAATGTACATCTACTCCTTGTACTTGAGTTACAGCTTCAGGATATTTGTTTGGTAGGTAAGCTGTTTTAATACCTTCCTTAACCGCATCTTGCCAAGTATCAAAACTCTCATCGAATTTTCCACTTCTAATGTCAAAGTTTACATACTTAGAACCTGCACCATAATAATACTCAGAATCGCTATAATCAGAAGTTTTACCATGTGTATCTACTGAATAGTCTACAATAATCTGGTAATCCTCAGAAACCATTGTATAGGTTACAGTAGGATCAAATTTCCAACCTTCAGCTCCATAGAACACAAACTGATCCATTTTAGTTGGCATTGAGTTCCATGCACCTTCTGAATAAGTATATTCAGCGGCAACCGTTTTAGTACCTCCCGAGTAATATCTATAAATCATTACCTTTACATCACCTTCTTGTGCGTATGGATATTTCATACTTAAGAAAGTTGGAAGGTAATCTTCAGCAGGAACAGAACTAGAGAAGTTACCATATTTACCAGGACCACTTCCCATTTCAGTATAATCACCTCTTTGTAAGTAGTATACATCTGATTTTGCCCATTCGCTTCCGTCAAACTCGTAGAACTCTTCTACTTTTTCACCTTCAGCTCCTTGAGTTACACCTTTTACATCAAGTTGAGAAATTTCCCAGGTTGCTGCATCATCAGTAGATGATTTGTATACAAAAGCAACATGAATTTTCTTTCCTTCGTAAGCAGATAAATCGATATTTCCAGACTCTACAAACGACCAGCTATCACCCGCTGGTGCATTTTCAATGGTTAACTCTGTCCAATCTGCAACATCTGGTGCTTTTGTTGCATCATACTTGTCTGACACGTATACAAAAGTTTGTTTCCAATCTCCTGATAAGAAATTCAAAGCTTGTGAGATATTAAGGAATGGATCCACAACATCGGCCAAATCAATTTCTGGAGAAATTAGCCAGTCTTCATTTTCATAACGCGCTTTATCAGCACTAACATATCCTGAAATCTTAGCGTAATCAACTCCACCATAACCTGAATCATACCATTCTTGATCATCTCCTGTTACAGATACAGTTGTAAACTGAGATAAATCTGAAAAGCTAGCAGAGAAAAGGGTAACTTCTGAGTACTCATTTGGATCTGGATCTACATTTCTATAGTCATAACGAACCAAGCTAACATCACCATCTACAGCATCAGGATATTTTGCTGCAAGAATTTCAGGCAAGAAGTCATTTGCCGGATAACTTGGAGAGAAATACTGAGCAGCAGCAATCAATTCGTTTACCATTGCATACTGATCTTCTCCTAATTTAAAATAAGGAGCACCAGTATAAGCTGTTAGATATGCCAAATCTCTCGTATCATAGTTATAGTTCACCTTGATTGAAGATGTTTCATCCAATGTTTGGTATGCAGCATTTAAAGCTGCAGGCATATAAGCAGAAGCAGGTCTGTTATCGCTAAAGCTTAATAAAGAAGCAATTTCTTCTGCTCTTGCTGTATCTTCAGCATTTTTAGCTGTTTCTAAAGCCAACTTGCTAATAGCAGCATATTGATCAGCGTTTAATGTAATTTCTAACTGAGTTGGGTCGAAAGTCACCTTATCCAAAGCATCAAGCTCATCATAAGTGTCCTCCATCGGATCACAACTTGCAAATACAATTGCAAGTAATGAAAGCATATATATAAATTTTTTCATCTTAATTAATTTAAAGGTTTTAATAATGATTAAAATTTAACTTTTAAACCTGTTGACCAAGTTGTTCCGTAACCATACCATACCAAAGCAGAAGCTGCATTGTGTTGGTTTCCATCATCAGCTTTAGAAACATACTCTACATTAAACAAGTTATTTACCTTACCATTAACCGATGCATCAAGGTTACCAATTTTAAACTTGTAAACGAAGTTCATATCTACCAAGCTTACATCTGGCATTTCCCAAGAATCTACTCTATCTTCAGCACCATTGGTTCTGTTTGTAGGATCGAAATCAGCAAAGTGTCTTCCATTGTATAAGTAATCAATTCCAACTCTTAATTTAGGAAGTACTTCATAGTTAATTTCAAGAGCTCCTGTTAACTGAGCAGAGTTACCAACATGTACATCTTTGATATATGCATTAAACTCATCGATTAATACATTGTTATCATCATATAAACTAAAGTTTACATCATCTTCATAAACCCAGTCTCCAACTGATAACATACCTTTAACAGTTAACTTCTTGCTAGGTTTGTAGGTTGCTTCAATTTCAATACCCTTATGCAATTGATTCAAACCAGTAATGTTAGCAGTTTGCCCTTGAAGGCTCATTACCAAACCCTTGTCAATCCAATTGGTCCAGTAAGCTGTTACTTTCGCATCAAAATTTGTTGAAGTATAACCATAACCCAATTCAGCAGTAATGATTTTCTCATACTTCACATTTTCATTCACTTCATTGGTATAGTTCAAGAATACATTTCTGAAATATGGTGATCTTTGAACGTAACCTCCGTTTACAAATACGTTATGAACTGAATTAATCTTATAGTTGAAACCTGCTTTCACGTTCCAAGGAAAGAAATCTTCCCAATCTGATTCCTGCTCACCTGGAAGGTAGTTGAAGTAATCAACACGCTTATATGCTTTTCTAGAAATTGCAGCAGAAACAAAGGCTGAATAATCATCTGCAACATATTCACCTTGTCCGAATACTCCGGTGTACAATACCTCACCATCATTGTAGTAAGAGTACTTGTCACCCTTCTTCAACTTTGTATAATCATCTCTGTTCTTATGACCATCAAGAAAGAAAGCGCCACCTAATAAATCATCAATTTCTTTATAGTGTTCTCCTTTATAGTAACGTCCATCAAAACCAGCTGTAAGCTTTATATTTTCAATATCCTTAGTGAATGTTGATAACAAACCAACCCATGTGTGATTGTTTACTGAGTTACCAATAATAGCTTGTGAACCTTCAGCAACGTAAGTTGCATTTCTTGCTGCAACTCCATCAAAATCAAGTAAACCATCACCTGTTCTCATTGTCTCATCATAGTCAGCACCAGTATATCTATCAACGCCTAACCATTTTTTCTGAGCACCATCTACACGTCGTCCTCCACCTGAACCAATAGAAGCATAAAGAGAAGTAGTTAAGTTCGTTTTATCATCGATATTCCAGTAGTGATTCAACTGAGCTTGTGGCTTGTGGTAGTAGTTGTAACCGTAAGCTCCACCATATTCTTTTCCATCACGAATACCATAGTCTGAATTGTATTTAAATTCATCCTTATGATCTCTATACTGTTGAATTGTGTGCTTGTTACCACGTTGATTGTGCCATTGAGGTGCACCTGTTATCATGAAAGCAAGAGAGTGCTTTTCATTAATTTTCTTAGAGATATTTGCATAATAAGCCCATGCATCGAACTCAGTCCCCTTAGCCCACATACTTCCATAAGTATGAGATCCTAATAAAGTAACAGCCCAGCCATTATCCATTAATCCTGTTGAAACAGAAAACAATTGCTTTTTACGACCATCATTTGCTACGCTTGTTTTAACAACACCACCTTTTTTAGCATCTGACGATTTTAAAAGTACGTTAATTGTACCTCCTACAGAAGAAAGTCCAAGTTTAGAAGCTCCAAGTCCTCTTTGCACCTGCATTGTACGTGTTACATCAGAAAGACCAGCCCAGTTCGACCAATAAACCTTACCTGATTCCATATCGTTAACAGGGATACCGTTAATCAATACTCCAACATTGTTTGAGTCAAATCCACGAACATAAACTGAAGCATCTCCAAATCCACCACCCTCTTTCGAAGTATAAATAGATGGAGTAGACTTTAAGATTTCAGGAAATTCCTGAGTTCCCAATTTGTTTTCAATTAATTCAGTAGAAATTGTTGACACAGATACAGGAGTTTGTCTGTCTGTTACGATCGAAGCCATAACACTTACTTCATTCAAACCAACAGCATCAGACTCAAGTTTAATAGTACCCAAATCCTGAGCTCCTGATAGTGCGATTTCCTTATCAAGGAAACCAACGAAGCTAACTACAATTTTTGATGTTCCTTGAGGCACTTGCAAGGCAAAAGAACCATCAAAACCTGAAACTGTACCCGAAGTGGTTCCTGGTACAACAATTGAAGCTCCCGGTAAACTTTCACCAGAACCTCCATCCACGACTACACCTTTTACGGTGGTTTGAGCAATAGCTGCAACGGACAGCATCAATACAGCTGCCATTGTCAAAATACTTCTCATTGCATTTTTCATAAAATGAATTGTTAGGTTAGTAATAGTGTAGCAAAATTGCTACAAAATCATCTCACATTCCTTGGAGAAAAGGATTACAAAAATGGTTCGTTTAAAACTTATTAACAAATAATCAACAATCATTTGTTTAGGATTCATCCGATAAATTATGCAGTTCGTCGAAAAAATATTTTGACACTAAAATACCGAGGCAATTTTTTCTAAAAACCTAAAAATTATATCGAATTATAAGTTCATCACTTCTAAAATTTAGGATTCGGAAGATAGTGCTTTTTATTCAATTTACACAATCTAAAACCTCCCAAATATTTAGTTTAAAAGCAATTCCACTCTATCTACAAAACAATGTAATTCTTGAACTCGTCAATAATTCTGCGAAGGTACAGTTTTTTCCTTTTATCACTAGTTTAATTGATTTGATTCTAAATTATATTCTCTTGTTAGAAATGCCCTGTACAAATCTATCAGATAATACAGAACTGCATGTTAAGTTAATTTTAATTAAGCGATAAGTTAGATACTAATTCTCCCAAGTTTTAAATTATTCCATATAAAAAGATTGATTCACAAAAATAAACCGTACTTTTGCAGCCGCATTTTTAGCAGCGCAATCGATTCTGCCACAATTAATTCACATTTTTTGTGTGCGAATCTTGACATTTACAATGAGAAGCTTTACTATAAAAGCATCCTTTTTCAGTGATATTGACTGATTTTTAAGACACAGAGTCATAAAGAAGATACGAGATGAAGAAACTAAGAAACATTGCGATTATCGCTCACGTTGACCACGGTAAAACCACATTGGTTGATAAAATGATAATGCACAGTAACATTTTTAGAAAGAATGAAAATCCGGGTGACCTTATCCTTGACAATAACGACCTGGAAAGAGAGAGAGGTATTACCATTTTATCGAAAAACGTATCTCTTGAATACAAGGATGTGAAAATTAACATCATCGATACCCCTGGTCACTCCGACTTTGGAGGAGAGGTTGAGCGTGTTTTGAATATGGCAGATGGAGTACTTTTATTGGTAGATGCCTTTGAAGGAACCATGCCTCAAACTCGTTTTGTATTGTCTAAAGCGCTTGCATTAGGCCTTAAACCTGTAGTTGTTGTAAACAAAGTTGACAAACCAAACTGTCGTCCTGAAGAAGTACAGGAGCAAGTGTTCGAACTAATGTTCAACCTTGAAGCTACAGAAGAACAGCTTGATTTCCCAACTATTTATGGTTCTGCTAAAGAAGGTTGGATGTCGAAAGATTGGAAAAAACCAACCAATGACATTACCGCTATTCTTGATGCAATTATTGAATACATTCCTGAGCCAAAAGTTTTGGAAGGGACACCACAAATGCTTATTACATCTCTTGACTTCTCGAACTATGTTGGCCGTATTGCCGTAGGTAGAGTTCATCGAGGTGAATTAAGAGAAGGCATGAATGTTAGCCTTGCCAAACGCGATGGTAGCATTAAAAAATCTCGTATAAAAGAATTACACGTATTTACCGGTTTAGGTAAAGAAAGAGTATCAAGTGTTAAATCTGGTGAACTTTGTGCTTTAGTAGGTATCGATGGTTTTGATATTGGGGATTCAATTTGTGATGTAGAAAATCCTGAACCATTGGATCCGATTGCTATTGATGAGCCAACAATGAGTATGTTGTTTACCATTAATAACTCTCCATTTTACGGTCAGGATGGTAAATATGTAACCTCTCGTCACCTGATCGATCGTTTGGAATTAGAATTAGAAAAGAATTTGGCTTTACGCGTTGTTCCAACTGATTCGGCCGATTCATACAATGTATTTGGTCGTGGTGTACTTCACTTGTCTGTATTGATAGAGACTATGAGACGTGAAGGTTACGAACTTCAGGTTGGACAGCCACAGGTAATTATTAAAGATATAGCTGGTGAAAAATGTGAACCAGTGGAGATTCTATACATCGATCTTCCGGAAGATGTATCAGGAAAAGCCATCGAATTAATTACTCAACGTAAAGGTGAAATGTTAACCATGGAACGTAAGGCTGATCGTATTCACCTTGAATTCCACATTCCATCGCGAGGAATTATTGGCTTAAGAAACCAGATTTTGACTGCAACTGCAGGTGAAGCTGTAATGTCGCATCGTTTCCACGAGTATCAAGCATTCAAAGGTGAAATTCCAGGACGTATTAATGGTTCATTAATTGCAATGGAAACAGGTACTACATTTGCTTATGCATTGGGTAAACTACAGGATCGTGGTAGATTCTTTGTAGCTCCTCAAACCGAAATTTATAAAGGACAGGTTGTGGGTGAAAATACTCGTGCTGGTGATTTGGATATCAATGTTACCAAAACAAAGAAGCTTACCAACATGCGTACTTCAGGTACTGATGATAAGATTAGATTGGCTCCTCCAGTGATTTTCTCATTGGAAGAAGCTTTAGAGTATATTCAAGGTGATGAATATGTTGAAGTAACGCCAAATAATATCAGACTTCGTAAGATCTTACTTTCTGAACACGACAGAAAAAGAGCTTCGAAAGAATAGATAAGCTAAACAATTGAGATATACACAAAGGAACTTTATTTATAAAGTTCCTTTTTTTTATGCCCTAATATTAACCTGAGTTCGATTTCGGAAAGCATTTGCCTCTAATTACTGACCTCAACTACTTTCGGATACTTTATCTATTTGATACCTACAATCAGCCGTTGGCGTTTGATCATTGACTTTTCTACTTTTTCACTTCATGAATAGACTTTCAGATAAAACTTACTTTATCCTAATACAATTGGCGGGACATATTTCTGCAGCTTTCTGATTTTGTTCTAGCTCATCATCAAAAAGATCAAGTACAAATTCATCTTTTACGAGGTTTGCTCCCAATAAATCACATTTCCCATCACTCTCATTCATAAGCCAAAATCCAGGTGCCACCCCTACACAATACGCACATCCAATACACTTACTTCTTTTTTGATACACCTGTTTCATCATCACAAAAATTACTGCTTTAATAAAAATTCAAGAGAATCTCAAATATAGGATAAAATATTTTAAAATTTTTTATCCTGATTTACAACTAGTTACCGTTTTTGTTTTAAAATATCTAGTACTATGTATTGCATATTACCTTTTTTTGTCCGTATATTTGTAATACAAACTTATAGGTTAGAGATAGTATTATAAAAAAAACGAAGACAAATGAAATCCTTATTAAAAGACAAAATATTGAGATATTCACTCCTGACATTAACAGTAGTAGCTTTCTCCATTGAGTCTAAGGCTCAATTGTTAACAATCGATAAATTTCTTCTACCATTTTTTAAAATCGAATACAATAATAGCGGTGAATCTCCAGCAGAGGAAATAACTAATGAGAGAGGATATTTAGATAATGGAATCTTAATCTTTAAAGAAAATCTTAAAGTTTGTAAAGACATCGTATCAGGAAATAAGGAAGATTACATCTCTCCAAAGCTAAACATCGATACATCACTAAGATGTAAGACTTGTAAGGATACGATCACTGTAAAACAGAACACAACGATAATAACATCAAAAAAGAAAAGATCTAAAAATTTCAGGAATTTCCCTGGTAACATCAGATCAACAATTTAATCAATATAAATATTCCAAGTATGAAAATAGAAAACACAAAAGCCCAAATGCGAAAAGGAGTGCTGGAATATTGTATTCTTTCCATTCTCTCAAAAAGCGATGCTTATGCATCAGATATCATTAAGGAACTTAAAGAAGCCAAAATGATTGTAGTGGAAGGGACACTTTATCCCTTACTAACCAGGCTAAAAAACGCCGGATTATTAAGCTACAGATGGGAAGAGTCAACACAAGGACCTCCAAGAAAGTATTACACAAGTACAGAAGTAGGCAATGAATTTTTAAAAGAACTGGATGGTTCCTGGCAAGAATTGGTTGATGCCGTAAATACGATTAAAAAGTAAGTCCAAAAACTGTTAACACTATGAAAAAGACATTAACAATTAATATAAGCGGAAGTATATTTCACATAGATGAAGATGCTTTTGAAAAATTACAAGATTACCTGCGAACGATCAACAGTCACTATGGCGCTGGCGAAGAAGGAAGAGAAATCATTTCTGATATCGAATCCAGAATTGCTGAGATTTTCCAGGAAAAACTAAGTAGCAAAGACCAGGTCGTAAATGTTGATATGGTTGAAGAGGTAATAACCATTATGGGTAGACCGGAAGAAATTTTCGAAACTGATGATGAAACTACCGAAGAATCACAAAATCAATCACAAACCACAACTACCAGCAGAAAGAAACGTAGATTGTATCGCGATCCAGACAAAAGAGTATTTGGAGGTGTATCAAGTGGTTTATCAGCATACTTTGGTATAGATGTAGTCGTATTCAGATTGCTATTCGTACTCTTCTTCTTTCTTGGTTATGGTTTTGCTTTCCTACTGTACATCATCTTATGGATTGTTGTTCCCAAAGCAACCACCACAAGTCAAAAGCTTGAGATGAAAGGCAAAAAGGTCAACATATCCAATATCGAAGAATCTATTAAAGACGAATACAACGAAGTAAAAGAAAACTTCGATAAAATGAGAGAAAAAAACGGACCTCAGGTAAAAGATGGTTTCGATAGATCTGTTGACTTCCTTGGCTCTGCTCTCCGCTTGGTACTTAAAGTGATTATCATTTTACTCGGTATTGGGTTTATCTTTGCAGGATTTGTTTCGCTTATAAGCTTTATTGGATCGATGATATTTGCTCATAGCTTCTTTGGTCCTTTTGCAGATTTCCATTTTCCAGGTGCAATGTTTCCCAAATTATTTCTTGATGGAACAAGCATTACTTTATTTACCATTGGAATCATTGTTGTAATTGCCATTCCTTTAATGCTATTGATTTTTGCAGGAATTAAATTGCTTTTTAACTTCAAAACCAACAACAAGATTATAGGTTTTACAGCTCTGGCAGTTTGGCTTACAGGGATTATACTCTTAATTAGCCTTAGTTTTTCACAGATCAAAGGTTACATGCACAGTAGCACCAGATACTCTGAAAATCAACCAATCGAAAAAATAGCCAATGATACATTGTATTTACAAAGTACAAATAACATTGGAGACCATTGGTACGAAGGCCATATTGATCTGGACAATGTTAAAGTATACATGAATGATAATGAAGAAATTATTGTAGGTGAACCTACTTTGGATATAGAAAGAAGTTATTCGGATAATTTCGAGATAAAACTAAAGAAAAAAGCCCGCGGAAGAACTTTAGATAGAGCTGTGGAAAACGCAGAAGGAATTAATTACAAATGGGTTCAAAATGATTCTATAATCGTATTCAATCAATTTTTTACATTGGAAAATGATTCCAAATGGAGAAATCAAAGATTACATATTACGGTTAAAGTTCCGGAAGGAAAAGTTATTTACCTCGATGATTCGATGAGCAAAATTATTCACGACATCGACAACGTAAGTAACACCTGGGATTTCGACATGCTTGGCGAAAAATGGATCATGAAAAAAGAAGGCTTAAGCCTAATTGAATAATAAATAGTTGTTCTATCCATGTTTTGCACCGATACCTTTTTCATCACACACAACAATCGGTGCAAACATGGCTAATTTTAAAACAAACATTATGAGAAAATTATTAGTAATTCTGATTGCAATAGCCCTACCAATCCTTTCACAGGCTCAAACCAAAGGAGAAAAATTACATGCCAAATATTCAAATCTTGACGGCTTCAACAGTTTTAGTTTCGCAGGATCATTCTTAAAAAACTTGGACTTTGACGTCGACGAGGATGAATTGGAGAAAAACGTAACAGGCGATTGTAAATCCATTAAACTCTTAAGTTTTAAACACGAAACTGGTGATGAATCTAAGTTTAAAAAGATTGTAGTATCGCAGCTTTCGAAAGGGAACTCTTACAAAGAAGTATTAACCGAAGAAAGAGATAAAGATAGTGACGAAGTTCATTTCTTTGCCAAAGGAAAAGGAAAGAGGTTTAGCGAATTCCACATCCTTCACTACAATGAACACAGAACATCATTAATTTCATTTTTTGGAGACTTCCATGTGGACGAATTAGAAACTTTGTCGCATTACAGTATCGACAAAGATTAAGAGTAATTAAAACAGTATACTATGAAACGGTTATTCAGATCAAGAGATAAAAAGATAGCAGGTGTTTGCGGTGGTATTTCTCAATACATCAATCCAGAACTCGATCCTGTAATTATTAGAGCAGGATATTTAATCCTAACATTATTCAATCCGTTAATGTTGTTGGTTTATTTTATTCTTGCAATGGTGCTACCTGATGCAAACTGCGAAACAGTATAAATTTGAATGCGATCTTTACCCCAATTTGGTGAAGAAGGGTTTGTCTTTTTCACCTGCTTTACCAAAAGTATTCAAAAAGTTAGGCCTCTCCCATTTACGGGAGAGACCTTTTCATTTAATTACAAATACTAAACCCTAATTAATAATTAAATACTTCTTCCAAGCTCAACTCATGAACATTACCTAATTTTTTAAGTACACTCATATTGATATCTTTCTTGTTACCAACCACCAAATAACAATGGTTTTTATTGGCAATATGTTCCTTAAAAAATTTGTTCAAATCATCAATATTCTGATTCTTCACCTTCTCGTAAACATCTTTTCGGTAATCATGCTTCACACCTTTTCTAAGGTTACTCAAATAAGTCCAGTAAACTCTTTCTTTAGTGATTCTTTCTGATTGAATCTTTTTAAGCATGTTAGTCTTGGCTTCGTTAAATTGCTTCTCCTCATAAGGCATTTCATTCAACAACTCAACCAATGCTTCAGTAGCATCTTTCACTTTGTCAGCACTTGTTGCAACATATGAGAATGAGTAACCATAATCATCCAATTTTGAAGGGGTGCTGTAAGATGAAAAAGCAGAATATGCAAGAGCTCTTGATTCGCGAATTTCCTGGAAAACGATTGATGCCATACTTCCACCATAATATTCATTGAATAATCTGATTTCTGGCATTAGGTTCATATCCAACTTTTCATCTTTTGCCAACATAATGATGTTTGCCTGCACCATATCATAGTTAACAAAGAAAATTTCATTCTTTGTATAATCCAATTCAGGATATTTTGTTGGTTCAGGAATCTCTTTTAACTGCTCCGAAACTTTATGATTTGCCTTTAAATTCTCAGCGATTTGCTGTTTTTCATCAGCTCCATAATAAAACACTCTATGCTTATAGTCTTTTAATTGAGACAACATTTCAGTTAACTGATTTGGATCCACACTTCTTAATTCATCTTCCAACAAGATATCTGTATAAGGCGATTTTTTTCCATATTTCGCGTAACTATACATTGCTCCCCACAAAATCTCACCCTTATTTAGCTTACTGTCCGCACGATCCTTAATAATACCATCAACATACTTTGAGTAAGAATCACTATCAGCCTTGGCATTGGCCAACACATGCTCCATTAACTCTACTCCTTTGTCGAATGATTTTTTCAATCCGGAGATATACACATAGCATCTGTCATCACCAGCTTCAACACCAAAGGATAAACCATACTTAAACAATTCCTTTTGTAAGTCAGCAGCCGAATACTTATCGGTTCCAATGTATGGCAAGTAATTTACAGCTATAGGCAACATTTTATCATGATTTTTACCCATTTCGTAAATGTAAATCAACTTGAACAACTCGTTTGAATTATTATGCAAGTAATCGTAAGTTACACCAGGCTTCAGATCTTCTGACTGGATTTCTTTTTCAAAATCTACCCATAAAGGTTTTAATGCAGGAGTTTCTTTTGCAGTTAGTTCCTTATAAAATTCCGATTGTTTTTTGCGGTCGATTTTAACTGGAGTAATAGCTGGCTTTTCTACTTTTACAACCTTATTATCTTCACCTTTTCTCTTGTAAACTACAACATAATTGTTATTGTAGTGCTTGTTTGCAAACTCAACCAATTGTTCTTTTGTAACCAATTCAAGTTCATCAAGCATTCTTAGGTTGTCAGCCCAAGCTACATTGTTTGCAAAAGCAACTGCAAATTCATGAGCTCTTCCATTTGATTCCTGTCCTCTAATTTTACCTAGACGGTAATCATTAATTACAGCCTCAAGCATCCAATCCTCAAACTCTCCTTTTTTGATTTTTTCGATTTCACCAAGAATCAATTCTGTTACTTCTTCCATTTTTTGACCTTGACGAGGAACTCCATAAAATGAATGCATTCCATAGTCAATATTAAAACTTGCGTAACAACCAGCTCTTAGCACTTTTTGCTTCTGATTCAGGTTCAAATCCATTAAACCCGCTTTTGAATTATTTAAGATACCATCAATAAGAGTTACAAATTTCTGATCTTCCGAACCAATTCCATCAAACCTGAATGCCATTGACAACCTTTCTGCATCAGGACCAAAAACTTCCTTAACAATTGGCTTAGCAATTGGATCTTCTACCGGAGCAACAAACTTAGGAACTTCTCTTGATTCCAGTTTTCCAAAAGTCTGATCTATTAATTTAATGGTCTCTTCAAAATCCAAATCTCCAGACATGGCAATAGCCATATTATTAGGAACATAATAAGTATCAAAATACTTGTGAATATTTTCCATCGATGGATTTTTAAGATGCTCAGCTCTTCCCAATGTAGTTTGTGTTCCGTAAGGGTGTTTTTTGTACAAACCAGACATTAAGGCATAACGCAACTTTCTAAAGTCATTATCCTGAGACATATTAAACTCCTCATAAACCGTTTCCAATTCGGTATGGAACAGACGAAGAACCAGCTTACTAAATCTTTCTTTTTCGATATTCAACCATTTCTCAAGTTCATTCGATGGAATATCATTCATATAAACTGTTCGTTCGTAAGCAGTATAAGCATTAGTTCCCTTAGCACCAATTGATGACACCAGCTTATCATACTCGTTTGCTACAGCAAACTTTGAAGCCAAAGCAGATATACTGTCGATTTTTGCATAAACTTTTGCTTTTGCCTCTTTTGTAGAGGCTAACTTGTGCTCTTCATACAAATCAGAAATCTCATGTATTAAGACTTCCTCTTTTTGCCAATCTACCGTACCAAAATCATCAGTACCTTTAAACATCATATGTTCTAAATAGTGAGCAAGTCCGGTAGTTTCTGAAGGATCGTAAGTAGAACCAGCTTTTACTGGAATAAAGGTTTGAATTCGTGGCGCATCTCGATTAACAGATAAGTACACTTTTAATCCATTGTCAAGAGTATAAATTCTTACTCCCATAGGATCATTGGTAACCGTTTCGTACCTATAACCATTTTCGTCTGTGTTTGGAACAGTTTGATACTTTTCCTTTGTCGTGCAAGCAAACAAAATCACTCCCAGCACAAAGGCAAAAAGAACATTAACTTTCTTCATTGTTTGTTTGGTTTTAAATGATCATGCCAACCACACAACATCCTCAATCCTTCCAATTCGCAAAAGATTACAAACCCTGTGCGATTCACACAACCCGTTTTTGTTTAGATAATTAACTAATGATTTACATTATAATATAATTCACTAATTGTTAAATCTACAAATTACATTATATTTACATATCTTTTTTTACATTTTTTAACTAAAGCATTCGTTATTTAAAATCGATTTAAACTTTTTATATATTATTAACAATCAATCATGATAGATAATTGTATTTTTGCAGCGTAAAAAGTAAACTACACAGATGAAAAAACTAAATGCCCTAATATTGATATTGTTCCTTACAACAATCATCAATCACACTTTTGCCCAAGTCAATACTCCTTATATGCACCATAAAGAGTTTCAGGCAGCTGAAAGCAACAAGCTATTTCTTCGTTTCGAAAATCTAAACTTTGTAAAAAACAATGAATACAGTGGTGAATTTTCGAAAGGTGCTACTTGGATTGGATATATTGCATCGCCCAAACTAGTTTATTATCCAAGTTCTAATTTTAGAATTGAAGCTGGTGTTCGTCTCCAAAAATATTCAGGCAGAGAAGATTTTACTGAAACAGAACCTATATTTTCAGCCATCTATAAACCTTCGGATAAAATTGAGTTTATTATGGGTAGTTTAAATCAGAACAACAACCATAATCTTTCCGAACCGATGTTCGAACCTGAAAGATACTTTATGGAAACTGCCGAAAATGGTTTTCAATTCTTATACAATGCGCCAAAATTACAATTTCAAACCTGGATTAACTGGGAAAAGTTCATTCTAGAAAATGATCCTTTTCAGGAAAGATTTACCTTTGGTTTATCAGGAAACTGGCAAGTAAACCAATCTTCAAAGACCAAGCTTTCTATACCTTTGGAAGTAATTTTCACACATCGTGGTGGAGAAATCGATAGTTCGGAAGGATCGGTTCAAACCGTAGGCAATTATGGTTCGGGACTTGTATTGAAAAAAAACATATCGAATTCAAAAATCACATCATGGCATGTAAAAGCAATGGGCTATTTCTTTTCGGATAACTCCTCAGAAAAAGACTACCTATTCGATAAAGGACATGCTTTTTTTCCACAATTGGGGATCACAACAAAAAAGTCCAAGCTAAACCTGGGCTACTGGAACGCGTATCATTTTGCATCTTCACGCGGATCAAAATTATTCCAATCTATCGCAATAGATACTCCAGGGTATTTTGAAGAAAGAAGAGAATTGGCTACACTAAACTATTACCATGAGCATAAAATCGCCAGCGGCATTCATTTTGGTGGCAAATTAGATGTTTACTATGATCTGAAAAATTCTTCGGAGAATTGGGCCGCAGCCATCTACTTAAGAATTAACGGTGATTTCTTTCTAAAGAAAGTAAAATGGAATAGATAATATTCTACTTCATTAAATATCTGAAAGGTTTATTTTTCCAGATTTCACCTGCATAATCGATATTAATACGAGGATGACGTGTAAAGCTGCACTTGTACCCGTCATCCTCAATCCACAACCTTTCGGACAAAGTCAAATCCTCCCCATAATAAGTCTTATCCAAATTTAGAGTTCGCCCCACTCTACCTGGTCCATTTATATTTTCTATTCCCCGAATTAAAATCGCCTGAGCCTGATCTTTTGGTCCTGTTACAATATTAAACAACCAATACATTCCATAAATCAAATAAACATACACCAAACCACCTTCAGCATACATTACTTCGGTACGGGCTGTTCGTCCCTTAGCCGCATGACATGCCAAATCTTCTTCACCGATATACATTTCAATCTCAGTAATTCTGGATTTTTCAATTTTTCCATCTGTTTTCTTGTACACAATCAATTTCCCAATCAATTCTTCAGCAACTAATCTAATATCACGTGTAAAAAATTCTTTTTCCAATTTTTCTATCATCAGAATCTATTTCGAAATAAAATATTCACAAAATAACAATTTCACATCTTACCAACTGCATATCAAAGAATCAGAAATCATTTTGCATTAAAAAAAGAGAGAAAATTACAGGTGAAGCAAAAATTATTTCATACTTTTGCAGTGAAATTGTGACGATGGGCTTTCTAGAGAACGAATCCCTCCCCAACATGTTGATTTGACTACCCTTAGCAAGTACCAAATTCAATACTGGGTAATATATCAATTTTGATTTTTTGATACACTTAATCACTCCACATCATCCCGATTATCCACAACTGGTTAAGTATCCATCAATTAATCAAGAAAAAAATTGGTGTATTTGGGAGATTCTTGTACTTTTGCAAGCCAAATTGGAATAATTGTATTAAAGTATTAATTATTAAAAGTTTTAGAAGTGGATACATTAAGTTACAAAACTGTTTCTGCTAACGAAGCAACTGCTAACAAAGAGTGGGTTGTTATCGATGCAGAAAATGAAGTGTTAGGTAGACTTGCTTCGAAAGTAGCTAAACTACTTAGAGGTAAATACAAGCCTAACTACACTCCTCATGTTGATTGTGGAGACAACGTGGTTATTATTAATGCTGAAAAGGTTCGTTTGACTGGAAACAAAATGACTGACCGTCAGTATTTCTCTTACACTGGACACCCAGGTGGACAAAGAATTAAATCTCCTGCTGACCTTATGGCTAAGCACCCTGAGAGATTGATTGAAAAAGCTGTAAAAGGTATGCTTCCTAAAAACCGTTTAGGTAGAAAGCTTTACACTAACCTTCACGTTTACGTAGGTGGTGAGCACAAGCACGAAGCACAACAGCCAAAGAAATTAGATTTAAACACTATTAAATAAGAGGTATGGAAGTAATTAATGCTATCGGACGTAGAAAAGCAGCAGTTGCTCGTGTATACGTTAGCGAAGGTAAGGGTCAGATTACCATCAATAAAAAAGAGCTTAAAGAGTACTTTACTACCGGAACTCTACAATACATCGTTACTCAGCCATTAAACCTTCTTGAGGTTGCTGATAAGTATGACATCAAAGTAAACCTTGATGGTGGTGGTGTAAAAGGTCAAGCAGAAGCACTTCGTTTGGCTATCGCTAGAGCTCTAGTAAAAATTGATGCAGAATCAAAATCTGCACTTAGAACTGCAGGTTTCATGACACGTGACCCTCGTGAGGTTGAACGTAAGAAGCCAGGTCAGCCTAAAGCACGTAAAAGATTTCAATTTAGTAAACGTTAATGTTTTTGTGGCAGGTTTAGTATCTAAATTGTTAAGACTTCGTTTTTCGAACTACTTGACAATTGCCATAAAATGAATGTAAACGATTAAAAAAACAAAAAAATGTCAAATACTACATTTGAAGAATTGTTAGAAGCCGGATGTCACTTCGGTCACTTAACAAGAAAATGGAATCCTAAAATGGCTCCTTATATTTTCATGGAGCGTAATGGAATCCACATTATTGACCTACACAAAACAGCGGTTAAAGTTGATGATGCTGCAGCAGCATTAAGACAAATTGCTAAATCAGGAAGAAAAATTCTTTTTGTTGCAACGAAAAAGCAAGCTAAAGCTATCGTTTCAGAAAAAGTAAGTGCTGTAAACATGCCATATGTAACTGAGCGTTGGCCAGGTGGTATGTTAACTAACTTCCCTACTATCAGAAAGGCAGTTAAGAAAATGACTTCTATTGATAAAATGGAGTCTGATGGAACTTTAAACCACCTTTCTAAAAGAGAAAGACTACAGGTATCTCGCCAGAGAGCTAAGTTAGAGAAAAACTTAGGTTCTATTGCTGATCTGACCAGATTACCAGCGGCATTATTTGTAGTTGATGTAATGAAAGAATACATCGCAGTTAAAGAAGCTAACCGTTTGGGTATTCCTGTATTTGCTATGGTAGATACTAACTCAAGCCCAGAAGGTGTTGATTTCGTAATTCCAGCGAATGACGATGCTTCTAACTCAATTTCTATTATCCTTGATAAAGTTACCGGAGCTATTAAAGACGGTTTAGCTGAAAGAAAAGTAGAGAAAGAAAAAGAATCTGCAGATAAGAAATCAGCTAAAGCTAAAAAAGCGACTAAAGCAGAAGCTCCAGCTGCACCAGAAGCCCCAGCTACTGAAGCAGGAAAGAATGATAAGGAGTAATTTATTCACACAAAAAAATTCGATATATCATGTCTATTAAAGCAGCAGACGTAGCCAAATTGCGTAAAGCAACTGGCGCAGGAATGATGGATTGTAAAAAAGCTCTTACTGAAGCAGAAGGAGATTTTGACGCAGCAGTAGAAATCATTCGTAAAAAAGGTATGGCAATTGCTAACAAACGTGCCGACAGAGAAGCAACTGAAGGTGTTGTATTAGCAAAAGTTTCAGAAGACAAGAAAACAGGTGCTTTGATTACTTTGAACTGCGAAACTGACTTCGTAGCAAAGAATGAAAACTTTGTAGCTTTCGCTACTCAGATCCTTGATCTTGCTTTAGCAAACAAGCCAGCTGATTTGGAAGCTTTGAAAGCTTTGGAAATGGATGGTAGAACAGTTGAAGCGCACGTTACTGAGCAAACTGGTGTTATCGGCGAAAAAATCGATTTGAGTACATACGAAACAATCGAAGCTGAAGCAGCAGTTGCATATATCCACGCAGGTAACAAATTGGCGACTTTGATTGGATTCAACAAAGAAGTTGAAGAACAAATGGGTAAAGACGTTGCTATGCAAGCAGCAGCTATGGCTCCTATCGCTATTAACGAAGAGGAAGTTCCTGCTGACGTTGTAGCTAAAGAGTTGGAGATTGGTAAAGAAAAAGCTCGCCTTGAAGGTAAGCCAGAGCAGATCCTTGACAAAATTGCTCAAGGTCGTTTAGGTAAATTCTTCAAAGAGGTTACTTTATTGAACCAAGACTTCGTAAAAGATGGTAAGAAATCAGTTAAGCAATATCTTGCAGATGCTGACAAAGACCTTACTGTTACAGCAATGAAGCGTTTTACTTTGAATGCTTAATACAATTATTATTACATATAAAAAGAGTTCCTTTTCGGAACTCTTTTTTTGTATACTATTAAAAGATATTAGCAAAAAGATTTTAGCTGACATCTTTTAAATATCTAATTTATTTATCTTTAGAATCACAACAAACCGCTTGAAGTAAATTACTTAAAGACGGTAGCTAAAAAATAAACCTCAAGCTTTTAGCTTTATGCTTTTAGCTTACAGCTGATAAAATTATGGCAAAATACAAACGAGTACTTTTAAAGCTAAGTGGCGAATCATTAATGGGTGAACAACAATATGGTATCGATTCGCAACGTTTGAACGATTATGCAGAACAAATTAAGGAAATCACCGAACTTGGCGTTCAAGTAGGAATTGTTATTGGCGGTGGAAATATTTTCCGTGGTTTAAGCGGCGCGGCCAAAGGTTTCGATCGCGTTAAAGGAGACCAAATGGGAATGATGGCAACCGTTATTAATAGTTTAGCTCTAAACTCTGCCCTGGATGCAATCGGGTGCAAATCAAGAGTACTCACAGCCATTAGAATGGAACCAATTGGTGAGTTTTATTCAAAGCAAAAAGCCGTTGATTACCTAAACGATGGCTATGTTACCATTTTCTCTGCAGGAACAGGTAACCCTTACTTTACCACCGATACCGGATCTTCATTAAGAGGTATCGAAATTGAAGCTGATGCAATGCTAAAAGGTACTCGCGTTGACGGTATTTACACTGCAGATCCTGAAAAAGATCCATCGGCAACTAAATTTGAAAATATTACTTTCGACGAAATTTACAATCGCAATCTTCGTATTATGGACCTTACTGCTACAACCATGTGCAAAGAAAACGATTTGAACATTGTAGTGTTCGATATGGACACCAAAGGAAACTTGAAAAAAGTGATTGAAGGAGAGAACATTGGAACTGTAGTACACAACTAAAAGTTTCTTGTTATTAGCCTTTAACTGTTAGCTTTAAGAAAAAATGTTATCTTTATTAGTGATATTTGAAGGAGGACTTTTAAGATTGCTCCATTACATAAGCAGTCTTAATACTAGAAAGACAAGAAGCTAAAAAACAATAGCCAACAGCTAGAAGCTAAATTTTATTATTTTTGTAAACACATACATTGATCAATAATTACAATTAAAATCTTTCTCCTATGACCGAAGAAGTTCAAATGTATCTGGATGATGCAAAGGAAAAGATGGAATCTGCAGTAGACCATCTTGAAAAAGAATTACTTAAAATTCGTGCAGGAAAAGCTAGTCCTAGCATGTTAAATGGTGTTATGGTTGATTACTATGGAAGCATGACTCCTTTAGCTCAGGTTGCTAACGTAAGTGTTCCTGATCCTAGAACAATTGCTGTTCAACCTTGGGAAAAAACCATGATTTCTCCTATCGAAAAAGCAATTATGAATGCAAACTTAGGTTTCAACCCTGATAACAACGGTGAAATTATCCGTATTAATATTCCTGCTTTAACTGAGGAACGTCGTGGCGACTTGGTAAAACAATCGAAAGCAGAGTGTGAAAATGCCAAAGTGAGTATTCGTAACGCTCGTAGAGATACCAACGTAGAGTTGAAAAAATTGATTAAAGAAGGATTATCAGAAGATCTTGAAAAAGATGCTGAAGCAGAAGTGCAAAACATGACCGATAATTTCGGTAAAAAGATTGACGCTATGCTTGCAGAAAAAGAGAAAGATATAATGACCATATAATAAAAAGAAAGCTGCCAAATGGCAGCTTTTTTTTATCTTTTATTGCAATTTAAATTTAAGCTTAAATTCAAGCTTCTGCCCTACCCAAGCCTGATTACTCAATCGTGGTAAGGATTTTAAAATACGCGTTGTCTCTTTTTCCAAACTCTTTATGCCTGCCTGGGTATTATCCTGATTTCCTCCAGCAGTTTTATAGGCAGTAATTACAACCTCATCAATTTTAACCAAATTGGACTGCCTTTTTTGAGCAATTTTTACACCTTTTACTTTACCATTTTTATCAATAGTAACATGGGCAATTACATCAGCTTGTGTATAATTCTCTTGGGCGATTACAGGATACTTCACATTTCGGGCAATGTATTTCTGTAAATCTAAAGTGTTTGCGATTGTCTGTTCTGATTTCTTTTCCACCTTTACTTCATCAGCCTGATTAGGGTTGGTAAATGCCAACAGGCTAAAAGTCAATATAGGCAATAAGAGTAATCCTTTTAATCTATGTATCGTTCTATTTTTATCTGATTTGTTCATCATGATTATTCTTTTTTTAGTAAGACTTTGATTGTAATTGTTAACCAAATGATTTTGTCCTTGCCCACGTATAAGATTGAGTAAGGAGTATTGATAATCTTTCGGATCTGACAGATTCTTTAGCATGATGTTGTCAACACAAAATTCATGATTATTGGCAATTAAATTTCGTAACCACCATGCAAAAGGATTCCACCATTGAAAGATTAGCATACATTCAACTAAAGTAAGATCGATAGAGTGCCATCCGGCACAATGTGCTTTTTCATGTTCCAAAATAAGTCTACTCTCTCGGCTTTTTTCCAATTCTTTAGGAATAAAAATGGTTCTGAAAAAAGAAAATGGCCCAAGCTTTGAGTCTGGCAAAACTGCTAGCGAAAATCCTTTATAGGATTTACATTCTGCACTCTTTTTTAAACTTAAAATAGAAGCATAGCCGTAAAAAAGCCTGACCAAGAATACAACACTAATCAGCCCATACAGCACAATGCCCAAAAACTCTATCGAAAAAGAAAAATGATTCGTTGCCTGAACTGTATCCATATTCATTTGACCGACCGATACAAAAGTATGTAAAGGTACAGTAGCACCCATATCAGTAAACAACATCTTTTTCAACCAAACAGGCATGGTAATTAATGGCACTATCCATGGTAATAAAAGGCTACCAACCAGCCATAACCTGTTGCGCTTAAAAAAGCTATCATTTGATAATACGAGCACATACAAAAGAACTGATACTGCCAGTACAATTCCTCCTTTAATTTGATATTCCCAAAACATTTCGACCATAGCTTACTCCTTTTCTTCTTTTTTTTCAATCAGATCAATGAGTTCCTTAAGATCATCAACATTTAGTTTTTCTTCCTTCACAAAAAATGAAACCACACTTTTATAGGAAGATTCAAAATAATCCGATACTACATTTTTAATGAATAGCTTCCGATACTCCTCTCTAGTTATAAGCGGATAATATTCATGTGTATTACCATAGGAATTGTGAGATACAAAGCCTTTTTCCTCTAATCCGCGAATAATTGTACTAAAAGTATTGTAGTGTGGTTTAGGTTCCGAATGCTGTTTTAGCAAGTCTTTTACAAAACCCTTACCTGCATTCCACAATATCTTCATTACATCTTCTTCCCGTTTTGTTAATCGTTTTGTATGCATTTAAATTACCCTTTTTATATACCATGAATAATGTTGACAATTCAAATGTAACTATTTTTTTCGTTTTAACAACTACTTTTCTCGTTTGTTAACTGTTTTTCTCGTTAGGAAACGAATTTTCTAGTTGCAATTGTGTAAAATTGTTTAAAATATTAGCTTATGAATACAAAAAAAAGTCCAAGAGATCTTATCCCTTAGACTTTTACTATTCTATAATTAATTTCAGAAGTTTTACTTTTTAAGCTGCTTCACCTTCTCCATAAATATCTTTAAACGCTCTTTCGATATTGAATTCTTCCAAAAACCATTTTCCTTAAAATGCGAGCCTATAATAAAGCCCGAAGCATAATTCCAATATTCCTCGAGGTTTTCGGCAGTAATCCCCGATCCTATTAATACCGGAATTTGAACCTTATCTTTCAAACTTTTTAACTCATGAAGATAAACTGCTTTTCCTGTTGACGCCCCTGTAACAATTAGTCCATCACTCAAGAAAAATTCAGCAGCTTTTGCGGTTTCATCAATGTCAACATCGGCAGTAAGTGCATGCGAACTGTGTTTCTTTTTTATATCGGTAAAGATCTTCACATCTTCGGCACCTATTACCTTGCGGTATCTCAATAGCTCACCAGCGCAGGAATCTATATAACCCTCATCCGCTACATGTCCGAATACAAAACCTTCTGCTCGTATAAACTGAAAATTTGCAGCCTTGGCCACGGCTAAAGCTTCTTTATTGGCTCCGGCCAATATTTGTATGCCCAAAGGTAAATTAACCACTTCCCGAATGGCTCTTGCTACTACCGCCATGCTTGCAGTAATTTCTGGTCCAACTGCTCCTTTTAGGTAAGGAACATCATGCATGTTCTCAATCATGATGGCATCCAGGCCAGCTTCTTCATAAGTCTTAGCTTCCTGTACTGCAATTTCACAAATTTCTTCGATACTGTGCTTATTATTGGGGGTTCCTGGCAGGGCTTGCACATGTACCATGCCGATGATAGATTTTTCCAACTTCATAACTTTAATTTTTCACTCAAGCATACAATAATTTAATCGTACAGACGCACAGCCGTGCGTCTCTTCAAAACCTAATTACTCTCCAAAATTTTAAACAGCTCATCCAACTTAGGAGTTAAAATGATTTCCGTTCTACGATTTTTGCTTCGCCCTGCCGAACTTGAATTGGTTTCAACCGGAACATATTTACTACGACCTGCAACAGTTAATCGATTTGGAGCTACTCCTTTATTCTTAATAATGATTCTTACAATTGAAGTTGCTCTTTTAACACTTAAATCCCAGTTGTCCTTTAATACACCGCTTCCATTGTAAGGAACATTGTCGGTATGCCCTTCAATCATTACATTGATATCCTTATTTTGAGCCAATACTTTTGACAATTGTCCCAATGCCTGCACTCCTCGCTGATCGACAGTATAAGAACCAGATCTAAACAGCAATTTCTCATCCATGGAAACATACACCTTTCCATTCCTGGTACTAATTGACAAACCATTTCCTTCAAAACCGGTCAATGCGCTCATCACTTTATCTTTCAGAGCTTTTACGGCCTCATCTTTTCTTCTTAAGGCCGATTCCAATTCTCTAAGCTTTTGATCTCTTTTTCCCAATTCTGCCTGTAATGCATCCAACTTTCTCTTTCTTGCATCCATTTGCTTTTCAAGAGCCAAAACCTCATCTTCCCGCAGTTGTAAATCGTTTTGAGCTTTACGTATTTGTTCAAGTAAAGCCTTTGTTTCACGAGCATTTCCAGCCTGCATTCCTGCCAATTGATCCATAAAATCTCGATTGCTTCTTTCTGCACGACTTAACCTTTCTCTTGCTGATTGTAATCTTCTGGATAAAGCAATGGTATCAGAAAGAATATTATCGTACTTTCCTTTTAAAACATCATATTTTCCTTTCAGCTCGTTATTACTCTCACTCAATTCAAGATTTTTCTCTTTCTGCATTTCAAGTTCTTCTATACAATTGGCTTGTTTGTTCTGAAGTTCTTGATATTGCTTTGTCGGAACACATGAAAAAAGACTTACCGCTAATAACAAAGCGATTATTGATGGGCTTAATTTTTTAATCATTTTAAATCATTCTTTTATTAGTAATAGAACTCGCTTATATCAATTTCATTAAAGAATAAGCTTTTTAAAACTAGAATATTTTGTACTTGTGCAAGATAAAAAAGTAAGGTATAGCAGACTTGCTATGTAGCTTTTTTTAATGAAGCAGAAGTGCAAAAGAAATAATTTTATTGCTTAGTCTTTAGTTAATTTGGTATTACCTAAACAAATATATGAATACGGCGTTTTATATACGAATAACACTGCAACATTACTTGTTAATTATTTATTATCTTCGTGCAATATTTTTAACGGTATAAGGAGGAATTTCGTACATGGCGCAAGCAGATAAAAAATTATTGGATCAGATTAATTATCCGGAAGATCTTAAAAAGATTTCTGAAGATGATTTGATTCAGGTATGTTCTGAATTGCGACAGGAAATTATTGAACAGGTATCAAATAACCCAGGGCACTTTGGTGCTAGCCTGGGAGTTGTTGAACTTACTGTTGCCCTTCATTATGTCATGAATACTCCATATGACAACTTGGTTTGGGATGTTGGCCATCAGGCTTACGGACACAAAATCCTTACAGGACGAAAAGATGTTTTCCATACCAATCGTCAGTTCAAAGGAATTAGTGGGTTTCCAAACAGACAAGAAAGTGAATACGATTCTTTCACTGTAGGCCACTCTTCAACTTCTATCTCTGCAGCATTAGGAATGGCTGTAGCCGCCCAATTAAATGGTGAAACCGATAGAAAAACGGTTGCTGTGATTGGCGATGGTTCGATGACGGCAGGTTTGGCTTTCGAAGGCTTGAACAATGCGGCCGGTAATAATGCCGATTTATTGGTTATCCTGAATGATAACAATATGGCCATAGATCCTAATACAGGTGGATTGAACAATTACCTTCTGGATATTACCACATCGCAAACTTACAACAAGGTTAAAAACGATGTATGGAGACTTCTTGGAAAATTCAACAGAATCAATCCAAACACTCAAAAGTTGTTTCAAAAGGTAGAAAATGGTGTAAAAACCATTTTATTGAAGCAAAGTAATCTTTTTGAAGCGCTTAACTTTAGATATTTCGGTCCGGTTGATGGTCATGATGTAAATCACATGGTTAAAGTACTGAGTGATCTGCAAAAAATTCCCGGACCAAAAATACTACACTGTATTACAAAAAAAGGCAAAGGATTTAAGCAAGCCGAAATCGATCAAACCTATTGGCATGCTCCTGGTAAATTCGATAAGGAAACCGGGGAAATAATTCAATCGAAAGACAACGGACCACAAGCTCCAAAATTTCAGGATGTGTTTGGGGAAACATTGGTTGATCTTGCCAAAATGAATGACAAAATTGTTGGAATTACTCCTGCAATGCCAACTGGCAGTTCAATGAACAAACTGATGGAAGCAATGCCCGAAAGAGCCTTTGACGTTGGTATTGCAGAACAACATGCCGTTACATTCTCAGGCGGATTGGCTGTTCAAGGAAAAATTCCGTTTTGTGCCATCTACTCATCATTTATGCAACGTGCCTACGACCAGGTAATTCATGATGTAGCCTTACAAGGTGTAAATGTTGTTTTCTGTTTGGATAGAGGTGGATTGGTTGGTGCCGATGGTGCAACTCACCATGGTGTTTACGATCTTGCTTTTATGCGTTGTGTTCCAAACCTAACCATAGCAGCTCCATTAAACGAAATAGAGTTGCGTAATCTCATGTTTACCGCTCAGCAGGAAAATATGGGAGCATTTTCTATTCGTTATCCTCGTGGAAGAGGAAGAATTATTGATTGGAAACAGGAATTTGAAATTCTTCCTGTTGGGAAAGGTCAAAAACTAAAAGATGGTGACGATTTAGCCATTCTATCGATCGGAGCTATCGGAACAGAGGCAATAGATGCCATTGAAGAATTGGAAAAAGAGGGAATGTCCATCGCTCATTACGACATGAGATATTTGAAACCTCTTGATGAAGAATTGCTACATGAAGTTTTCTCGAAACACAATAATATCATTACTCTTGAAGATGGTTGTATAGTTGGTGGTTTGGGATCAGCAGTTTTAGAGTTTATGAGTGATAATGGATATCAAAGCAGAATAACCCGCCTTGGAGTTCCTGACAAATGGGTTGAGCAAGGAACCCAGCAAGAACTCTACAAAGAATGTGGTTACGACAAAGAAGGAATTATAGCTACTGTAAATAAAGTGTTAGCAAAACATACAAGCTAAACCCCATCTCTGTATCCATCCGAATAAGGATCCAAGCCTTCAAAATCGCCTGTAAAGGAATCCATTTGCGATTGCATTTCCTTATCCATTTTAATTAAATATACAGTATCTTCAGTACGTAATTCAATTACATTTATTTTCTTACCATTAGGCTTTGTGATTTTTATTAAATCATCTTCGTAGATTCCATCCGGAAAAGATTTGATCAACAATTGCAACAAATCCATTCCAATACTTTTATAGTCCTTAATTACTCTTTTCATCTCTTACTGATAATCATTTTTATCAAACCAAATCATGTAATCCCTTTCGGGTAAGAGTGTATAAATCAGGATTGTTTTGCTGATATCAATTTAAGGAAATTAGAAATAGCAGAAAAAAATATTTTACCTCGCTTTAAGCAAATTTAGAGTGGATATTTGTTAATTCTTAATTGCCAATTGGTTTTATATCGTTTTCGCTCAAAATATTTACAATTTATTGATATAAAGTGCATGCCAGTTCAAACCAAAAGCCTATTTTTGCGCCCTTAATCAAAATTTTAGGTTTTAAAACATGGTAGATTTTTTCAAAAAGAAAGCTAAGAATTCTAAAGATGATATTTTATCCGGTTTAACCGTTGCGCTTGCTTTGGTTCCAGAAGCTGTTGCATTTGCATTTGTAGCTGGTGTTGATCCTTTGGTAGGTTTATACGCCGCCTTTATGATCGGACTAATTACTTCAGTATTTGGCGGTCGTCCAGGTATGATTTCCGGTGCTACCGGAGCAATGGCTGTGGTATTGGTTAGCCTTGTAAAAGAAGGAAACGAAATGGGAATGGCTATGGCTACTCCTGTAGAAAATATGGGACTGAATTACTTGTTCGCTACAATTGTTCTTACAGGTATCATTCAGTTTTTAGCCGGAGTGTTCAAATTTGGTAAATTCGTTCGTTTGATTCCTCATCCTGTTATGATGGGATTCGTAAACGGATTGGCAATTGTAATTTTCCTTTCTCAATTGGGAATGTTTACCGAAAAAATAGCAGGAGAAGCTGTATGGTTGCACGGAGCAGAACTTTACACCATGATTGGATTGGTTATTTTAACCATGGCCATCATGTTCTTCCTACCAAAACTAACCTCTAAAATTCCAGCAGCTTTAACCGGTATTGTAGTGGTTTCGTCCATTGTTATTTTTGGAGGATTAGATGTTAGCACTGTTGGATCATTTATTAGAGATGGTGGAGGTTCCGGTTTGGAAGGTGGTTTGCCAACATTCCAGTCGCAACTATTTACCATGGTTCCTTTCACATGGGAAACCATCAAATTTGTATTGCCTTACGCCTCTATTTTGGCTGCAATTGGTTTGATCGAATCCTTGATGACTCTGAACCTATTGGATGAGATTACCAACAGTCGTGGAAATGGTAACCGCGAATGTATGGCACAGGGTGCCGCAAATATCGTTACCGGATTTTTTGGTGGAATGGGTGGTTGTGCAATGATCGGACAATCATTAATCAACGTAAAATCTGGTGGTCGTGGAAGATTATCAGGTATTATTGCTGCGGTTACTTTATTGGCATTTATCCTATTTGCGGCTCCATATATCGAAATGGTTCCTATCGCAGCATTGGTTGGTGTAATGTTTATGGTGGTTATCGGAACCTTTGCATGGTCGAGCTTCCGTATTCTAAATAAAATCCCAAAATCAGATGCATTCGTGTTGATTTTGGTATCCGGTTTAACCGTTATTTTCGATTTAGCCATTGCCGTAATGGTTGGTGTAATTGTGAGTGCACTGGTTTTCTCCTGGGAGAATGCAAGAAGAATTCGTGCTCGTAAATCGATAAAAGAAGACGGCACCAAAGTTTATGAGATTTGGGGACCTCTGTTTTTCGGATCAATTACTACCTTTATGAATAAATTTGATGTTGCAAACGATCCTGAATCAGTAGAAATTGATTTTATTGAATCAAGAGTTTCTGATCACTCGGGAATTGAAGCCATTAGCAGTTTGGTGAAGAAATACGAAGATGCAGGAAAAACCATTAAGTTGAAGCATTTGAGTGAAGACTGTATTAACTTGCTGAATCGTGCTGATGATCATTTTAGAACTGTAATTATTCGAGATATCGATGACCCTCGTTACTATGTGGTAACCGATAAAGCGAAAATTGAATAGAGTGACAAGCTTAAAGTCAACAGCTAACAGCCGAATACAGAAAGCTAACTACTGAAAGCTGATTGCTGACCGATGTAAGCTCATCAAGATACCTGTTTGAGGAAGCTATTTCCTCAGACTTTTTTTTCACCTCCTTCCCACGCTGGGAGGAGGTGTTTTTTTATCAGGCAGATTAGGATTAGATCCAAGCAGTTTTTCTACTGACACAATGTCTTTCAAATTTAACTGCCCCCTTCGTGTATGCCTGAAATATCCTTGCGGATCAAAAAATGCGCTCCCAGAAGAAGCGCATCTAATTCGAAATTATAAATTCGTAATTCTTACAAACCCAACTTTGTCCTGATTGCAGCAGGAATTGCATCCTTGTGCATCATTAACCCCACAGTTTTATATTGCACAAATGCTTTCGATGCATAGAAATAACCTTCGTAATTATTCAAATCGGTTCCCCAAGAGTTCTTGATTAAATAATACTTTGTGCCATTCTGATCTTTTGCAATACCCGTCATATGCATCAAATGATCTTCGGTTGACTGATAGTTATCGAAAGCTATTTGGCGCATTTCCTGGCTTATTGTTTTTTCTTTTACAGGGTACTCGGTACCATAAGCAGCTTTCTGATCGCGACTCATGTTTTGCCATTTCGAAATTTCCGAATCAGCCATGTTTTTTACTTCCGTATCAGGTACAACTGCAACTTCTTTTCTAAAAGCAAATCCCTTTTCACTTACATCACTCCCCCAGGCAATGCTGAATCCATTTTCAATGGCATGATCAACACATTGCATCATTTCATCCATTGGCAGGTTGTAAACCTCTCCCAGCGACCAGTTATCCGGACCTTCGAAAATGAATGATTCATAAAAAGGATGATGATTGTAGGATGTAATGGTGATGTAATCATCCGGATTAATACCCAATTCTTCACCAAACGATTTTGGGCTGTATTCCTTTCCTTTATAGCTGAAGGTTTCCGGAATCTCTCCCAGGTAAGCATCTAAAATTCCATCAAATCCCTTCATCCAAACAGGAGTCAATTTTTTGTTTCTATTTTTCACTACTGCATCTACATAGGCCTTTAAAACTGCATCCATTTCTCCATGAACAGGCAAAGTTTCATCAAATGTATTTCCTGAATAAGCTTCCTGTGGTATCATTCCAAATTTTTTCACCACATTCATGGCATCCCAACCTTCGGCTCCAGCAGAAAAGCTTTTCTTTCCATGGAAACGAACGTAATCTTTTGCCCTAAGGTGATAGTTTCGGTTCACAATGAACATTTCTGATAAGTCAAACTCCCCTTTACCCATTCTCAGCAGTTCCGATTCTATGAATGAAATGGTTGCAAATGACCAACAAGTTCCCGATCTGTGCTGATCTTTTACCGAGGTAGCATCCAACTGCTTTTCAATGGTAAATTGGTAAGATTTCTTTTCTTCTTTTTTCTTTTTTGCGCTTACAGGCAATATTAAGGCTACTGCCAGTAAAGCCGATAAAACGAATCTTAAATTCATGGTTATTTTGTTTGTTGTTTATAAAAAATCAAAACTGGTAGCTTTCCATGCATAAATCTTGATAATGCAATTCTTTGCTTGTACTTTTGAGTGTTTTGAAAGATCATGCAAGGTAAAAATAATCAATCAACTTTTACCCTGATTTCAAATATCATAAACAACATTTTCTAACTAATATCATTGCAAAAATGAAAAAACTCGCATCTGTTACTTTGTTGTTAGGCCTAATTATTGGTTTTTCAGCTTGTAACCAACAAAAAAAGAATGATACCATAGTTCCTCAAGAGCTAGTTGATCAGTATGCTGAATTTAAGCTTACTACTGACTTAAGTATTCTGACAGAAAAGGAAAAGCAAATGCTTCCTATCTTAATCGAAGTTGCTGACATCATGGAAGAATTATTCTGGAAAGATGCTATCGGTGATAAAGAAGAATTCCTTTCGATGTTAACCAACCCTGCTGCTGTTGCTTACTCAAAAATTAACTATGGTGCTTGGGACAGATTAGATGACAACAAACCTTTCTTGGAAGGATTTGATGCTAAGCCAAAAGGTGCAAACTTTTATCCAAAAGATATGACTGCCGAAGAATTCGACGCTATCGAGGATGAAATGAAAACTGACTGGTATACTAAAATAGTTCGTGATGAAGATGGCACATTAAGAGTTGCTCCCTACCACGAAGTATATCCTGAAGAAATTAAAAAAGCATCTGACTTGTTAAAGAAAGCTGCTGAATTAGCTGAAGATGCAGGTTTAAAGAAATATCTGGAACTTCGTGCTGAAGCTCTTTTAACTGATGATTACTTGGCTTCTGATTTGGCTTGGATGGATATGAAATCGAATACCATTGATTTTGTTGTTGGTCCTATCGAAACCTACGAAGATGCTCTTTACGGATACAAAGCTTCTCACTCAGGTCAGATTTTGGTTAAAGACAAAGTTTGGAGTGAAAAACTATCAAAGTTTGCTTCATTATTGCCACGCTTGCAAGAAGGTCTTCCTGTTCCTGCTGAATACAAAGCAGAGAAAGCAAATGCAAATGCAGACATGAATGCTTACGATGTAATTTACTACGCTGGGGATTGTAATGCAGGTAGCAAAAACATCGCAATTAACCTACCAAACGATCCTCGTGTACACGCTGCAAAAGGTAGTAGAAAGCTTCAGTTGAAAAATGCAATGAAAGCAAAGTTCGACAAAATCTTACTTCCTATTTCAGATTTATTGATTGACGAAAGCCAGCGCAAGAATGTTACTTTCGATGCATTCTTCGAAAATGTAATGTTCCACGAAGTAGCTCACGGTTTAGGAATCAACTACACTTTAAAAGATAAGGTAAGCGTTCGTAAGGCTCTTAAAGATACTTACACTTCTATCGAAGAAGGTAAAGCTGATATTTTAGGTTTATACATGATTACTCAAATGGCTGAGTGGGGCGAAATGGACAAGAGCAAGCTAATGGATAACTATGTTACTTTCATGGCTGGTATCTTCCGGTCGGTTCGCTTTGGTGCTGCAAGTGCTCATGGTAAAGCAAACATGATGCGTTTCTATTTCTTCGAAGAGCAAGGTGCTTTCACAAGAAATCCTGAAACTGGAACTTACAAAGTAGATTTCGAAAAAATGAAAGCTGCTATGAACGAGTTAGGAAGACAAATCCTAATTGTTCAGGGTGATGGTAACTACGAATTAGCAAAACAAATGATTGCTGAAAGAGGTTTTATTCGTGAAGATTTACAAAAAGATCTTGATCGAGTGAACAATGCTGGTATACCAAAAGATGTAGTGTTCAAGCAAGGAGTAAAAGTTCTTGGACTATAATTCAATTAATAATGAGTAATTGGTAATGAGTAATTGGTAATGAATAATTGATTACTCATAATAAGATATAAAGGCTGATTCTTTAATAAGGGTCAGCCTTTTATTTTTTTTGAATTAGTCATTTCCTGAACTGGATCAAAAAATGGGTATTTTATAACATTGTAAAACATCATTAAGCTTAGTATCTTTCCAAACATTCAATTAATTTGATGTGTTGTTTTGTATAAAAAGAATGAAGTATTTTAAAAATATATCAATCGGGATTCTGCTAATATGCATTTGTATATTGCTTTGCAGTTTTGAAACTGCTGCAAGAAAGAAACAAGTTCTAGTACTTCACTCCTATCACCAGGGATTAAATTGGACCGATAATATCAGTGAGGGAATTTTATCCGTTCTTGATCAAGATGATGACATTGAAATTATCTTTGAATACATGGATACAAAAAGGCATTCCGAGGCTGAATATTTGACCGAGTTTGCAAAACTTTACGATCTAAAACATCAAAAAAACCTATTCGATGTTATTATAGTTTGCGATAACAATGCCCTCGATTTTGTACGGACTTATTATCAGGATTACTTTGATAAAATCCCAATTGTTTTTTGTGGTGTCGATCAATTTTCATCTGGTTTAATTAGTGGTTTTGATCAGGTTACAGGGGTTACCGAAGAAATTGACTCAAAGAAAACCATCGAAATTGCGCTTCAACTGCATCCAAAAACCAAGCAATTGGTGGTGATCAACGATAACCAAACCAGATCTGCGATTCTGAACAGAAATAATGTAAGAGACATCTGGCCTGAGGTTGACACCGATGCTAAACTTGTTTTTCTTGAAAATTTATCAATTGATGAACTGATTCGAAATGTAAAAAACCTTGATCCAAAAAGCATCATATACCTTATCAATTTTAGCCGCGACAAGGAAGGAAATTATATCTCCTATCAGGAAAGTATCGAAATTATACGCGAAGTCACAAACCTACCAATATACAGTAGCTGGGAATTTTATTTTAACGAAGGTATTGTTGGTGGAATGATCACCAGTGGCTATAAACAAGGAGAACTAGCGGCAAAATCAGCCTTAAAAATTTTATATGGTGCAAATGCTTCGGATATTCCTCTTGTAAAGGAAGGATACAACCAATTCAAGTTCGATTTTGAACAGATGAAGCGATTTAAAATCCTTCCAAAACAACTACCAAAGGATAGCTTTATCAGCAATCAACCGCCTTCAATCATAAAGCAATATAGAACCTCTCTTGTTGTTATTGCCATTTTTATTGTGGTGATTATTTTCATTCTTAGATACACTACCATTAAACGAGAAAGAAATGAAAGAAGATTGAAAAAAATTAATGAAGAACTCGATAGAAGAGTTGCGGTTCGTACCAAAGAAATCATTTTTGCCAATGAAAAACTTGAATTGCAAACTGAACAAATTATAAAACAAAACAAAGAACTTGAACATCACCGCCACAACCTCCTGGAACTGGTAAAAGAACGAACCGAAAACCTTGAGCATGCCAATGAGGAATTAAAAAGCAGTAGAAATAGATTGCTTCACATGCTCGATTCCAATTCGGATGGTGTATGGGAACACAATTTTAAAACTGGTGAAATTTTCATTAGTAAAACCATTTGGGACAAACTTGGCTACCTTTCGGTAACAAAAAAAGACACTCGAGAATTGCTATGCAAAGTAATTCATCCTGAAGATTTAATCATTATTAAACAGAAAGACAAACAAAACAGATCCGGTAAAAGCGAAATGTTTGTTATCGAATTTAGAATTTGTTCTCAGAATAAAACATGGATGTGGTTCAAGGCAAAAGGCAAAATTCTAGATTACTCTGAAAATGGAGGCCCATTAAACATGGTTGGAACACTAATTGATATCAACCAACGTAAAGTGGCTGAGGAGCAAATCCGTGAGGAAGAGAAAAAGCTAAGAGTATCAGAAAAACGTTGGCGTTCATTAATTGAACAAGCTTCTGATGAAATCCTGATTTACAATATTGATGGTCAGATATTAGATGCCAATTCTGCTGCATGCAAATGGCTTGGATACAAACAAAGTCAATTATTAGAATTGAATTATAGTGAAATTGATATCGTTCACAGCAGCTCCAAGCTTCATACTTATCGAAAAAAACTAAGTACATCAAACCCTTCGGTTTCATTTGAATCAGTACAACGTCGTAAAGATGGCAGTACTTTTCCTGTTGAAATTCACCTGAGTTTAATTGAACTTCAGGATAGCAAACTAATTCTGTCTGTTGGTACCGATATCAGCATTAGACAAGAAACTGAGCGTAAAATTTTAAATGCTGTTATCAATACGGAAGAAAGCGAGAGGAAACGTTTTGCAACCGATTTGCATGATTCCATTGGTCCCTTGTTATCAAGTATTAACCTGTATCTTTCTTCACTTGGAAAAGTAAAAACTCAAGATGATAAGGATAATATTATAAGTGCTTCTTTAGACGCCGTAAACGAAGCACTAGTAAGCATTAAAGAGATCTCTAACAACCTGAGTCCACACATCTTAAATGATTTTGGCTTAGAAAAAGCAATTCAATCATTCACCAATAAGATTAATGTTTCGCAGGCCATAAATATCAGCTTTTATGCAGAAAATATGAAGGAACGGTTGAATCACCAGATAGAAGTTGTTATTTTTAGAGTAGTAACTGAGCTAATCAATAACACCATTAAACATGCCAAGGCTACAAATATAGAAATCAACCTGTCGCGTGAAGGCAAGCTTTTGTCCTTAATTTACATTGATGATGGAATAGGTTTTGACTCTAAAAAAATAAATGCCGGAACTTCGAGTGGAATGGGACTGTACAATGTGTTAAGTCGTATCCGATCATTAAATGGAACTCATAAAATAAAAAGTAATCCCAAACGTGGCGGAATGATGGCTATTATTGAAATTAAATTATAATTGCAAAATGGAAGAAAATAAGGTAATAATTGTTGACGATCACAAGATGTTTAGAAGCGGATTGCGTTTCTTATTAAGCAATATTCCAAACATTACTGTTATTGGAGAAGCCTCAAACGGAAAGGAGTTTCTTGAAATGGCTGAGAATGAAACAATCGATATTGCCTTAATGGATATCAATATGCCAGAGATGAATGGTATAGATGCCACTCGAATTGCAATGGAAAAATATCCGGATTTGAAAGTAATTGTTCTTTCGATGCACGGCGAAGAAGAATATTACGATCAGATGTTGGACGCAGGTGTGAAAGGATTCCTTTTAAAAAATTCTGATGCCGATGAATTAATTGCAGCCATTGAGGCTGTAATCGCAGGAAAATCATACTTTTCGCAAGAATTGCTTGTGGATATTCTGGATCAGAAAAGATTACAAAAACTTAGAACCGATGCAGTTAAACTATCCACCAGAGAACTCGAAGTCTTAAAGTTGATTTGTGACGGTTTTAGTAATGCTGAGATTGCCGAACAACTTTTCATCAGCCACAGAACTGTTGATCGTCATCGTGCCAATCTACTCAGTAAAACAGGATGTAAAAACTCTACCTCACTGGTTATGTATGCAGTTAAAAATAAAATTGTTGAAATAGAATGATAAACGATGAGAAAACTACTGGGTAAATACAAGTATTTCCTACTTCTTCTGGTGGTATTCCTGATTATATCCTGTCTAGATGCTTCGGCAAGAAGAAAAAAAATACTAGTACTTCACTCCTACCATCAGGGATTGAATTGGACCGATAATATCACCAAAGGCATTCTTTCCGTACTCAACCATCATGAAAACATCGAGATTCAGTTTGAGTACATGGATACCAAAAGAAGATATGACAAAGAGTATCTTGAAGAGTTTGTAAAGTTATACCGACTCAAACACAAGGGAATTCCCTACAATACAGTTATCGCCTCCGATAACAATGCTCTTTATTTTACCCGCGACCACCAAGATGAGTTTTTCAAAGATATTCCCATAGTCTTTTGTTCCATCGATCAATTTGAAGACAGCCTCATCGAGGGAATGACCAATATTACCGGAGTTACTGAATTCATCGATTTTAAACAGACCGTTGAGCAGGCCCTGCGCCTTCATCCAAAAGCCAAAAACCTAGTGGTAATCAACGATAACATTACCACATCTGCCATCATCAACCGAAACCATATCATTTCTTTTTGGCCTGAATTAAAAACAGATGTGAATTTGATCTTCCTGGAAAACCTTTCCATAGAAGATTTGGTAAGAAAGGTAGAAAAGCTGGATGATTCAAACGTCATTTTACTGATCAATTTCTCTAAGGACCAGGAGGGCAACTACATCTCCTACCAGGAAAATATTGAGATCATCCGCAAAGCCACTAATCTTCCCATCTACAGCTCCTGGGAATTCTATTTTAACGAGGGTATTGTTGGGGGTATGCTCACCAGCGGAGTGAAACAAGGACAATTGGCAGCTGAACTGGCTGTAAAAGTTGTTAATGGTACCGACATCAACAGCATTCCTTTGGTTACCGAAGGATACAACAGTTTCATGTTTGACTTTCAGCAAATGAAACGCTTTGGCATAATGGTCAACGACCTTCCAAAAAATAGTACCATCATCAATCAACCACCAAGCTTTTTGTCTAAACACAGGTCCAGTATCAATATCATTATTGCCTTTCTTACACTTATCGTTCTGATTGTAGTTTATTTGAGGGTCAAACGTAAAAGAACCGAAAACAGGCTTCTGGAAAGAAATAAAAGACTAAAAAGCAGTCGTGATCGATTGCTAAGAATGCTTGATGCCAATTCTGATGGAGTTTGGGAGCACAATTTTGTAGAGCAAACCACTTATATCAGTAAAAATATCTGGGAAAAGCTAGGCTACAATCCTGATTTGGTGCAAAACACTCCTGAATTTGTTGAAAATCTTATCCACCCTTTCGATTTAGAAAATTTTATTTCGAACAGAGAAAAGCTAAGCCTGGGAGAAATTGACCTTTTTAATGTTGAATTCAGATTATTATCGAAAAAAGACGAATGGATTTGGCTGAAAGCAAAGGCCAAAAATCTTGACTTTACACAGGATAAAAAAGCAATCAACCTGGTAGGAACACTCATAGATATTTCCCAAAGGAAAGAGGCAGAAGCTAAAATTAAAGAGGATGAAAAGAAAATACGAGCCTCGGAAAAACGCTGGCGCTCCTTAATAGAGCAAGCTGCCGATGAAATTATTATCCTTGATTTTGATGGAAAAATTTTGGATGCAAACCTCTCTACTTGCAAGCTATCAGGATACAGCCGCGAGGAGATCATTGGTGCCAACGTTACACTTCTGGACAACAAGTACAATCTGAAGCAACTGAAATCCATGTGGAGCAAGCTGAACACCGAGAATCCTTCGGTAAAATTAGAATCTATTCAAAAAAGAAAAGACAATACGACTTTCCCCATTGAAGTACATATCAGTTTAATAGATCTGTCGGATAGCAAACTCATCCTGGCGGTGGTTAGCGATATCAGTATCAGGCAGGAAACCGAACGCAAGGTTTTAAATGCCGTTATTGAAACCGAGGAGAACGAAAGAAAACGATTTGCCACGGACCTGCACGATTCCATTGGACCACTTCTTTCCAGTATAAACCTGTATCTTTCAGCACTTGGAAAAGCCGATTTAAATCCAAAAAATGAACAGATGATTACTGCTTCAAGAGATATTGTGAGTGAAACCCTTGTAAATATCAAGGAAATCTCAAACAATTTAAGTCCTCATATCTTAAACGACTTTGGATTGGTGAATGCCATCAACTCATTCATCAACAAAATCAATCTTTCAAAAAGCATCAACATCTCCTTCAATACCAAGAATTTGGAGTCGAGAATGAACCAGCAAGTGGAAGTTGTGATTTACAGGGTTGTAACAGAGCTAATCAATAACACCATTAAGCATGCCGATGCCGATCATATTCAGATCAAACTCTCGCGGGAGAACAATTTGCTGAATTTAATATATATTGACGACGGAAAAGGATTCGACCCAGACGAACTCAACTACGAAAGTTCTGGTATGGGACTCTATAATATTTTAAGTAGAATTCGATCGCTAAATGGCTCGCATAGCATTCAAAGCAGTGCTGAATCAGGCGGAATGATGGCTGTTGTAAATGTAAATCTTTAAAATTTCTAACATGAACGAACAAAAAATAATCATTGTTGACGATCACAAAATTTTCCGTAAAGGATTGCGTTTTTTGCTTGATGATATGGAAGGAATTCATGTGGTTGGGGAAGCCGAAAATGGACAGGAGTTTTTAGATTTACTAAAACTTACCACAACTGATATTGTTCTAATGGATATCAATATGCCAAAGATGAATGGTATTGATGCTACCATACATGCCCTCAGAGAGAATCCAAACCTTAATATTATTGTATTGTCGATGCATGGAGAGGAACAGTACTACGACAAAATGGTAGAAGCAGGGGTAAAAGGTTTTCTCCTTAAAAACTCAGATGTTGATGAATTGTCCACTGCTATTAATATGGTGGGTGCAGGAGGAAGTTACTTCTCACAAGAACTTTTGGTGGGTATTCTCAACAAACGTAAACAACAGAAGAACCCTTCTGAGGTAGTTCATTTTACCGATCGCGAACTGGAAGTTCTGCAACTTATCTGTAAAGGATACAGCAATAACAAAATTGCAGACACCCTTTATATTAGCATTAGAACCGTGGAACGACACAGAGCCAATTTGCTAAGTAAAACCAATTGTGCCAACTCCATAGCCATGGTAATGTATGCTGTAAAAAACAATATTATTGAGATTTAAGCTCAAAACCTGATACTTACAGACCTTTAATTAAATCCATTCCAAACAAGAGTGCAAGCGCCTGTAATTGTATCACTTACAACCCCCTTGTGCGTATTTACCCTCATACACTTGTGAGGGTATTTTGGCGCAATTTGCGCAAAACTACCCTTCCCCTACGCAATCGTTTCCACTTGTTTTGTAGAAGTAAAATTTAGTACTCATACAAAACAAAATTACTATGGTAACCTTTTTTATTTGTATTGCCGCTCTGATTCTTGGATATGTGGTTTACGGAAAATTCGTAGAACGCAAGTTTGGAGCTGATTCAGAAAAAACTACACCTGCCATTTCGAAAGAAGATGGCGTTGACTTTGTACCTATGAACTGGAAGAAGATCTTCCTGATTCAATTCTTAAATATTGCCGGACTGGGTCCAATTTTTGGAGCAATTGCCGGTGCTTTGTGGGGGCCTGTTGCCTTTATTTGGATCGTTATTGGCTGTATTTTCGCCGGAGCTGTCCACGATTATTTTTCAGGGATGCTTTCTGTACGCCATGGAGGTGCCAGTATTCCTGAAGTAGTAGGAAAATATTTAGGTCCAGCCTTTAAAAACTTCATGCGAGTATTTTCGGTTGTGCTTTTGGTGTTGGTTGGTGTTGTTTTTATTAAAGGCCCTGCCAGTATCCTTAATGGATTAACAGGATTCAATGTTTCCATCCTTGTGGGTGCCATCTTCCTGTACTACCTGTTAGCTACCATGATTCCTATTGACAAGCTGATTGGTAAGATTTACCCAATCTTCGGTTTGTGTCTTTTGATTATGGCATTCGGAATTGCCGGAGCTTTAATTTTCGGAGGTTATCAAATTCCGGAATTAGTTCCATCAAACATCATGAACTTTCACGCCTCTCCAGGTAAATACCCAATCTATCCGCTTCTGTTCATTACCATTGCTTGTGGTGCCATTTCAGGATTCCACTCTACACAATCGCCTTTAATGGCTCGTTGTATGACCAATGAAAAGCAGGGAAGAAAAATATTTTACGGAACCATGATTGCAGAAGGTATTGTTGCCATGATCTGGGCCGCTGCTGCCATGACATTCTTCGGTGGTATTCGCGAACTGGGAGAAACCATGTCGCAACCAGGACACAATGCAGCTTGGGTAGTTAATGAAATCTGTAATAGCCTGCTTGGTAAAATTGGTGGTCTGTTAGCTGTTTTCGGTGTTGTTGCCGCTCCTATTACTTCTGGTGACACTGCCTTTAGAAGTGCTCGTTTGACCATTGCAGACTCTTTGAATTTCTCTCAGAAGTCAATCGGTAAACGTCTGTTGATTACCCTGCCATTGTTCGCAGTAGGTTTCCTACTTACACAAGTCAACTTCGCCATTATCTGGAGATACTTTGGATGGGCAAACCAAACCTTGGCAACCGTAGTACTATGGACAGCTGCCATGTATATGGTACACAAAGGTAGAAGCCACTGGTTCATCTCTTTGCCTGCCACTTTTATGACTGCAGTTATCACAACCTATATTCTAATTGCTCCTGAAGGATTTGGAATCTCACAAAGCATGGCTTACCCATTGGGAATTTTCACAGCCCTTGCAAGTCTAGGAGCATTCTTATTCGTGGCTTACAAAAAGTCTCAGGCCAAAGTGAAACTAGAACATCAATAAAACCTAACAAACTAAATCTGTACAAAAATGAAAACACTTAAATTTTTACTTCCTGCACTATTGATCTGTTTTGGATCTCTTGCAAAGGCACAGGAAAAAGTGAACGTTAAAATTAAAGGCTTTGTAGCCGCTGAAACCTACTTCGATACACGTAAAACTGTTAATGCCAGAGAGGGAGCAATCCTACTTTATCCTGCACCTGAATCTTTAGATTTGGAAGGCAATGATTTAAACGATCGATCGGAGTTCTTTATGACGACCATTCAGTCTCGTTTGAATGCAACGGTAAGTGGATTTGAAGCTTTCGGAGCAAAAGGAACCGCTGTTATTGAAGGTGACTTTGTAGGAACCTCGAACGACAAAAGTGGATTACTGCGCCTGCGTCATGCTTTCATCAAGCTTGACTGGGACAAAGACCAGCTGCTAGCAGGTAAGTACTGGCACCCAATGTTTATTGAGTCGGCTTTCCCAAGAGTATTGCACTGGGGAGCAGGTGTTCCTTTTGGATTGTTGAATCGTGCACCTCAGTTGAGATACACCAGAAAATTTAACAAGAGCAAATTAAGCTTTGCACTGCTTTCCGAGATGGACTTTAAAAGTACAGGACCTGAAGGTGCAAATGTGAAGTACGCTCAGCAGTCAAGTATTCCTGAGATCAGTTCTCGTTTCGAAACCAAATTATCAAATGCAGTTTCTACAGGACTTACTTTGGGTTACCGAACCATTATGCCTTTAACGGTTAATTCTGTCGGAGTTAAAACCAATGAGAAACTGGGCAGCTACTACATGAACTATTGGTTGGGTATCACAGGCAAAAAGTTCAAGTGGAACATCCAGAGTATCTACGGACAAAACATGTACAACTTCACCATGATTGGTGGCTATGGAGTGAAAAATGTAAAGTCGAATGGCGATTATGAGTACACAAATATTAAGACCTGGAATTTGACTTCTGATATTTTCACAACAACAGGAAATGTACGCTATGGTTTCAACGCCGGTTACAGCGCAAACCTGGGAGCTGATGATGATTTGGCTAAAAATGGAGATAAGTTCGTTGGCCTATACAGCCGCGGCTCAAACATAGACTATCTGTACCAGCTAGCGCCAAGAATTGAATTCCTGGCTGGTAAAATGAAGATTGGTGGAGAAATTATTCACACGGGTGCTGCCTACGGAACAACTCAGGCCGACGGCAAGGTTGGAGACTCTGATGTTGTAAACAGCACAAGATTTCTTCTGCACTTTAAATACGCTTTTTAGATCTATTCATATTAACCTAAGTTCGAACCCTGAGTATTGATTCAGGGTTCGATTTAAAAAATCTCGGACATGAATGAATACAAAATATTTTCTCAAGCTTTAGATATTTCATATCCCTGGATCATTTCGAATATCAATTTAAAAGAAACCGATCAGAAAGTAAAAGAACTTCACATACATGTTCAACTTAAAACCTTAAAGAAGAACACAACATCTCAAAACTTTCCCTTAACCAAAAGGCAAGATAATTTTTTAGGATATACTTGCTATGTGCACTACTCCATCTCTGACAACTCCCGCAACTGAGTCAAAAGAAATCAATAATTCCATATAAAAACGGGTTAATCATAAACATTTTGTACTTTTAATATCTTATATTGATTTGAACAAAATGGAATCCAATTCACAACTCGAACTTGCGCACAAATTCGTTAGAAATACGAATACCACAATTTTTCTGACAGGAAAAGCCGGCACTGGTAAAACAACATTTCTGAAACAACTTAAGGCTGAATTGCCTAAGCGAATGGTTGTGGTTGCACCAACCGGTGTGGCGGCTATTAATGCGGGAGGTGTTACCATACATTCCTTTTTTCAGTTGCCATTTGGTCCCATTCTTCCAGGACAAATACTGAATGAAAAACCCAATGCAAGCGAGGCTTCGGTGCGCAAATACCGCAAAGAAAAAATCAACCTGATTAAATCTTTGGATCTTCTCATTATTGATGAGATTAGTATGGTTCGTGCCGATTTGCTAGATGGAATTGATGAAGTTCTGAGAAAGTTCAAGAATCGAAATCTACCTTTTGGTGGCGTGCAGGTACTCATGATTGGAGATTTGCAACAGCTGCCTCCTGTAGTAAAAAATGAAGAGTGGAGTTTGCTCAGCCAGCATTACGATACCGCATTTTTCTTTAGCAGTCGCGCTTTTCGTTCCTCACAACACATTAGTATCGAGTTAAAACATGTTTATCGCCAAAAAGATCAGGATTTTATTCAAATCCTAAACGAAATCAGGAACAACCACCTTTCCCAAGCCTCATTCAAGGAATTGGAAAAAAGATATCTGCCTGATTTTAATCCGAAAAATAAGGATGGCTACATTACATTGACTACACACAATGCACGAGCTCAAAAAATAAACGAAGAACAACTGGAGAAGCTTAAAAGCAAAACAGAATCTTTCGGCGCCACAATTGATGGACAGTTTCCCGAATACTCCTATCCTACCGATGAAGATTTGAAATTGAAGGTAGGAGCCCAGGTAATGTTTGTAAAAAACGATAGCTCGTCCGAAAAACTATATTTCAACGGTAAAATTGGTACCGTTACCGGATTCGAAGAAGATGCCATACTGGTAAAATGTGAAGACGATCATTCCGAAATTGAGGTACATCCTGAAGAATGGCAAAGCATTAAATACAGCATCAACCAGGAATCGAAAGAGATTCAGGAAGATGTGGTTGGTCAGTTTACCCAATATCCACTGAAATTGGCTTGGGCCATCACCATTCACAAAAGCCAGGGCTTGACTTTCGACAAGGCCATTATCGATGCCAATGCAGCTTTTGCTCATGGTCAGGTTTATGTAGCTCTGAGTAGGTGCAAAACTTTGGAAGGATTGGTACTAAAATCGAAATTAAGCGAAAGCGGTATCATTTGCGATCGTTCTGTATCTCAGTTCACCCAATACATCGAGAAAAATCCGCCAAGGAAAGAACAATTGGAAATTGCCAAAAGAAGTTTCCAGTTTCAGCTGTTGGAAGAACTGTTTACCTACTCCGATCTATATCGAGTTTATCGAAACATCAACAAGCAACTGCAAGATAACCTGAAAGCATTCCAGGGCAATCTGCCTGAGAAAATCAAAGCTGGCTTCGATGCCTTTCAGACCGAAATTTTAACTATTGCCGATAAGTTTATTCCAAGTTTAAAAAGATATTGCTTTGGCGATGAAAAATTGGATGACAACAAGGAAGCTCAGGAAAGAATTAAAAATGGCTGCAAGTATTTCACCGATAAGCTCAATCAGCATTTAATTTCCATCATAAACGATCATTCGTTTGAAACTGATAATCAAGCCATTGAAAAGCTGATTAATGAATACTTGAAGCAATTACACGAGCTTTCGCACGTAAAACTTAGCTGTGTAAAATCATGCGTCAATGGGTTTAAGCTTGATCCTTATTTGGACATCAGGGCCAAGGCACATTTGGAAAAAGTTCGTTTTAGAGCCAAACGGAAACGCGATGTGGTGGATGAAAATGTTGAACATCCTACTTTGCTTCGCAAATTAAAAAACTGGCGAAAAGAGCTGTCAGAGAATATAAATGCACCTGCTTACATGATTGCCTCACAACGAAGTCTGGTTGATATTGCCAATATGTTGCCATGTTCGGCCGACCAGATAAAAGCGGTAAAAGGATTTGGGAAAAAGAAAATTGAACGATATGGTGGCGAGGTAATTAAGCTGGTAATGGAATACAGGCAAGAAAAAGGTTTGGGTATGCTTAATTTTACACCAGAGCCTGAGGTAAAACCCAAGAAACCCAACACCAAGGAGGTGAGCTACGACATGTATTCCGATGGTAAAAATGTTCGGGAAATTGCAGCTCTGCGCAACTTGTCGCAAACCACCATAGAATCGCACCTGGCACATTACGTTGGCCTGGGCATGCTCGATTTAAAAGACTTTGTGGAAAAAAAGAAAATCAAAAAAATTAAAGAGCAGTTCGAAAAACATGGCACCGATAGTTTAAACCCAGTAAAAGAAGCATTGGGAAATGATTACAGCTATTCAGAACTACGATATGTGCAGTCTTTTTTGAGGAATGCAAAGGAGAAGACGAATTGACTTGAAGCCAAAAATCCAAGGATACAACTAATAGAATAAAACATTTAAATCAAAAATAACAGATGAGTTTTATTATTAAAGATAGCATTGAAAAGCTCTTGGAAGAAGTCATAAAAGATAAAAACACTGAAGAGCGAGCTAGAAGAATAATTGAGTTAAAGTCTATTCTAAAAATAATCAAGTCCATTGAATTATCTTCAAATTTTAAAGGTGTAGAAAAAATATCCAGGCTTCCAATTACAAAAACAGATTTCTCTGAATTTCGTGTTATAGATGACACAGATTCTGATGATCGCTCATTGTGGATTGAACTTGAAGACTTAAAACTATCTGAAGGAGATTTAATAATTGAGTTGAAAAAATAATTTTTACCCCTTATATGAATTACAAAACAAAGTCAACCATATTGGTAGTAATGATATTTATTGTAATGATGTTATTTGCTGATGCTTTTATATGGGGCGATGCTGGCGGGAGAATAAATCCTAGTAAGTCAGCAACAGGAGAAATAGATAATATTAACACTAAACTTATTGAATACATCATTTTGGCATTGGTTTTATTACTTGGACTGAATTATATCAAATCCAAAAGACAGTAATGAGTCCTCATCAATATTTTGAAAAGATGTAAACAAGTATTCTAAGTGTCACTTTTTAGTTTTGAATTTGTTATATATTTTCTCCACCCTTTTGCCTATCGGCATTTTCCCTGAAAGGGAAAAACCCAACTTTAAACATTAAGATCATAAAACTTGGTGACTTATGATTTGGGATAAAAAATATCCTAAAAACAGATAACTTTCGAATCTATTGCCAACTCTTCAAACTAAGTCTTCCCCTGCTAGGGGAAGTGCCGACAGGCGAAGGGGTGCAAAACAAACTCAAAAACCCCACTTTTAAGCTTCATTAACTTTTATTCAAAGCATTTAGCACATTTACATCCTACATTTGTAATGTACAAAACAGAGAAGTTTTTTCATAGAATTAGATTTAGGTTAGTAATTAGTGGTTAGAGAAAATCCCGAACTCGCAAGTTCGGGATTTTTCTTGGTTACAACTTACTTGTCATGACAAACTTATTTATATATTTGTCATGACAAATTAATTGATTATGGAAAAAGTAAATTTAGAAACATCTGTAAATCATCACATTGCTATTAGTGCAATCATGATAAAACGCGTATTCTTCAAAATTTTAAGCAATAACGATCTTGATATCACTCCAGAACAATGGAATATACTCTATCGCCTATCGGAATCGGATGGCTTGACCATTGGAGAACTTAGCAAGCTGATATATAAAGATATGGCCAACACCAGTAGAATCAGTCAGAAACTTGAAAATGCCGGCTTTATTGAAAAAAAAAGAGATAATAATGATAAAAGAATTTATAAACTATTCATTACCTCAGAAGGAGAGAGAATTCACAGTAGACTGCATCAATGTGCATTTGAATCTACTGAAATTGCCACAACAGGATTAGATGATGAAAATAAAAAAATGATTATAAAAACTCTTAAACAAATCATATTAAACACTGAGAATTATTTAAAATAAACTACATGAAACAACTATCTTCTATCCAAATCAAATGGTTAAAATCAATCCATATAATCGCTGCAGGAGTTTGGATTACAACAGGATTGGTAATGTTTTTCTTACAATTTTTAAATGATGAAATAAAATCTGGAGGTGAACTTTACCTAATGAATAAGATCATCCATTTTATCGATATGCAAATTTTAGTTCCTTCCGCCATGATATGTTTGTTAACTGGTTGGATCTATTCACAATATACAAAATGGGGATATTTTAAGCATTCCTGGCTGATATTTAAATGGATTATAACGGTACTGATTATTACTCTTGGAACCATATATTCCGGCCCTTGGATTTCAAGTATGGTTGATATTTCGGAAAAAATGGGATTAGAGGCACTGAATAATGAATCCTACCTATGGTTTGATAAATCTCAACTTATTATGGGTGCAGGAATGACAAGTACATTAACATTGACCATATTCATATCCATATTTAAACCTTGGAAGTCTAAAAAAAAGAACACAAAAAATGATATCAAAGCCACTTTTAAGTTTCATTAACTTTTGTTTAAACCATTTAGCACACTTCTACCCTACATTTGTAATGTAGAAAACAGAATAGTTTTTTTCATAGGTTAGATTTAGGTTAGTAAATAGTGGTTAGAGAAAATCCCGGACTTAACGAAGTTCGGGATTTTTCTTTGGGATAAATTCAAGCTCCCATTTTGAAAAAAAGACTTTTTAATCTTTATTTGTAATGAATTTAAATAAACAAACTAAGCTATGGAAGAAATAAAATCACCATGTATTAAAATTTGCCGACAAGACAGCAACGGCGTATGTTTTGGATGCCAGCGAACTACAGAAGAAATTGGAAACTGGTCGCTTTACAACGATAATGAAAAGAAAGAGGTACTAGAAAAAGCCAGAAAAAGAACCAATGCTCCAGATACCTCTTCAGGCGTATTCTTTCGATAGATATTCCAGTCCATTCAGTATTTGTTCTTTTTTATTATTTTACGCACCTTATTCAAATCACAAAAAAACAAGCCAATTAAGATGCAACTAAAATCAATCTTTTATGCCACAATTATCATGCTGATGATTTCGGCATGTGGACAAAAAAAAGCAGAACAATTACAATTAAAAATATACGGAACCAGTGATGTTCACGGAGCACTATTTCCTTACGATTTGGTTAACGAACGAGAAACTTCTACCTCGTTGGCTCAGGTTTATGAGTATGTAAACGAGCAAAGAAAAAATGCTGATGCTGAAGTAATCTTACTTGACAATGGCGATATCCTTCAGGGCGATCCTTTGGTTTACTATTCGAATTTCGAAAAAACAGAAACCAAACACATTTGTGCCGATGTAATGAATTACATGGGATACGATGCAGCTACAGTTGGAAATCATGACATTGAGCCAGGACATGCCGTATACGATAAAGTGGTAAAGGAATTTGCCTTTCCTTGGTTGGCAGCCAATGCAGTTAAAAACGCAGATGGCAAACCATATTTCCAACCTTATACCATAATCGAAAAACAAGGTGTGAAAATTGCAGTTTTGGGTTTAATCACCCCTGCAATTCCGAAATGGTTGCCAGAGAAAATATGGTCGGGAATGCATTTCGAACCCATGCTTGAATCGGCACAAAAGTGGATGAAAATCATTCAGGAAAAAGAACAGCCTGATTTTGTAGTTGGATTATTCCACTCGGGCGCTGGAGAAGAGCATGAAAATGAAATGAGCCATGAAAATGCTTCTATACTGGTTGCCAAACAAGTTCCAGGTATCGATATGGTAATCTGCGGACACGATCATCATGAACAAATCGCTTGGTTCGAAAACATTGATAAGGAAAAAGTTTTGGTGATCAACCCCAAAAGCAAAGCTAAATTTTTGGCCGAAGTTGTGGTTGATTTAAACTGGAACAATGAAAAGAACTCCTACGATAAAACTTTAAAACCAAATTTGGTAAAGATTGCTGATGTACAAAAATCGAAAGAATATGCTGATCACTTCACACCCCTGTTTAAAGAGGTAGAAGCATATGTTTCCAGAGAAGTAGGTAGTTTTAAAACAAGCATTTCAACAAAAGATGCCATGTTTGGCGATTCTCCTTTCATCGATTTAATTCAGAACATTCAAATGGATTTGGCAGATGCTGACATTTCATTTGCTGCACCTTTATCTTTCAATGCTACAATTGACTCTGGAGAACTACAGGTACGTGACCTGTTTAAGCTGTATCGATTTGAGAATTTGTTATACACCATGAATCTTACCGGGAAAGAGATTAAAGATTTTCTGGAGTTTAGCTACAACAACTGGTTTCAGCAAATGAAATCGGCAAATGATCCGATGCTATACATCTCCACTACGGAAAAAGGCAGCCGACTAACCACCATGTTTTTCAATTACGATTCGGCCGAAGGAATTGATTATACTGTTGATGTTTCGAAACCAAATGGCAATCGAATCAATATCTCGGGAATGAGTTCGGGTGAGAAGTTCGATGAAAACAAAACCTACCGCGTTGCTCTAAATTCTTATCGTGGAAATGGCGGCGGTAATCACCTTACCGAAGGTTCTGGCCTAACGAAAGAAGAATTAACCAGTCGATTGATTAACTCAACTACCAAAGATCTTCGCTACTACTTAATGAAGTGGATAGAAGAAAAAGGAACGGTTGACATTGAATGTGACAACAACTGGAAAGTAGTTCCTGCAAAATGGCATGCTACTGCTAGCAAAAAAGAATATGAGTTGCTTTATGGAGAAAAGTAGTTAACCACAAAGTACACACTAAGGTTTTTCACGCAGTCTCACAAAGGAATTTATAATTCTTTTGTGAGACTTTTTTTATTCCTTTTACTTCGTGTTCCTTTGTGAAGTACTTCTTTATCCTTAGTGGTTAAGGATCAACACTCATAAATAATCCTGAAAATCTCACGCAAACATTCTTGTCTTTGCTCAATAAATCCCATATGTCCTGATGTTTGTAGGACAAAAGGAGTTAAATGATTCTCTTTGGCAATTTGTCCTGCCACCTGAAAAGGAATAAAATTATCCATTTTCCCAATGATACTCACCTTGGGCATATCCAGTTCTTTTACTACATGATTTCTATCGGGGCGATTCATCATAGCCTCTAAGGCAGCAATAATTCCAACATCTGAAGTATTACAAGCAATTTTTGTGATTCTTTCTATTTCGTGTGCAAACTTTTTCAGATTACTATTCGAAAAAGTATTAGGAATGCTGGTTTTACAAATCAGTTCCTTCTTCCCTTTTTTTACCAGTTCAATTTCTTTTTGCCTATTGGCTTTTTTCTCTTCGGTATCCGGATTTGGCGATGAATGAAACAAGCAGAAACTTTCCAGTTTTTCGGTAAATAAATCTGCGTAAGCCAATGCCACGTATCCTCCCATGGAGTGTCCAATGATATTGATTCGCTCCAAATTCAAATGTTCAGCCAATTGGTTAACAGCCTCGGCCATCTGATCGATACTACAAGAATCGCTTTTTAATTCTGAGGATCCATGCCCTGGTAAATCAACGGTAATTACTCTGGCCAATCGAGAAAGATCATTGGCAAAAGTTTCGAATGTCTCTACAGATTCAAGATATCCATGAAGAAGAACGACTGTATTTCCCTTCCCATTATCTCTGAATCGTAATCGGCAATTTTCCAGTTCTAAATACTGATCCATATGTAAATTTGAAATTTCAACAAGTAACACGCAGCAAAAGAGCAAATTGTATTCTTATCGGATAAAACAATTTTTTACAAGTTTTAATGACATTCTAAATTAGTAGAATATCAAAAAAGCTTGTTCTATAACATACAAATATTTAATAAATTGCATCGTTTAAAAAAAAATCATTACGGAAAATATTCCTTAATTGGTTTATAGTTAGAATTATACCTAGTTTTATAATTCTAATTTTCTAAAAACCTGAATCATAGGATTATCCTAGAATCAATCTAAATAAATTGTATATGTTCCTAAATATTGTTTCAGCCATGGGGAGCGTCTACATTTGCAAGGAATTATAGTAAAAGCTTATAATAAACAGTCTAATTAAATCTTTAAACTTATGAGCAGTTTTTTAAGTTCATCTATTGGGAAAAAGTTGATAATGAGTTTGTCAGGTCTTTTCCTTGTGCTATTTTTGTTGGTGCACTTGATCTTGAACTCCTTCTTGATGTTTGATAGCACAGGAGAGTTATTTAATGCAGGAGCACACTTTATGGCAATGCCGGTAATCCGCTTTGGTTTACAGCCAGTTTTATTTGGTGGTTTTATCGTGCACATCATCTATGCAATCATCTTGACATTGCAAAACCAGAAGGCTCGTCCTCAAAAGTATGCTTCGCAGAACTTGGGTAACAGCAGTACCTGGTCTTCAAGAAACATGTTTGTTTTGGGTGGTCTTGTGTTGGTTTTCATTGCAATGCACTTGATGCATTTCTTCGTGCCAATTCAGATTCAAGGAAATGTACATGACGATTATCAATTGGTAAAAAACCTATTTACTAATGGATCAACAGGCCTGGTATACACTGGTCTTTATGTAGTTGGTGCAATCTTATTGGGATTACACTTGGCTCACGGTTTCTGGTCAGCATTCCAATCTATCGGAATGAGTAATATTATTTGGAGAGCACGTTTGGAAAAAGCGGGTTACATCTACGCAATTATTATCTCTGGCGGATTCATTATTATTCCTTTGTATTTACACTTTTTTGCTTAATTGTTAATATTTAAACGGTTATGACAGTATTAAATTCAAAAATTCCAGCCGGACCATTAGCTGAAAAGTGGTCGAAACACAAAGCTGCTATTAAAGTAGTTAGTCCTGCGAATAAGAGAAAATTAGATATTATCGTTGTAGGTACCGGTTTGGCCGGGGGATCTGCTGCCGCTTCTTTGGCAGAGATGGGATACAACGTAAAAGCATTTTGCTACCAGGATTCAGGCCGTAGAGCTCACTCTATTGCTGCTCAGGGTGGTATTAACGCTGCTAAAAACTATCAAAACGATAATGACTCTATTTATCGTTTGTTCTATGATACAATTAAAGGTGGTGATTACCGTGCACGTGAGGCAAACGTTTATCGTTTGGCTGAGGTAAGTGGTGACATCATCGACCAATGTGTTGCTCAAGGTGTACCATTTGCACGTGAGTATGGTGGAACTCTATCTAACCGTTCATTCGGTGGTGTATTGGTAAGTCGTACTTTCTATGCTCGTGGTCAAACCGGACAGCAGCTATTATTAGGTTGTTACGCTTCTATGAACCGCATGATCGGACAAGGTAAGATCGAAATGCACGAACGTAACGAAATGCTTGACATTGTTACTGTTGACGGAAAAGCTCGTGGTATCATCACTCGTAACCTGGTAACAGGTGAAGTTGAGCGTCACGGAGCTCACGCTGTGGTAATTGCTACTGGTGGTTACGGTAACGTATTCTTCTTGTCAACCAACGCTATGGGATGTAACGGTGGTGCTGCTTGGCAAGCATACAAGAACGGTGCATTCTTTGGAAATCCATGTTTCGTACAGATTCACCCAACTTGTATTCCTGTTCACGGTGAGCAACAGTCTAAGTTGACTTTGATGTCTGAATCACTTCGTAACGATGGTCGCGTTTGGACTCCAAAGAAAAAAGAAGATGCAATTAAATTGCAAAAAGGTGAAATGGGACCAAATGATATCGCTGATGAAGATCGTGATTTCTATTTGGAAAGAAGATACCCATCATACGGTAACCTAGTACCACGTGACGTTGCTTCTCGTGCTGCTAAAGAACGTTGTGATGCTGGTTTCGGTGTTAACGCTGAAGGAAAAGCCGTTTACCTTGACTTTAAATATTCTATCGAAAGATTAGGACAGGATGTAATCGAAGCTCGTTATGGAAACTTATTCCAGATGTACGAAAAGATTACTGACGTAGATCCTTACAAAGAGCCAATGCAGATCTATCCTGCAATCCACTATTCAATGGGTGGAACATGGGTCGATTATAACTTGATGACTACTGTTCCTGGTTTATATGCAATTGGTGAAGCTAACTTCTCTGATCATGGTGGTAACCGTCTTGGTGCTTCTGCTTTGATGCAAGGTTTGGCTGATGGTTACTTCGTATTACCTTATACAATTGGCGATTACTTAGCTGACGAAATTCAGACTCCTCGTATCGATGTAAATCACCCTGAGTTTGACAAGAAAGAAAAAGCTGTTAACGAGCGTCTACAAAGACTTTACAACGTTAAAGGTGATAAGTCGGTAGATTCTTTCCACAAGCGTTTAGGAAACATCATGTGGGATTATGTAGGTATGGCACGTAATGAGAAAGGTTTGAAATATGCTATCGAAGAGATTGCTAAAATCAAAGCTGATTTCTACAAAAACGTACGTATCCCTGGTGATTTCGATGCAATGAATATCGAACTTGAAAAAGCAGGTCGTGTAGCAGATTTCCTTGAATTGGGTGATTTGATGGCTCGTGATGCTTTGAATCGTAACGAATCTTGTGGTGGTCACTATCGTGAAGAATCAGTAACTGAAGAAGGCGAAGCAAAACGTGACGATGACAACTTCACTTATGTATCAGCTTGGGAGTACAAAGGAGAAAACCAAGAGCCTGTATTGCATAAGGAAGATTTAGTGTTTGAAACTGTAGAATTGACACAACGTTCATACAAGTAAACCATGGCAGATAAAGTAATTAAAGAATTAACTATAAAGGTTTGGCGTCAAAAAAACGCTAAAACTGCAGGTAAGTTTGAAACTTACAAAATTAATGATATTTCAGGAGGTACTTCTTTCCTTGAAATGTTGGACATTTTGAATGAGCAATTGATTAATGATGGACAAGAGCCTATCGCATTCGATCACGATTGTCGTGAGGGTATCTGCGGTATGTGTAGCTTGTTTATCAACGGACGTGCTCATGGACCAGATGATGACATTACAACTTGTCAGTTGCACATGCGTAAATTCAAAGAAGGCGAAACTATCACTATTGAGCCTTGGAGAGCAGGTGCTTTCCCAGTAATCAAAGACTTGATCGTTGATCGTACTGCTTTTGAAAAAGTATTGCAAGCTGGTGGTTACATCTCTGTAAATACTGGTGGTGTACCTGATGGTAATGCAATTCCAATCTCACAGGATGATGCAGAAGAAGCAATGGATGCTGCTGCTTGTATCGGATGTGGTGCTTGTGTTGCTACTTGTAAGAACTCTTCAGCTATGTTATTCGTTTCAGCAAAAGTTTCTCACTTGGCTAAATTGCCACAAGGACGTGTTGAAGCTTCTCGTCGTGCGAAGAACATGGTAGCTAAAATGGATGAGCTTGGTTTCGGTAACTGTACCAACACTGGTGCTTGTGAGGTAGAATGTCCTAAAGGAATTTCTATTGCAAACATCGCTCGTTTGAACCGTGAGTTCTTAGCAGCAAAAATCAAGGATTAATTAGACTGAAATCCAAATATAGTGAGCGCTATCCTTTAGGGTAGCGCTCTTTTTTTATAAATACTTATACTTTCTTATATCGAACTTTCCTAATGTAAAGATAAAGATTGGTTCGGAACAGGTCTCAAAACTGATTTAACTCTAATGTAATCCTCATCCTTTATATGAATTGAAACCCGAACACGAAAAATCCCCTCGCATAAACCTCCCAGTTGTTTTGCGGCTTCTTTGGATAAATCAATAACCCGCCCTTTTACAAATGGACCTCTATCATTAATTAAGACGATTACAGAGCGTTTATTTTCCAGATTGACCACTTTTACCAAAGTTCCAAAAGGAAGGCTCTTATGAGCTGCGGTGTACTTCCATTGGTAAAATATCTCACCAGAACTGGTTTTTCTTCCTTCAAAATAGTCCGAATAGAAACTTGCTTTGCCTTCTTCAGAATAATTCTCTTTCTCCTGAGAATTTACAGAGGAGAAAATGAGGTTCAGAAGTAAGCTTATACAAATTATCTTCATCCGTGTTATTATTTTGATAGTTGAAATAAAGATGCACAAAAAAATCCGACCTTTTGGCCGAATTTTAATCTGTATTTTTTAGCTGAAATTTATTCTCCAGCTCCTTCACCCATATTAATATCGTAAGCTTCCTTTGCTACTCTGTCAACCAATTTGTTTACAAAGTACATATCGTGCATCGAACTAAAGATCTCGTCAAGTTGTTCAAGAGTTTCCTCACCGATTAATTCTGAAAGGATTACTTCCTCTTGAGTACCATCTTCATTTGTGAAAGTAATTTTGATGTCAAGTCCTCCTCTACAGAATGCATGATCTGATTCATCTTCTTCTCCCTCGCCTGTAGTTGTATCTTCATTATGAAGAACAGTAATTACAGCATCCTCTTCTAATTCACCATCACGGTATACCATGTATTCTTCACTTGAAGAATTCTTCACAATCTTGATATTACCAATTGTCAGAGCATATTCATATTCTGCATTTTCTTCACCATTAGCTGGAGTAAACGAAACCTCTTCCATGAATAATACTTCATCATCTTTCTTAAGATTGTAAGCAAACTCAATTTCTTCTCCAAATTCAAATTCGTGACCAACTGAATATCCGTTAGGGAATCCAAACTCCGATTCATAATCCCAACTCATACCAGCAGACATACTCATTGTCCAATCAACAAAAATACTTCCTGCAGCTTCTTCTTCAATTGTAATATCTGCATCTAATAAATAATCGAATTCAAAGCCTTCATTATTCATTACTGTTGAAGAATTATACTGAGAAGCGGTAACATTGAAATCATTATCCATTTCGCTTTCACCTTCCATTTCCTGATATAGCATCCAAGGTTTCTTAGCCTTTTCCTGAGGCAGGTTAATTACGAAAAATTCACTCTCTTCAGCTTTTTCAAATGCAAACTCTGTTCCCCACATTTTAGTGCTACTTCCTTCAGATTCGTTTGTTGGAAGTATATAGTTATATACTCCTTTTATATCTTCAAGAGTAATTGTTCGTGTAAACGAGAATCTATCATCAGATCCACCTTCAGTTCCTTCTTTTGTGCTTTCGCTCAAAGTAATTAGTTTATATCCTTCTGATGTAGAAATTTCTTCCACAGCAGTAGCTAATGATTGAGTTTCACTGGTCAAGTTTTGTTCTAATGTTTGATCTTGTCCTGGTGTTTTATCATCAGAACTTGAACAACTCCAAAGTGCAGCTGAAAAAGCCAACAACATTCCTACGGCAACAATGTTTCTTTTCATATTCTTAAATTTTAGTTGATAATCCTCCAAATGTGATTTCCCAATATTCTTTACATCCGGATTTGATTAAAATCTTGTTTAATTTCTCATCTTAAAACCTTTACAATTAAAATACCGAAATCGTATAGCCATACCCTACCAATTTGAAATTTTAATTAACAACTTGTAAACGTAGGAGTTATGTTTTTTGTTACAAAAAGTCCAAAAATGGTTTTAAACGGAAGAATCCATGAATTGTAGAATTTAATGGACAAGTTGTGTGGAATTGTTCTACAATAATGAAACCAATAAAAAAACTACCCCAAAAATGAGGTAGTTATTTATTTAAAATCAAGTATCTAAATTAGATAATATTCAATTATTGAATCAATAATTTTCGAGTGCATACCTTATTTTGATACATTATTTTTACAAGATACATACCGGGTGCCAGTGATTTATTAAATCGTTTCACCTTTTCGTAAATTCTTTCCTGATAAAACACCTGTCCATTAACATTACTAATAATCACAAGAGCTCCATCTGTTGGGTTTTCATCGAACGATAAGTTAAATGCACCTTTGGTTGGATTTGGATATAGTAGGACTTGTTCAACAATTGGATTTAGATCATCCACTCCGGTAGTCAACTCAACATTAATTGTTGTTGTTACTTCTTCAGAATCAAATTCACCATCATTTACAACTAAAGTAAATGTAAAGTCTTTATTTTGATTCAATATTGGCGAAGTAAAAGTAGGTTGTGCCGAATTCACATCCGAAAGGGTAATTCCTTCAGGAGCTGTCCAATGATAAGTTAATTCATCATTTTCCGGATCCGTAGAATTACTACCATCTAATGTTACCAATACATTTCCGGCCACCATTTGATCATCACCAACTTTGGCAACAGGTGCTTCATTTACATCGATAACATTAATGCTTACATTTTGTTGTTCGCTACTATACATTCCATCACTTACAGTCACAGATAAGATATGGACTTGGCTTGCTTCAAAATCTAAATTCTCATTGTTAGCAAGTGTTATTTCTCCTGATGACGGATCAATCATGAAAAGATCAGCCTCATTTCCATCTGTAATTGTCCATTGTGACAAACTTGTTTCAATATCTTTATCCGTGGCACTTAAAACACCAATGGCTGTATTTTCACTGGCATCTTCCTTGATATTAAACTCTTGATTTTCTGTTACCACAGGAGCATATTCATTAATATCCTTCAGGCTAATGGTAATTGTTTCTTCAGCTCCAAAATCAGTACCATCCGATACTTTTACTTTAATTGTAAAACTCGCATTGGTTTCACAGTCAAAATCTGCAGGATCATTCACCAATAAATTACCATTGTCCTGGTCTATTTTGATTGCATTATTACCATTATTGTCAAAATCAAGCATGTTTGTGATCATCCAGTTCCTGTAAGTTGTTGGACTTACATCAGCATCGCTTACCAATATCTTACCAATGATCTCATTTTCTTCCGGATTTTCATCTAAAGAAAAGCTTTGATTTGTAGCAATAACCGGACGATTATCATTTAAATCCTCCAGGAGAATTTTAATTACTTCAGGTTCCGAAGTGTGTTCGCCATCACTTGTACTCAAAGTAATTTCAAAGAACTCTACTTTTTCACGATCCAAAAGGCTACTGTTATTGACGTATAAATATCCATCATCGGAATTCAATCTAAATGCATTCAATTCATTTCCACCAATAATCTTCCAGTTTGTCAGTTCTGCATCATGATCTTTATCTATTGCACTGATCACTGCAAACCCATTCCCATTATGAAGATTTTCATGAATTGTGAAACTTTGATTTGGTGTAATCACAGGTGTATGCTCGTTAACATTAGTAATATTGATATATACATTACCATAAGCACTTGTTTCCTCTCCATCACTTACCATTATTTGTAGTAAATATTCCGTTTTATACTCATAATCCAAATGAGTATTATCTTGAACAGTTATTTCGCCTGTTTCAGAATCTAAACTAAATATATGATCTGCATCTGTTGATCCAAAAATTGTCCAATTTGTAAAAGTTGTACCTGCATCAGCATCACTCGCGGTAACTGTCCCAACAACAGTAAAATTCGTAGCATCCTCGCTAACAGTGAAAGTTTGTCCTTCATCTATAACAGGGCTGTGATCATTAACATTTTCAATATTAATAATAACTTGTTCAGCAGCACTAGTATTAACTCCATCACTAACTGTAACTGATAAGGTATGACTCGTAAGAGTTTCATGATCCAACAATTCACTTTTCGCCACCTTAAGCTCACCATTATCAGGATCAATAGTAAAAATACCATCTGCATTGCCATCAATGATTTGCCAAGTGCTAAATGTCGTAGGAACATCATTATCCGTTGCTAATATCGTACCAATAACGGTACCATTTGATGCATGTTCTATTGCTGAAAAACTTTGTGAAACTGTTACTATAGGATCATTATCATTGATTGGATTCACATCAATATTTATGGTTTCTGAGGCACTAATATTTGCTCCATCGCTTACCGTTAAGCTTAATGTATAACTGGTTGTGGTTTCATAATCCAGATTTGTATTGTCAGCAATACTGATTTCTCCGGAAGAAGCATTAAGCTCAAATATACCATCTGTGTTTCCAGCTGTAATTTTCCATGCAGAGAAACTTGTACCGGCGTCATTATCTGTTGCCATTACTGTTCCAATAATTGTATTATTGGCTTTGTTTTCATCTACATTAAAAGTTTGATTTGCAATAACAACTGGAATATTGTCATTCAAATCATTGATATCGATCCTAACATTCTCAGCCAGACTGGTATTCGAACCATCACTTACTGTTATAGAAAGTGTATATGATTCCGTTTGTTCAAAATCAAGATTCGTGTTGTCTGCAATACTGATTTCTCCGGATGCTGCATTAATCGCAAAAATGCCATCTGTATTCCCTCCGGTAATTGTCCAGTCTGTGTAATGAGTATTCAAATCAGCATCTGTTGCACTTACTGTTCCTACACTTGTTGAATTGGAAGCATTTTCGTCCACATTAAATGACTGTCCATTTGCAATTACAGGAGCATTATCGTTTTCATCATACATCTGAATCTGTACATTTTCCTCTGCACTCGTATGTAATCCATCACTTACTGTTAAAATTAGGTTATGACTCCCATTTCGTTCATAATCCAGGTAGGTATTATCAAAAACCGTAATTTCCCCTGAATTCTCATCAATTTTAAATATACCATCCTCATTTCCTGAAACTATGGTCCAATCAGTATAGAATTCATCATCACCTGTATCGGCATCAGAAACTGAAACCGTACCCACTTTGGTACCATTATCAACATTTTCAACTAAATTAAAGCCTTGACAACATGTTATTACTGGTGTAATATCATTGATTGGATTCACATCAATATTTATGGTTTCTGAGGCACTAATATTGGTTCCATCACTTACCGTTAAGCTTAATGTATAACTGGTTGTGGTTTCATAATCCAGATTCGTATTGTCAGCAATACTGATTTCTCCGGAAGAAGCATTAAGTTCAAATATACCATCTGTGTTTCCATCTGTAATTTTCCATGCAGAGAAACTTGTACCGGCGTCATTATCTGTTGCCATTACTGTTCCAATAATTGTATTATTGGCTTTGTTTTCATCTACATTGAAAGTTTGATTTGCAGTAACAACTGGAATATTGTCATTCAAATCATTGATATCGATCCTAACATTTTCCACCTGACTAGTATTTACGCCATCACTTACTATTATAGAAAGTGCATATGATTCCGTTTGCTCAAAATCAAGATTGGTGTTATCTGCAATACTAATTACTCCAGATGTCGTATTAATCGCAAAAATGCCATCATCATTGCCACCAACAATTAACCATTGTGAAAAAGAAGTTCCAGCATCTTCATCAGAAGCCAAAACTGTTCCAACAACTGCATTGTTATCTTTGTTTTCATCAACATCGAAAGTTTGATTTGATGCAATAACGGGAGTGTTATCATTCAAATCATTGATATCAATCCTAACATTTTCCACCTGACTAGTATTTACGCCATCACTTACTGTTATAGAAAGTGCATATGATTCCGTTTGCTCAAAATCAAGATTGGTGTTGTCTGCAATACTAATTACTCCAGATGTCGTATTAATCGCAAAAATGCCATCATCATTGCCACCAACAATTAACCATTGTGAAAAAGAAGTTCCAGCATCTTCATCAGAAGCCAAAACTGTTCCCAAACTGGTGGCATTAGATGTATTTTCATCTACATCGAAAGTTTGATTTGACACTATAACAGGTTGATTGTCATTCAAATCATTAATATTGACCCTAACATTTTCTGCAAGACTGGTATTTACGCCATCACTAACAGTTATACTTAATTTATAGCTTGTTGTACTTTCAAAATCCAATTGGGATTGATCATTAACTGTTAATTGTCCTGTTGATGCATTAATTGTAAATGCATTGTTTGTATTTCCACTAACAATTGTCCAGGCAGAAAATGTTGTTCCAGCATCTTCATCCGATGCCAAAATTGTACCTACTACGGTTTCATTTTCTAAATTTTCATCGATACTGAAAGTTTGCGAAGCAGCGATAACTGGAGTGTTATCGTTCAAATCATTCACATTAACTGTAACATTAACCGGATCACTAGTATTATCTCCATCACTTACTGTAATTGCAAGAATTAAGATAGTAGAAGTTTCATAATCTAAATTGGTACTATTAGTTACAGTAATTGTTCCACTATCTGAGTTGATCATGAAAATTCCCTTTTCATTTCCACTGATAATTTTCCATTGGCTAAAAATTGTTCCTTCATTACCATCAGTGGCATTAACAGTACCTACTATTGATGTGTTAATTGTATTTTCATCAATTGTGAAGGATTGATTTTCAACAACAATAGGCTTAACATCATCATCATTGGTGCTGCAAGTTATGTTTTGGTCAGCAGCATAGGAGAAAGCATGATCACTACTACCATCTACTACACCAATAGTAATTAGTGAGGATTGATTCCCATCTATCAAATTGTCATCAACACCAGTTATAATAACAGTTTGAGGAGAGTTCCAATTTTCAGAGGTAAAGGTAAGGGTAGCTTGATCTACGGTGGACTCACCTGTATCACCACTTGTAAGGCTCAAAACTACATCAGAAGAAGGGGCTCCATTGAGAACAACCGTGAACTCATCCGTTGTCCCCGATTCATCAACTGATGCAGTGGTTTTGGACAGGGTAAAATTCGCATCATCGTCGGTAGTGGTAACACTGACCGTTTGGTCCTCAAGATCATCGAATAAATCCTGACTACTGGCTGCATTTACACTTATGGTAATGTCGGTGGTTTGACTGCCGTCCGCCAGGTCGTCATTCACTCCGGTTACATTTACTGTTTGAGCCGAATTCCAATCGTCCGGAGTAAAGGTAAGGGTAGACCGGTCTACTGTTGCCTCATCCGTATCTCCGCTACTAACATTAAATACCACGTCGGAGAGAGGTTTGGCATCCAATTTTACGGTAAAAGAATCCGAAGTGCCTGTTTCGTCAACCAAGGCAGTGGTTTTCCAAACGGAAAAAGAGGCTACCTCATTGTCGATATTGATGGCATTAATAACAATATCGGCGAAATCACGATAAGCAATATCACTTTTTTCATCTACTACACTAATGGTCAGGGGAACTGTAACATCACCATCCACCACATTGTCATTCACTCCGGCGATACGAAAAGCACGAGGCTCATCCCATTCAGTAACTTCAAATTGATATTCCAGAAACTCAATATCTATTTCCTCTGAGTTGGCTCTTGCAAAAGAAAATACGACATCGGAAGTTGGCATGGAATTCAGATTCACCCAAATCGTATCAATCTTGCCAGCTTCCCAACCGATGGTACTTCTATTGGTTTCTATAACGGTAATTCCAGGCGCATCATCATCAATGGTAGTCGTCTTTATGATTTGATCCTCCAGTGCATCAAAAGCATCGTCGCTTCTGGCATCATCTACCGAAATTCTTATGTCTGTTGTTTGGGTACCATCCCCTGCAACATCATCTACACCGGTTACCGTAACGATTTGGGCGGAATTCCAATTGGAATTGGTAAAAGTCAGACTGGCTTTATCTACGGTTACCTCCCCAGTGTCTCCGCTAACCACATTTAATACTACATCGCTGGCAGGCGGACCATCCAGAACAACCGTAAATACATCTGTTGTACCGGATTCTTTAACTGCGGTATAGGCATCATTCTCCCAAAGGGTAAAGCCCACCTCCTCATCATCGGAAGTGATACAAGATACAGTTTGATTAACAACAGGATCAAAAACATCGTCACTATTGGCATCATCTACGCTGATAGTTATCGTAGTGGTTTTATTTCCATCTGCAAAATCATCATCTATACCTGTAAGGTTTACAGTTTGTCCGACATTCCAGTTTTCTGCAGTAAAGGTAAATGTAGCAGAAGAAACAGTAACTTCACTCTCATCTCCACTGGCAACATTCAAAACGACATTAGAGGAAGGCTTTGCATCCAGTGCAACGATGAAAGAATCTGAAGTTCCAGACTCCGCAACCGATGTATTCGTTTTTGTTAAGGTAAAACCGGCAGTATCATCATCTGTTGACGTAACACTCACGGTTTGGTCTGCTACCGGATCAAAGTCATTGTCACTTCCATCGGCATCTATACTGATGATTAGGGTAATGGGTTGATCTCCATCGTCAAAATCATCATCTACAGGAGTGATTGTTACTGTTTGAGGGCTGTTCCAGTTCCCACTAGTAAAAGTGAGCGTTGTTTTATCTATCGTGGCTTCATCGGTACTTCCATCAGAAATATTTAGAACCACATCTGAAATAGGTTGGGCATCCAAAACCACTGTAAAGGAATCTTCAAGGCCAGATTCAGCTATGGAAGTATTTCCATCCGACTCTGAGATGGTAAAGCCCGCCACATTATTATCCGTAGTGGTAACATATACGACCTGATCTGCAAGGGCATCAAAAGTATCATCACTGCTGGCAACATCTACACTAAGGGTGATGGTTGTGCTTTGATCCCCATCAATCAAATCGTCATCGGCTGCAGTTACCGTTACGGTTTGAGGTATGTTCCAATTGCCATTAGTGAAGGTCAGGCTGGCCTTATCTACAGTAGCTTCACCTGTATCACTACTCACAACATTTAATACCACATTGGAAATGGGCTGGGCATCCAAAACGACAGTGTAAGTATCCGTAGTATTGGGTTCTGTCACAGAAGTACTTTCATCTGATTCTACTATCGTAAAGCCAGCGGTATCGTCATCGGTAATGGTGTAGGTATGAACCGTATTACCAACCAATGTGGCATTGCCAGGGTTCGACAGGGTAACAACAACGGTTTCGTTATCTTCAATCAAAAAGTCATTTACAATACTTGCAATGGTAATGTTGTTTGTAGTAGTACCAGCAGCAATGGTTAAGTTCCCGTTTGCTAAAGTGAAATCGGCACCTGTTGCTGTACCTGTTACCGTGTAGTCAACGCTAACATCCATGCCACTTTCCGCAGAAAGGTCAACCTGCAGATCCGCACTGCTGACAGATTCTAATCCATTGGAACTGGTAGAAGCAAACTCGACAGTAGGAGTAGGGTCATCATCAAGTATGGTGTAGGTATGAGCTGTATTATCTCCCAAACCTGCATTGCTTGGGCTTGACAAGCTAACGATTACGGTTTCGTCGTCCTCATCCAACAGGTTGCTTACAATGCTTGATATAGTGATATTTTTACTGGTCTCACCAGCAGCAAAATTTAATGTGCCGTCTGCTAAAGTGCAATCCGCACCTGTTCTTGTGGCCGTACCAGAAACCGCATAATTCACACTAACCGGCAAACCACTTTGAGCAGAAAGGTTTACCTGCAGATTCGCACTGCTTACGGATTCCAATCCCTCTGAAGAAGTTGTATTAAATTCTACCGTAGGAGTAGGATCATCATCGGTAATTGTAACAGTATGTTGGGTAATAGCCCCCTGATCAGCATTCTTTGGAGTTCCCATATTTACAACTACCGTTTCATCCCCTTCATCCAAAGCATCATTGCTGACTGTTATGAGGATAGTACTGGAGTTTGAACCCGCTGAAATTGAAATAGGACTTTCCCAAATGGAATAATCCGTATCTCCGCCGGTTGCCGTGCTGCTTTCATCCACAGAGTAGGGTACAGTTACACCTGCATAGTTCATGACTTCCGACAACTGGGCTGTGATTCGTATTTCTGTTGTTGCCTCACTATAGGATTCTGCTTCTGAAGTAAAGGTAACCGTAGGTGTGGGATTTACCGTTAAGTTGACCGTAGCGGTGTTACTGTAATCGGCGCCATCGCTTGCTTTATAGGTAAAGCTGGAGGAGGTTCCATCCGTATTCAGGTATTGCAGAAAGCCTAAAATTAAATAATCTCTGGCAACTTGATCATTAACCGAAACTTCTTCTTCTGAATCTAATTTGCTATTCTGATTGTTATCCATAAACAAAGTTCCATTTGCAGGTAAGGAGGTTATAAGGATATGGACAATTTCATCTGTATCCACATAATCATTATAAAGGTAACCGAACCTGGTGTAGACAATCCCTTTGTGAACATTGGAGAAAGTGCGGTTGGAAACGGTAGGAGGCGTATTACTTGTAAAGCTTACCTGGGAACCATAGACGGTACCTGCACTGTTCGAGGCAAAAGCCCTGGCATAGTAGGTTGTTCCGGCTGATAAACCGGTAATGTCACAGGTAAAGGCACCCGTTGCCGTAGCTGCTCCCTTGTCATCTTTACTACCCGCAGTTGTAGGGTTTTCCGAAGTACTCCAGCATACACCATGAGCTGTAGGATTAGGAATCCCAAGATCATTAATGTTTCCATTTCCGGTTGCTGTTGTTGCGGTAATGGAAGAAACGGCCTGGGTTGTTACGGTTGGAAAAGCTATAATATTTAGTGTTGCAGTGTAGGTGGAAGCACTGTAGGCTGTACCATCGTACACAGCAAATTCAAAGTAACTATTGATTCCTGTATCATTGTAATATTGCAGGTTCCCGTTGTCCAAATCAGCCTTGGTAACATTGTCTGCGTCCGCTAACTCTTCTCCAGCGTCATAATCATCGTCATTGTCTGCATCAACATACAAAATACCCTCATGAGGAACCAGATTTACTGCGATCTTGGTCATAATATCGCCATCAATGTCCGTAAAGCCAAAATCTGAAGTCGAAAAAACATAGGATGTTCCTTTGTAAATAGAGTTGGCAGTAAAATTGGCACCAGTTGGCTTATCATTAACTGCCACGACTGTAACAGTAGAAACAACAGAAAGAGCTGCAGTATCATCACCACCATTGGCAGTACCTCCACTATCCATCAGGCTGGTAATGCTCACCACACGGTTAGTGGTAGTTGGGGCATTACTGTTGTTCTGATAGGTAATGGCATCAACCAATGATTGCAAAGCAGAAGTACTCATTGTTCCGCCACCGAAACTCACCGTTGCCGTGGTTCCGGACATTGATACATTATAGCTAAGAGAACTAGCAGCAGTTGTACCTGAAGTTCCATGGGTCAATACAATGGAAGTTCCATCCACATTTAGCCTTTCGTTTGATCCATCGTTTACATTACTTACAGTCATGGTAAAACCAGTTAATGTCTGCCCGCTCTCAAGGGTAGTGGCTGCAGTACTGCTGAACAAATCTGCTGCGCTCCCTCCTTCTGTAAAAGTTGGATTGTTGCCTGTGCTGGTAAGTGCCGGTTCATCGTTAGTGCTAAGAACAGTAACAGTTGATGCAATAGCAAGTGTCGCTATATCGTCGCCACCATTGGCAGTTCCACCACTGTCAGCAAGGCTGGTAATACTTACTACACGGTTTGAGGTGGTTGGATCATTGCTGTTGTTCTGGTATGTAATTGCATCAACCAATGTTTGTAATGCTGAAGTACTCATTGTGCCACCACTAAGGCTTACAGTTGCCGTGGTTCCTGATACCGATACGCTGTAGCTAAGCGAATTGCTTGCTGTTGTTCCTGATGTGCCATGGGTAAGTACAATGGTAGTTCCGTCCAAGTTCAATCTTTCGTTCGATCCATCGTTTACATTACTTACGGTCATTGTAAAACTTGACAATGTTTGCCCGCTTTCCACTGTAGAAACCAAAGTACTGCTGAACAAGTCTGCTGCACTTCCCCCTTCGGTGAAGGTTGGGTTGTTACCCGTGCTGGTAAGTGCTGGTTCATCGTTTGTGCTAAGAACAGTAACAGTCGATGCAATGGCAAGTTCCGCTGTATCGTCACCGCCATTTGCAGTTCCACCACTGTCAGCAAGGCTGGTAATGCTTACTACGCGGTTGGAGGTAGTTGGATCATTGCTGTTGTTCTGGTATGTGCTTGCATCAACCAATGTTTTTAATGCTGAAGTACTCATTGTGCCACCACTAAGACTTACAGTTGCCGTGGTTCCTGATACCGATACGCTGTAGCTAAGCGAATTGCTTGCTGTTGTTCCTGATGTGCCATTAGTAAGTACAATAGTAGTTCCATCTACATTTAATCTTTCATTTGATCCATTATTTACATTGCTTACGGTCATCGTTAAATCAGAGAATGTTTGTCCGCTCTCAACTGTAGATGCTGAGGTACTTTGGAATAGACTTACTGCGCTTTCTCCTTCGGTGAAGGTTGGATTTAGACCTGTACTAATTAAAACAGGTTCATCGTTTACAGCTATTATGCTTATAGTTCTGGTATCCGAAGAATTCGCAGCATTTTTATCGGTGGCATTTATTGTAATGGTTTTATTAGCAGTTCCGGGGTCATCAGATGTATTTCTGTATCGAAGCGATTGAAGTACCTCCTGAACATTTGCATTGGTAGCATCGGAATCAAAGACAATTGATAACATTGTACCACCTGTTACAACTCCACCACTGGCAGTTAAATCACCTATGTCAGTTCCATTGGCTAGTAAATTGGTTCCACTTATGGTAATTGCCGTACCATCTCCATCGGTATCACTAATACTAATTTCGTCTGCACTCTCAGAGTTTGCCGTTACCTGAACAGTCAAACCTCCTCCATTCCAATCGGCATCGCCATCCGAATCATTTACCGATGCTGTTGCATCAATTAATGTTGCAGCATTGTTTTCGGTGTAAGACAGAGTATTGTCATTGATTGAAATTGTAGGGATAGTATTAGGTGATATTGGATCACCGTATTGAAAATTATCAAAATCCAAATCAATATTACCTCTTATTACAATTTTATCAACATTCCAAGCCGGACTTGCTGTAAATGTATTGCCTGTAGCAATGTTAAAATTTAATTGATTCCCAATTCTACTATCACCAAGCCAACCTTGTATATTGACCGTATCACTTCCAAAATATTTCTTTAACCATATTCCATGAAATGCAAACTCTCCTCCTCCTGATTTTGTTATTATAAGTTCTGTTACTGTTTTATTTCCGTATTCCACAGTCATACTGTTTGTTCCACCTTCTCCATTTCCTGCATAAAATGTGAAACCAGAGGTACCTACGTCTCCAGCTCCCAAATCGAAAATAAATCCATCGTATGTCCATGGATGGGCTGGTTTAGCTCCTTCGCTAAGTCCCATATTCTCAAAATCAATAGTTGTTATTTGTGCGAATGTATTGCTAGTGCCAAAACACAACAATATTACCAAGCATAAAAACAACAATTTCCTACGATGTTTATATTTTGCTCTATAGTAAAATTCCTTTTTCATATATATTCAGGTTTTCATTTATAAATTTTATTTAACCATATATTATTCAAAAAAAAGATCAATAAGGGTATATTATTTCAAATAAATTTATAGATATTATCATAAATCAATGTAGTTCAGAAATTAACTTCTTGAAGGGAAAACTCCTTGCAAGCATATAATATAGTTCAAGGTTAAATATGGTGACATATTTGTATGAGGCTGACTACCTCCAGTATAACCTATAGTTACAAAGTTTTTGAATGGAGCCATATATGAATCTGCCGTTGCGTTAAACTCTTTTGGCCTTCCTGCATCATTCGCCAGATAGTTACCTGCAGGAGTATCTTCGTTTCCATCACCAGCATAACATGGAGTTTCTATTATAGACTGAGCAGAATGAGTATGCGAAGGTATTTGTAAATGAGTAAGGGTAACAGTTTCTGTTCCGCTTCTGCTCCCTAGCCAATGAGTTGATAACCCAGGACCTGTACCTGCGCTTACCGGAACTCTTCCTCTTAAATCCGGAAGAGCAAAAGTTGTTCTTCCATCTCCACCATATGTAATACCTAAAATACTGAAAAGAGCAGTGTTTGATGCTATTGCTAATAGCTGTCCGTTACAAAATGCCCAGTTTCTCGGAGCAAAATTACCTGCGAAAAGAATTACTTCACCTATTGTCCCTTCCATTTATCTGATGTTTAAATTATTTGGATTAGAGTGGTTTTGTATAGGCCTGCTATATATTAACAGACCATGTTTAATGTGTTTTTAGCCTTTCTTTACGATCTGCTAGGGTATATTCCCTGTAAACATATAATGTAATGCATAGTAAGGTAGGGAGGCATATTTGAGTGCGCTTGACTACCACCTGTGTTCTCTAGTAAAACATGGTTGTTGAATGGAGCCATATATGAGTCAGCAGTATCGTTAAATTCATTGGGTCTACCAGCGTCATTCGCCAGATAGTTCTCTACAGGAGTATCTTCAGAACCTTTTTCTGCAAAACAGGGAGTCTTAATGATTGCTGCTGCGACATGATTATGCGAAGGAATCTGTAATTCATTTAATTCCACATCTTCAACACCTGATCTGCTACCTAGTCTGTGATCTGATAATCCAGGGCCACTTCCCTGACTAATTGCAACTCTACCTCTTAAATCCGGTAAAGCAAATGTTGTTCTTCCATCACCACCATAAACTGTACCTATAATACTGAAAAGAGCAGTGTTTGAAGATATTGCTAATAATTGCCCATTGCAAAATGCCCAGCTACGTGGAGCAAAATTCCCTGCAAAAAGCTTTACTTGTCCTATTACGCCATTCATAATTGAATAATTTTTAAATTTAATAATTAAGGTGTTTCATTAACATTTACAACTGATAACTAGCTCCTTGAAGGGAAAACTCCTTGTAAGCATATAATATAATTCATAGTTAAATATGGTGGCATGTTGTAATGAGGTTGACTTCCTCCAGTATTGCCTATACTGACAGCATTGTTAAATGGTGCCATATAAGAACCTGCGGTAGCATTAAACTCTTTAGGTCTACCAGCGTCATTCGCCAAATAGTTCCCTGTAGGAGTATCTTTGTTTCCATCTCCTGCATAGCATGGAGTTTTTATTGTTGCTTGAGCGGCATGATTGTGAGAAGGTATCTCTAAATGATTTAGTGTAACTGTTTCTGTCCCCCCTTTACTTCCGAGTCTACGGGAAGTTAATCCGGGACCTGTTCCCTCACTAATTGCTACTCTACCTCTCAAATCGGGAAGAGCAAAAGTCGTTCTGCCATCTCCACCGTAGGTTGTTCCTAATATACTAAACAGAGCCTGATTTGTACTTACAGGTAACAGTTGTCCATTACAAAATGCCCAGCCTCTTGGCGCAAAATTTCCTGCAAAAAGAATTACTTCTCCTATTGTTCCTTCCATAATTTATTGTTTTAGTTACTAGTTTTTAATAAGCTAAAAGGGTTTTCAAATACTTGTCCATTTTTTATGCCCATGCTAAAAAGTTTCATGCCAGACAGGAATCCTTCAATAGTTTTAACAATGTTGATTCGTATGCATTTATGATCTGCACAAAAAACAATTAATCCATACAAAGTATCAGCATGTATAATTTGTCCAGGAGTTGCTTTTAGATTTTGATTTAATTCAACAGGACTTACTTCCAGAAGAAACAAATCGATATTATTTATCCGTGTTTTTACCCCACCATACTTGGGGTTTGAAGCATTTACTAAAAATTCAATATCTTCTGAAGTATGATGCCCCCAATTGACCTCAAGTATTTTTGAATCTGGTTTTTTGCAATTAACAATCTCAGATGTCTGCAACGACAAAGGACAGAAATCTTTGTCAGCTAACTTTTCAATAACACAATTAGTGATTCTGGTACCGAGTTGCCCTATACGTTGACAATGCATCCCATGGGTTTCTCCTAGGAATATCGGTAGTTTCTTTTGCAGGATTACAGGTCCCCCATCAATCTGTTCATTGATATAATGAACCGTTATGCCCCCATAAGATTCTTTATTTTTAATTTGCCAAAAAATAGGGTCACTACCTGGGTATTGGGGTAAAAGTCCAAAATGGAAATTGATAAATTTATTAGGATAAGTATCTATAATTGCTTTCGAAAAAATATACGGAAAAGTTAATACCCAGACTGACTCAATTCGTCTATCAATGATGATTTGTTCTAGTTGTGTTTCCCAATCATACTTTTGTAGAATAAAAATATCTACACCTAACTTTAGATGTTTAAAAATTGGAACAAGATAGTCTTTACTACTTTCAGGAATACAAATACCCTCTAAAATTTCCCATTGAGTTAATTGCTGCAGTATGGGTATGGCTAAGATATCAGAGTTACAGCAGACTAATATTTTCATCAGTATACAAATTAATAGTAATCGAAATTCTTCTACTTATCTCACTATCGAATAAGTCTAATCTCTCTCACTTCATCTGTTTTGCCGAATAATCAACTTAGCTTTTTTATAAGCTGAACTCATAAAATGAGCATAGGGTGTAAATTCGTGATTAATTATTCGGTATACTCATAGAAAGAAAATAATACTTCCACAAGTAAAATTTTACACGTAATTATTTTATTTCTTGGTTTCTTTTCAAATAGATTCTTCAACTAGGCTCTAAAACTCATTTATTAAACTTTATCCTGTTAAGTTTAAAAAAAACACTCCTTAGTATATAATCAATTTTTACTTACTTAATTTTCCTTTTCACACATCAATTTAATACTTTATTTCATCTTTTGTATATTTTTTATGTAGCATTTTATATAGTATGAGAAATAATAAGATATCGTTACATTTAAAATCAATAAAATTTTTATACGTCTTTTTTCAGAAAATAGTTTTTCCCTTTTATCATGATTTTTAAATTATTAATCATGATTTAAAAGACTTTTACATGCTTTATCCTAGATTACACAAGGCTTTAACGATTTGTATTTTGAAATTTAAATCAGATAAATTTTCAGAATATTTTCTTGCATTACATTGGACTAACATCAAAAATCCTATACTTATAACATAAATTTATTTTACAAATCGTCATTTCAATTTCATATTAATTTATTTACAATCTAAATAAGGAGTGCTATTCTATAAAAACCACTTTTGAATTAAAGTGATATAGCTAAAAAGGCAGGCAAAATGGTCATCAATACATGATCATTTCTGAAACCTATGTCATTTTAACAACAAGATGACAGAAGAAGCATTTTTAGATATTTACTTTCAACAATTACTAACTGTTACTTCCAAGAGTGATTAAAATAAGTAAAGTATTTTTTGTAAAAAGAAGCTGCCAAAACAAGTCAAAGTGAAAACTAACTTATAAAATCCAAAATGTCACCTCTACATTTAATCTTTCGACTACCACTCTTTAGGATTAATTACGATAAAATTAACATAGAATTATAATTTGAACTGCGAACGGTAAAATAGAAACATATATTTTTTGTATATTCGCAAATCACAATACCAATATTGCTTAAACCAATCTAATTAATGCCTTACCGCCGATTACCAAATACCGACTCGGCACGAGTACGTGCCCTTAAAGCTGCCTTAAGTATTAGTATGAGAGTCAATCGTTTTGACCTGGCTTTTTCATACTCATTATACCAAAGAATTGAAACCTTTTTACCTCATTATGAGCTTGCAATAAGAAATCACAGGCAAGCACTAAGTCAACAATCGAGTAAAAGCAAAGAGTACAACGAGAAATTAAGAAAAGCTCGCTTGTATGTATCTCATTTTATACAAGTTTTAAACTTTTGCATCATTCGAGGTGAAATGAAACCTGAGGTACGTGAATTTTACAGCATTCGCAAAAATTCGAAAGCCACTCCATCCCTATTAAAAGATTCGAAAGTAATTGAGTGGGGAGAAAAATTGGTTAAAGGAGAACAGGAAAGAACCAGAATGGGTGGAAACCCAATTTACAGCCCATCTATTGCTTTGGTACGTGTTAACTGTGAAAACTTTAAACAAGCATTCAATTATCAAAAAACACTACAAAATAACACTCACCGCTTCTCCGAAAAAGTTGCAGAGTTTCGGGAAGATGCTGATAAGCTAATTCTTGATCTTTGGAACCAGGTTGAAAAGAAATTTGGATCGCTAAGTGATGAAGAAAAGCGAGAAAAATGTTCAGAATATGGTGTTGTATATGTTTGGCGAAAAGGTGAACGTGAAAAATTAGAACAAGTTAAAATGGCCGAGAAAGCTTCGCTAAGCCTGCCTTTTACAGATGCTTCTGAAAACTCGTAACAACAACAAAACAATTGCCACTGAAATTAGGCCTGTGAACCAATAATTTTCGTTCGCTCCTATGGTTTCCATTTCTTCAGGAATATTTCCTTTACCGATATAATATTTGGTAATAACAGCCATTCCATTGTTTACCAGGTGTGCGATTATTGGCACCCATAAACTTCTTGACCAAATTAATAAATATCCAAAAAGTATTCCCATTGCCATCCGTGGTAATAATCCGTAAAATTGCATATGGAGTGCTGCAAATAAGAATGCTGTAATGATAATTCCCCAATGAATATTATTGGTAAGTTTTCCAAAAATTCCCTGTAAAACCCCACGAAACAAAAGCTCTTCTCCAATTGCAGGAATTAATGCAATAACCACAAGATTTACAAGTAAGTCGGAAGTCGAATTCATAACCAAAAACTTCTCGGTTACAATTTTTGCTTGTTCCTCACTATTTTTCATCCAGGTTTCAATACCCGACATGAATTCTGGTAAACTTAAATGGGAATTCAGCTGTGCCAAAAGATTAATCATGGGCAATGAAAAAATGATAATAAATGTTGCCAACAGTACTTTTGAAATATTGGTACCTTCTGCTAAATACAAGTATTCACGAACCTTCTTACTAACCAAAAAAGCAACAATAAAAGGAGGAATTATAAACATCCCAATTGAATAAACCGATTGATAAAACTTTAAAACCGAAAGGTTTACCGAATCACTATTAATATCAATGGCTTGTAAATCTGTAAAGATGTTAATATCGAAAAACACCAGTGCCAATACAGTACCTACAAACATAGCTAACAGGAATGATACAACTACTGCAAGCAAACTAACTATCAAATGGGTAAATGGGCTATGATGACTCAAAGATCCTTTTAACATGATTCTTTTTTTAGGTTGAAACACAAAAATAGCAACAAAAGGCAATTATCAAATTTAAAATCTAAAATCAGTTCGTACATAAAATTCAAATCATGCATAATACTGTTTGACTATTCGACTATTAGACTGTTCAAGACTTTATTATATCTTTGTGCACTGATTTTTACCGAATATAAAAGAAGCTGAAGTGAAGATAGGAAATTTGGACTTAGGAAAACAGCCAGTTTTATTGGCTCCAATGGAAGATGTTACCAATCCTCCATTTAGAGTGTTGTGTAAGCGTTATGGTGCCGATTTAATGTATACGGAGTTTATCTCATCAGATGCATTGATTCGATCGGTAAACAGAACCATGAAAAAGCTTACCATACTGGAAGAAGAGCGTCCTGTAGCCATTCAGATTTACGGAAAAGAGGTTGATCCAATGGTTGAAGCTGCCAAAATTGTTGAGGAAGCCAAACCTGATTTTCTTGACTTGAACTTTGGCTGTCCGGTAAGAAAGGTAGCTGGTAAAGGTGCAGGATCAGGAATGCTTCGAAACGTACCACAACTCTTAAAAATTACCGAAGAAGTTGTAAAAGCGGTAGATATTCCGGTAACGGTTAAAACCAGGTTGGGTTGGGATGCTGATTCAAAAATTATTGTTGAGCTTGCAGAGCAACTTCAGGATGTTGGAATTGCAGGCCTTACCATTCACGGAAGAACTCGTTGCCAGATGTATAAAGGTGAAGCTGATTGGACTTTAATTGGCGAGGTAAAAAATAATCCAAGAATGCATATTCCAATTATTGGGAATGGTGACATTACAAATCCTGTAAAAGCCAAAGAAGCATTCAAAAAATATGGGGTTGATGCCATTATGATTGGACGTGCTGCCGTTGGAAAACCATGGATTTTTAGAGATGTGAAACACTATCTGAAAACCGGAGAATTGCTTCCTCCTGCAACCGTGGCTCAACAGGTTGACATGCTGAAAGAGCAAATTGATGCAGCAATTGATTGGATTGATGAAAGAAGAGGAATCTTGCACATGCGCAGACATATGGCTGGCATGTTTAAAGGTTTGTACAATTTCAAGCAAACTCGTATTGATATGCTTCGTGCAGATCATTACGATGACTTAATGCTTATTCTGAATAAAATTGCTTCTGAATGGGGAGAATTACAGATTGAAGAAGATTAAAGAATATGATATCTGAAATAGATACAAAAAAACGCAAAGACATCTCATCTTTGCGTTTTTTCGTTATTCTTTTGCCCTTTTAAGCAAGCATTTACTTTAATATTTTGGGTAGCTCTTTAATAAAATAATCAGGATTATAAACATCGTATTCTTCTACTCTCCTACTCCACTGCATACTTGATTTTGTAATGTAAGCTTTCTGTAAAGCTCTAATTTGATCCTCTCTTAAAGTAAGTTCAGCTTTAAATATCGTGAACCCGTATTTTATATATTCTTTGGGTTCAAAGGCTCTGGTATAATTTAAGCTTACAACTTCACCATTGGACAATTCTAAATCAATTTTTGATTTCTTTGTGATAAAGCCAAAAAATCGAAAACCTTCCTCATCCATTATCTTCCATTCGGTTTTAAGAATCACTTTTTCTTCATCTGCTACCAACTGAAAATCACACTTTACAATATTCTTGTTTTTCGAAAACTTTTTAAGTTTTGCACTTACTCCTTTTATTACTGCTTCAGGTTTTAATTCTATCTTTTTTAATACGATTGGCTTCGAGATTTCAATCTCTGATTTAACGGGAGCCTTTTGTTTTGGTTTAGCCTTTTTTACTTCTTCATACTTCCATGTTCCATTGTCATAAAGGAATACAACTCTTCCATCCGGAGTTCTCAATCTCATTTGAGCATCTATTGTATAAATACCACAAAAAAGAAGAACTAAAACAAGCAATAAGTTCTTCATTATTCAATGATTTGAGGTAATGATTTTATAAAATATGAAGGCGCAATAACCTTGTATTCTTCTGTTCTTCTGCTCCAAGTCATATGTGCTTTATACACGATAGAGTTTCTTAGCAAACGTATTTGTTCCTTACTTAATTCCAATTCTGCAGTGTATGTAGAAAAACCATATTTTTCATATTCTTTAGGCTCGAAATCTTTAGTATAAAGCAAATCTATTTTTTTACCTCCAATTAATTCCAGGCTAATCTTACTTTCGTCATTAATGAAGCCAAAATAAGAATAGGCTTCACCATTCATGACTTTCCATTCTGTTTTCAATATGGTTTTTCCATCTTTCGATGTTAAGGTAAAATCACAACGAACAATATTTTTATGCTTAAAATATTTCGAAAGTTTTTTACTCGGACCTTCAATAAATGCCATTTTTTCAACAACACCATCTTTCAAACTAACAGGAGAATTATCTACAACAGGTACATTTGTTGGCACGCTAACTTCTCCAGCTTTCTTTTGCACCTCCTTGGCATTTGCATTGGGAAGTTTTACATCGGCATAGGTCCAGGTTCCATTGTCGTAAAGAATCACCACTTTTCCATCGGAAGTTAAAGCTGTTTGCTGCGCACTTGCTATGATTGAAATTCCAAATGCCAGCATGCAGAATACGAAAATCTTCTTCATTTCTGTAATTTTTAATAAGTTATCGCTATTAGAAATCAACTTGATTTCTATTCATTAATCGGTAGTGGGAAATACTTATCAGTTAAACTGCAAGTATCTTTTGGTAATGTATTGTACAGGAAAACGCGATGCGAAGTACCCAATTAATACAACCGTTATAAAGATGATAAAAATATCAGAAAGATGCACATTTACCGGATAAGAGTTCATAAAGAAACTTCCGGCAGCCAACTTTACGAATCCAAATTTAATTTGCAAATAACAAACTATGATGCCCATAACTACACCTAATAGCGCACCTGAGAAAGAAATCAAACAACCTTCGATTAGAAACAATTGTCTAATGGTCTGCTCATTTGCACCCAAACTTCTTAATGTGCTAACATCCTCTTTTTTATCCAATATCAACATGGTTAATGAACCGATGATATTAAAGGAGGCAATTACCAAGATAAATGCTAAAATGAAGAAAACTGCGGCCTTTTCTGTCTTCATCATTTTATAAATGACATCATGCAATTCGTAACGATTCTTTACCTGGAAATCATCACCAAGCATTTCCTGTATTTCAGATTTCACCTCATCAATATCTGCAGAATCATTTATTCCTAGTTCTATGGCACTTACTTCGTTTTGATAACTGAATAGTTTACGTGCAAAACTTAATGGAACCAAGGTATATTGAGTGTCAAAATCGGCTTGAACCTGAAAAAATCCCGATGGCCATATAATCTCAGTATTAAAGGCATTCATAGGATTGTGTCCAACTTTAGCATTGCGCTTAGGCACATAAAACTTAATGGGATCTACAAAAGTTAAGCCTACACCCAAATCAAATGCAACTCCATATCCCAACACGGCAAACTGATACTTATTTGTATCCAACACAAAGTTCCCATCTGTCATCATGGTATCAATGCCGGTCATCAGGCTAAAGTTTTCATCAACTCCTTTTACAATTGCAGGTCGTTGACGATTGCCATATTTGAGAAGCGCATTTTCTTCCAAAACTTCGGAATAAAATGCCACTTGTTCCATGTTTTTAATTTCTCCAAAAATTGAATCGGGAACAAATGTTTTGCCTTTTGCAGGAAGTATTTTTAAATCGGGATCGAAACAACTAAACTGCTGATTGATAAACTGGTTTAAACCATTAAAGGCGGACAACACAATTACCAAAGCCATGGTACCAACCATAACACCAACTACTGAAATTAGTGAAATGATATTGATAACATTCTGCTTTTTCTTTGAAAACAGATATCGCCTGGCTATGTGAAAAGGTAAATTCAAATTCAGCGGAAGAGTTTATGACAATAAGTTGTCGATATTCTCGATATAATCCAAAGAATCATCAATGTAAAAAGCCAATTCAGGAACTACTCTTAATTGCTTACCAACTTTGGTTCCTAGAATTCTACGAATGTTCTTGGTGTTCATTCTAACCACCTCAAGTGTTTCTTCCGACTTGTCTGATGGAAAAATACTAAGGTACACCTTTGCAAGTCCCAAATCAGGGCTAATTCTTACAGTAGTAACCGATATCATTTTTCCTCCAAATAGATTTCGTCCTTCCTGCTGAAAAATCAATCCTAAATCCTTTTGTAATAATCTTGAAACTTTGCTTTGTCTTGTGGTCTCCATATGTATTTTTCTAAATTTTATACAAAGATATAATAAAGTCTTGAAAAGCCCTGAAAAGTGAAAAGGTGGAAAAGTTAAAGTTCTTTAAAGTGAGTTAGATGTAAAATTTGTCCACAGTTTGATCTGGTTTTGAGTAGAAATTTTCACAAATACGTGAAAGAATATCGGGATATTTCAAACGAATTTGGGGGAATTTATACCAAAAGCAGACAAATCTTTAATGGAAAGTTCTCTTACGAAAACTTGCTGTGAATAGAATTTTACGTCGAACTCACGTTTTTAAAGCATTTGCTTTTTATACATTTGCAGCATGGCTGAATGGATAGAATATGGATATTGGGGATTGTTCCTGGCAAGTTTTTTGGCTGCAACCATTCTCCCCTTTAGCTCAGAGGCAATTCTTAGTTTTTGCGTTTATTCTGGTTTTGATATCAGCTTGACTGTAGCTGTTGCAAGTTTAGGCAATTGGTTGGGCGGATTAACAGGATATTACCTGGGATATTTGGGCAAATTGGAGAGAATTAAAAAATGGTTAAAAATTAAACCTGACAAGGCGATTAAATCCAAAGAGTTTCTCAGAAGCAAAGGAAATGCATTCGCTTTTTTTGCTTTTCTGCCATTTATAGGTGATTTAATTCCTATTGGATTGGGATTATTACGAACCAATCCGTACTGGATGGCACTGTTTATGGCGGCTGGAAAAGTTTGCAGGTATGTGGTTTGGGCTTGGCTAACATTACAAGCTCTGTCTTGAAAATCCAAATATCAAATCTGAAAAATCAAATTAAATACTCAATCACAATAGAATTATCTAATACTATTTTATTTATCGGATAGGTTTCATAATTTTGTCGAACTAAAATTTTTAAGTATAAACAGCTCATATTTGAGCGATTAATGAATTGAATGATGAAGACAGTAGTAAGTGGAATTCGATCTACAGGTAACTTACACCTGGGAAATTACTTCGGAGCAGTGAAGAACTTTGTGCAAATGCAAAACGATAACAATTGCTTTTTCTTTATTGCTGATTGGCATTCCCTGACTACACACCCAACTCCTGCAGATCTTCATATCAACGTAAAACGTGTTTTGGCAGAATACCTGGCTTGTGGAATTGATCCTGAAAAAGCAACGGTTTACGTACAAAGTGATGTGCCGGAAATTCCTGAATTGTATTTGTTGATGAACATGAATGCATACCTGGGAGAGTTGGAAAGAACAACTTCGTTTAAAGATAAAGCTCGTAAGCAACCAGAAAATGTAAATGCTGGTTTGCTAACCTACCCTGTTTTGATGGCTGCGGATATTATTATCCACAAGGCAAATCAAGTTCCTGTAGGAAAAGATCAGGAGCAAAACCTGGAGATGGCTCGTAAATTTGCACGCCGATTCAACAACATTTATGGTGAAGAAACCTTCCCAATTCCTCAAGCTTATTCGTACACCGGTGAGTTTATTAAAGTTCCGGGATTAGATGGATCGGGTAAAATGGGTAAATCAGAAGGTAATGCAATCTGCTTGGTTGATGATCCAAAAGATATCCGTAAAAAAGTAATGAAAGCAGTTTCAGATAGTGGTCCAACTGAAATGAACCAGGAAAAACCTGAACCAATTCAGAACTTGTTTACATTAATGGATATCGTTTCTACAAAGGATACTTACGATTTCTTTAACGACAAGTACAACAATTGTGAAATTCGCTATGGCGATATGAAAAAACAGTTGGCTGAAGATATTATCAACTTTACAAGCCCAATTCGCGAACGCATTTTGGATATCATGCAAGACGATGCATACTTGCACAAAGTAACCAAATTGGGAGCGGAAAAAGCACGCGAAAGTGCATCTAAAACTCTTGAAGAAGTTCGAAGATTAATTGGTTTTAGAAAATTCTAAACTCAATATATTTAATAAAAAATGCCAGCTTACAATAAGCTGGCATTTTTTATTCTAAAACTTTTTCCAGAAAATTTTCAAAAATACTTTCTACTCTCTCCAAGGATGAATTCAGTCTATGATCACCTTCTATTAAATGCAACGTACATTTCGACTCTTTGGCATATCGAAGCGAATGTTCGTAAGGTATGACCTCATCCGATTTTCCGTGAACAATATGAATATGCTTGCCATTAAGTGAGTATTCCTGTTTTGCATATCCTTCTAAATATAAAGCCGGGGCCATTAAAAAAATGGCTTTCGAATTAATTTTCTCCGAAGCTACCAAAGAAACATATCCGCCCATACTCGAACCAACCAATATAAAATCCTTCTCCTCACCTTTTAAATAGTTTAAGAGTTGATTTACCCGATCATCGGGATTTAAATAGGCACGATAATCCAAACTATCCACCTCGAATCCTTTTCGTTTAGCTATTTCGCTTAATCTTTTTATTTTGGTTCCCCAAGGGCCACTTTCTTTACCATGTGAAAAAACAACTTTCATTTTAAGCTTCTACTTTAAGTTTTTCTAATATTCCAATGCCAATTCTTTGCCATCAATTACGCGGAATGCCCCTTCAGCCAGTGCTTCCATTTCATTTTCTCCAGGATACACAAAGAATTCCGTTAAACCACCAACATAATCCTTTAAATCTGCAATAAAACGGTCGGAATAGGCAATTCCGCCAGTAATAATAATTCCATTGGCTTTGCATTTCATAGCAGCATGGTAAGCCCCAATTTCCTTGGCAATCTGGTACACAAAAGCATCATAAACCAAGCGAGCTTTTTCATTTCCTGCTTCAATCAGTTTAAAAACATCACGCAAATCATCAACACCCAAATATGCTTTTAATCCACTGTTTTTACTTAATAGTGTTTCCACTTCTTTTCGTGGTTTTGAATAGCACAAATCCATAATACCACGTGTAGGAATTGCACCTGCACGGTTCGGAGAAAATGGCCCCATTCCCATCAAGGCATCATTTACGTCGGTAATTTTTCCTCCTTCAACCGAAGCTATGGATATTCCTCCTCCAAGATGTGCAATTACATACTTGGCATCTTCGTAGGCAATGCCTTGCCGATCGGCAATTTTCCTGGCTGTCATTTTCATATTTAAGGGATGTCCTCTACGATTTCTTTCAATGCCTGGAACACCCGAAATTTGCGCCTTATCAATAATATTTCCAGCCGAAACCGGATCAACCGTATAACTTTCATCTAATCCATGATGTTTGGCCAATTTATTTGCCAACAAACTTCCCAAATTCGATGCATGATCTCCATATTTTCCAGTTCGTGCATCTTCTAAAAACTCATTACTAATTCGATAAGTTCCCCCTTCCAATGGCTTTACAATTCCACCTCTACCAACAATACCAACAACCGAATAGCCCTTGCCATTCAGCATAGCATTCAAACAGTCTTTTAACATTTCAAATCGGTATTCGAACTGATCGGTGACACGATTAAACTGATCCAAATCTTTTTGTAAATGTCTCGCTACAAAATCTTCTACCAATCCATCCCGGTTGTAAAGTGCTATTTTGGTTGAAGTTGATCCCGGGTTAATCACAACCGCTATTTCATTTGAATTCATAATTCTATAATTATCTGCTTATTCTGTTTTTCACTTTGGTCCACTCATCAGTTGCCAAAAAACTCTCGTCCATATTGGCAATCATATCAAGCATTTTTTTCATTGGAATCGCCAAACTCAAAGTATTGGCAGGCACGTAAAGACGTGCAGAAACATCAAACATTCCAAGGATGGCTTTTGGATTTTCTTTTTGGCTCTCTTGGTACGGGAAAGTAATAATTGAGCCACAACCTGAAGAAAAAGGTACAATTGTACTCTGCAATTCACTTTGATCATAGTTCGATAAAGTAAATAAACCCGACAAAACATCCGGCTTGGCAAAAAAGATTACCACTTCGGGTTCATCCTCTTCCAATAATTGATCCCACCTTTTAAAACTGATGTATTTGGCAGGAGCATTATACACAGGAAACTGATTGATCACTTTTTGGGCAATTTCCGGATTCTGAAGATATCTTTCCTTTCCAGTGGAGAGAAAATCGGCGAGACCTGGCATAAATTCTGAAAAGCCACAATAGGTTTTGCCTCCCCCACAGCTTACCGAATCCGCAGAGAAGCTTAAACTCTCGCCTTTTCTGATTCTGTTTAACTGCCCAATAATACACATCCAATTTTTGGGTCGGATCTCTTCCTCCTGCAAGGGATCATTACCATACCAAAAGGCAATGGGAAGATCGGTTTCTTCCCCAAAATACTTCCCGAACTTTTCAATAAAACTTTCTTTTACATTGATATTCATCACAGTTGATTTTAGGCTCTTATAAAAATATCAATTTTGATCTCAAGTTCATCACGCAAGAACAATTAATTCCAATAAAATAAATTGGTAAAAAAAGATATCTTTGTATGAATAAGGCAAAAGAATTTTTCATGAACAAAGAGCTCTTAATCGAAAAGTACAACGTTCCCGTACCACGATATACAAGTTATCCAACCGTACCATTTTGGGGTGATGAAAGACCAGACACAAAAGACTGGTTAAAAGTAGTTAAACGCACTTTTGATGAATCGAATTCAACAAAAGGAATTAGTATTTATGTGCATTTGCCATATTGCGAACGCTTGTGTACTTATTGTGCTTGCACAAAAGTGATTACTCGCGACCATGGAGTTGAAGATGAATATATAGATGCTCTGCTTCAGGAATGGAAAATATACCTTAATGCTTTTGGCGAAAAGCCAATTCTTCGGGAATTGCACTTGGGTGGTGGTACTCCCACTTTCTTCAGTCCGAAAAATCTTAAGAAACTGATCAACGGCATTAAGGAAAATGCCATTTTGCATGAGCATTATGAATTCAGTTTCGAAGGGCATCCAAACAATACCACACGCGAACATTTGCAAGCGCTGTATGATGTTGGATTCCGTAGGGTAAGTTATGGGGTTCAGGATTTCGACCCTGAAGTACAGCGTGTGATTAATCGCAAGCAAAGTTTCGAAATTGTAAAAGAGGTAACCGAAGCTGCCAGAGAAATTGGCTACCAATCGGTGAATTTCGATTTGATTTACGGATTGCCTAAGCAACAAATTTCATCGGTTCGCGATACTTTCGAAAAAGTTTCGGAACTTAAACCAGATAGAATTGCCTACTATTCGTACGCACATGTACCATGGAAAACCAAAGGCCAGCGCATGTTTACCGATGCCGATATTCCTGATAGTGCTGGAAAAAGAGCTTTGTACGATTTAGGGAAAGAAAAATTAGCAGAATTAAACTACAGCGATATTGGTATGGATCACTTCTCTTTGCCTCACGACGAACTCTTCGTGGCCAGAGAAGAAAAGCGTCTGCACCGAAATTTTATGGGCTACAATACTTCCCATACCGAATTGCTGATTGGCCTGGGCGCATCATCTATTTCTGATGCCAAGTATGCTTATGCGCAAAACCCAAAGGAGATTCATTTGTACCAAGCAGCCTGCGAAAAAGGCGAATTGGACTTAGTGAAAGGTTATTTCCTTACGGATGAAGATTTAACTGTAAAACGTGCCATACTAGACATTACTTGTCGTCGCGAATTGTTCTTTACCGATGAATTACAAAAATACCTACCTAAAAGCATTACCGAGGAACTGACGGTAATGAAAGAAGAAGGAATAATTGAACTAGACGAAGAAAAGTTAATCGTTACCGATTTGGGTATGATTTTCTTGAGAAACATTGCCAAACCATTCGATAATAAACTGCGCTACTCGCAAAAAGGTGGCGATAAAATGTTTTCGAAAGCGATATAAAACAAAAAAGAGGTTCCAAATCCGGAACCTCTTAAACCTAATCGTGTTAACAGTAAACTATAAACCTGTGACAATATTTTTAATTGAACTCAGGTTATTACCACTTTCCGTGGCCTCTATGAAAACCCTTTCCTTTGCCTGCTCTACTCATAAAGATCACCAACTGATCTTCATCAAGAATTTGGCGAACTTCCATTTGATGTTCATATCTCTTTTTTGCTAAAGTGTTTTGGATATCCGCCAAGCGGTTTACATTGGCAACCAATACTTTCTTATCTGGATTTTCATCCGTCATTAAGTTTCTTTGCTTCAATCGTAGCTCTTCAGCCTCATCGCGTAAAGATTTGGTATCTTTCATGTGAGCCAAACGCAATTCTTTCATTTTTGCCTGCTGATCATCGCTCAAGTCCAACATGTTTCGTTTTCCTTTGCCAGCTTGCATGCCTTTTTGTGCTCCCATGCCTCTTTTGCCTTGCATTTGTCCATGTCCACGCTTGCCATGCATTCTCCCTTGTGCCATTCCTTTCTTTCCGCCACGGCCTTGTTTCATTCCCTTGCGATGATTTGGTCGGGCATCAGCACGCAACAATTGCTCCTCAGTTAAAAACGAACGCATTTCCATTCGCATATCTAATTTCTGAAGGTGCAACTCCTTCTTTAATGCAGTCATTTTATCGATATTGGCATAAACTTGCGATTGATTTGGTTTTTCAGCCGAAACCAAAGTTTTCTGCTTTGCTTGCAATTCGTTTAATTCATTCTTGATATCAAGGGTTTGCTTGGCATACTTGGTACGCACCTCTTTCATTTGTTCTTTTTGTGCATCGCTAAGATTACAACGCTCACCTTTTTGGCATTGTACGTTTCTTTGTCCGCGTTGCCCTCTATTTTGTTGTGCATATAGGTTCGACATTCCAGCCACCACAAACATGCAAATCATTCCAACTATTACTGATCTTTTCATCTGTTTATATTTTTCTTGTTAAGGTCAGATGGAACTTACCATTCCTAAATAATTATCCCTGTGTGTGAGTTAATAATTATTTACTCAAGGACGTTTCATCTATCTAAAATTTTAATGTTCTCATTTACTAAATTTCAGCGCTTTTTAAAATCGAATTCGGTTCTTTGACTTTTGAAAAGTTGGAAGGTTTAATTGGCTTTAATTTTTTTTGAAATGCAAAATTTTCATGATTAGATGAAAATCACCAACCGAAAAAACTTTTCGTGATTTTGTTATTGTGTGAATGTTGAATGAAAACTACTCAGCAATACTTAAAATGAATTAACTTTAGAATTTCACAACTTTTCTACTTTTTCACCATTCTACCTTTTCAAGACTTTCAAAAAAAAAGAGACTCACTTTGCAGCAAGTCTCTTCTTTTATTTTAAAATCTTATTCTAAAAATGTGATTCGGCTTCTATTAAGGTTTTATCCAGTTCTCTAATAATTGGATAAAATCCGATATCATCAATTAAATCGCGAGCAATATAAGCTTTCAATTGCGTTTCTATCACTTTACGTGATTGTCTTAATCCTTTCGAATCTGGTTTTACTCCCTTTTTATCAGCGTAAGCTACCAAGTTCTTAATAATGGCTTTGTCCTTCACAAAATTTAATACATCCTTGTGAGTTTTTAAACCTTGCATTTGCTCTCTGTACTGATCTACAAAAGAGAATGCGTATTGGTAGATGATGCCTTTTCTTCTCAAATCACGGAAATAATTTGAGTAGCCCGAAGTATCAACAGGAATGAAAACATCTGGCATGATACCACCGCCTCCGTAAACGGTATTTCCGCCTGGAGTTGTAAATTTTAATGAATCATTAAAATGGATGGAATCTTTTTTCTCAAACTCTCCATGAATAAATCTAAGGTTCAAATCATTGTAATACTCTTCTTTGCCATTGTTGTATGGTTTCTGAATACATCGGCCTGTTGGCGTGTAGTAACGAGCAACTGTTAAACGCAATGCCGAACCATCAGGCAATCGTCTTTGTTCTTGTACCAAACCTTTACCAAACGAACGGCGTCCTACAATTTTACCCCTGTCGTTATCCTGTATTGCACCTGCAAAAATCTCACTTGCCGAAGCCGAAACCTCATCAATCAACACGATAACCGGCAAGTCCTGAAATCTACCATTTCCATTTGATTTATAATCGGTTCTTGGTTGTGATTTACCTTCGGTATAAACCATCATTTTATTTTCGGAAAGGAATTCGTTAATCATGTTGGTAGCCTCAGACAAATAACCTCCAGTATTTCCACGAAGGTCAACAATCAATTTTTTCACCCCTTCGGATTGCAATCTCTCTAATCCTTCAGAAAACTCGAAATAAGTTGTTGCTGCAAAACGGCTCACTTTGATGTATCCAACTTCATCATTAATCATGTAGGCAACATCAACACTTGGAACTGGTATTGATCCTCTCAACAATTCCATTTCTAAAGTTTCATTGCTGCTTCGGCGATACACACCAACTTTTACCGGAGTACCTTTTGGTCCTTTTAACCTACTTATGATGTCATTATCTTTAAGTTCTTTACCAACAATGGAAGTATCATTAACGGTAACCAATCTGTCACCAGCCTTAATGCCTGCCAATTCTGATGGTCCGCCTGGTATAACTCGTACAATTGCTACAGTATCCTGGTAACGAATAAACTGAACACCAATTCCACCAAAATTTCCTTTTAAATCTTCATTCACCCGTTGTAAATCCTTAGCTGGAATGTATACGGTATGTGGATCGAGATCTTTCAGTAGTGCAGGAATTGCCTGCTCTACCAAATCTGCCGAACTAATTGTATCTACATAATCCGATTCAACCATATCCAACACCACTTCCAACTTACTTCCTGCCTTAGGCAGCTGGAAAATTGTTGATTCTCCTGTACTGTTTCCTTGAAACAGGGAGTTAATAAACATACCAACTACAATGGCTAAGGTGATTAGAATTGGTAGGAATATTGCACTTCTTTTATTGTTGTAACTCATGTATTTTGTTTTAATTCTCTTCGTTCAGATTGATATACTTTGTTTCAATACCAGCTCTCTTTAACAAATCAATTCCGTCGGTACTATGATACTCTTCAGAATAGATAACTCGAACAATTCCGGCTTGAATAATCAACTTTGCACACTCAATACAAGGGGAAGCGGTAACATATAAAGTAGCATTTTCACTACTGTTACCCGATTTTGCAACTTTGGTAATAGCATTGGCTTCTGCATGTAGTACGTAAGGTTTGGTCTTAAAGTTGTCATCCTCACATACATTTTCAAAGCCAGAAGGTGTTCCATTGTAACCGTCAGAGATGATCATCTTATCTTTTACGATTAAAGCTCCCACCTGTCTTCTTTTACAATATGAATTTTCAGCCCACACCAAAGCCATTCTCAAATATCTTCTGTCTAACTTATCTTGCTTACTTCGTACACTCACCGATTCTTTATTCATCATATTTTCAATCCATATTATGTAATTCTAACAAATGTATAAAAATATATTGGTAGTTCATTCTGATATTTTAGGAATCCTTGCAACTTACCATAATTGATTGACAGCAAAATAAAATACATTTGTCTTCAATTATTGTCTATTTGTCAATTTTTTATCTATTTTTAGTGCAATGTGTCAATCACAACTGGATAGGTAGAGTTGCATGTTTTAGCTTTTAATTTGTGTATTTACCCCTCAAATTCCTAACAAACTAAATACCAGAAAGATTAAACAAACAAATCTACTTATTAATCGTATTAATAAATTGTTTAAAATCTTAAAAAAATCAAAATATTAAAGAAGATATATTGAATTCATTTCTCATTCAACTATTTTTTCAGAAAACAATTAATTATAAGCTTAATAAATCCACTATAACCTAAATCTATTGAATGAAGCATTTCTACCCCTATCTACATACTACTCTTTTATTTGTTTACTTGCTATTTTCCAACCAATTTATTGCAATTGCAGCACAGGTACCACCTGATAATTCGATTGACATAAGCATTGATAAATCAGCAATTTGCGAAGGAGAAGTAATAAGTATTTTTTTAGCAAGTAGCGAAGTTGGTGTTGAATACCAACTTAAAGCCGATGGTGTAAATGAGGGTACTCCAATTAACGGGACAGGCTCTCAAATATCGTTTAACTCAAAACCAAGTGTAACAACAACATATAGCATTACGGCTACCAATACAAGTACCAGCGAAAGTGTTAATCTGACAGAAACCATTACTGTAACTGTTAGCTCTGGACCTAATTTAAATTTGTTAGTGTCAGCATCGGAAACACAGATCTGTAAAGGCGAAGGCGTAATCATTTCGGTTGACAACACTGAATCTGGCTACACTTACCTTTTAAATAATGGACCTGATGACTTTCCTCCAGCAATAGCTGGGAATGGAGGAACAATCCAATTCCCACAAGTTTTTCCGGCCAGCAACACGACTTACCAGATATTTGTAGCTGGTGGTTCTTGTTACGATCAAATCATGCTAAACAATACTACCTCAATTAATGTGGCAGCTGCTCCAAAGATTGACTTGGTTGCCTACGCAGATAACAATAAAATCTGTATAGGAGAATCGGTAAACATTACCATAGAAAATTCAGAGATTGGAATTGACTACCAAATATTTGATGGTAGTACATATGTTGCGGGACCATTAACGGGGAATGGCAGCAACCTGGTATTTACATTAACGCCAACCAGTACAGAGCTATATACCCTTAGAGCTTTTGGCCCTAGTTGTCTGAACTATTACAACCTGGATCAAAAAATATTGGTAACAGTCGGAACAACCCCAAGAACAGATATCAATTTAAATGCTGATGATACCGAGCTCTGTCTTGGCGAAACTGCTGTGATTCGTTTAGAGGAATCGGAAAATGGAGTCAAATATCAACTTACTGATGGAACAAACCCGGTAGGAACTCCAGTAACAGGCGATGGAAATTCTATTTCTTTTGCAGAAGTAAGCCCTAATGCAACTACCACATATCATGTTGAAATTAACTCAACAGAGTGTTCTGAAACTAAAAACCTGGATAACACCATTGAGATTAAAGTAAATCCCCAAGCCGATATCACGCTTAATGTAACTCCAAATTTTGCTGACATTTGTGAAGGTGAGAACATTTCAATATTCGTTGATGGAAGTGAAAATGATGTAAATTATCAATTGTTTGATGGAATCTCAACAATAGGACCAAGCATAACTGGAAACGGAGGAAGTATTGAGTTTAATCTTTCGCCAAATTCTTCGAAAACTTACGAAGTTCAAGCAATCAAAAACAATTGTAGTACTGTAAATACTTTAAATCAGAATGCCACAATTACAGTAAATTCAAAACCTGATTTGGATCTTGTTGTAAAGGCGAGTCCTGCTGAAATTTGTGAAGGTGAATCAACAATAATCAGTATTGAAAATACGGAAAACGATGTACAATATCAGTTGAAGGATGCATCTGGAAACATTGGCACTCCTATTGCTGGCAATGGCAGTCAAATCGATTTTCCAGCAGTTAGTCCGCTTAGTACTACCAATTACCTGGTAGATGCCATAAAATCTACCTGTTCAACCGTATACGAATTCACCAATCAAGTCACAGTTACCGTATATCCACAACCAGCAGGAACAATTAGTTATGCTGTTGATCCTGCTGAAATTTGCGAAGGTGAAATTATTGCAGTCACCATTACCGGAAGCGAAAATGCAATCAAGTATGAAGTGATTGGTAGTATTGAAGGCAAGTTAGGAGAAGTTGAAGGCAATGGCACTGACATAAGTATCTTTATTAAGCCTAAACAATCGCAAACACTAAGTATTCAAGCACAAAACTTACTGTGCACCTCTCCTGTTGTTTATCCAAACACCAGTAACATTACTGTAAACACAGGACCAAAACTCGACTTAGCAGTTACAGCAGATCACAATCAGATTTGTGAAAGTTTAAATACTCCTGTGGTAATTTCAGTTGAAAATTCTGAATCAGGATTATCTTATTGGTTAAAGGATCAAACTGGATCTGTTTTGGACATGGCAACCGGAAATAGTGGAACACTTAACTTCACCTCGGTTTCGCCAACAACAAGCACAAGCTACATTGTGGAAACTACCATGACTGGATGTAATGACAGACTTGACTTACAAAACACATATGATTTAACTGTGGTTCCATTGCCAGTTACAACAATGGATGTTAGCATTTCAGAACCTGAAATTTGTGTTGGAGAAAACACCATTATCTCCATTGATTCAAGTGAGGTAGGCGTAAAATATCAACTTTTTGATGGTACCTATTTGGAAGGAGATCCTGTTGATGGAACAGGCTCAGCCTTATCATTTCCCGAGTTCTCACCTTTCCGTTCGGTAACCTACCAGGTAATTGCCACAAACGAAGCTTGTGGTACTCAGCAATACTTAGATGAAAGCATAAGGGTTAATGTTGGTTTACAACCTGAAATTCATCTTCATCCGACAATCGATAAACACACCATTTGTGAAGGCGAACAAGTTGTTGTTTCACTAACTCCTACCGACACGAGAGTTCAATATCAGCTTTGGGAAGGAAACACAGCCATTGGATCTCCTATAACAGGTAACAACGAAACAGTCAACTTTGAACCAACAGCTCCTGCCAATTCAACCACCTATAGAATTGAAGCATTAGGAGAAAGATGTTTGGCTCCGGTTGACATTCGATATACGGTTGATGTTGATGTTCACCATTCTCCTGAAATCAGCAAAACCATTTTAAGCAATCGCGATACCATTTGTGCTGGCGAAGAGGTAGTTATTTCGGTAGAAAACAGTCAAGCTGATATTTTTTATCAATTGCATGATGGCAGCAAGTTAATCGAACCCAATGTAGTTGGAAATGGTGGCACCATTCAATTTCCAGAACAATATCCGAGCACTAGCAGTACATACACGGTGTACGCTCACGAAATGGTTTGTACTAATCCGCTTGCTCTTGACAATACCAAATTGATTACAGTTCCTGATATCAGTACCAATTCCGTTGAAAACTTTGCTACTCCTGAAGAGTTTTGCGAAGGGGAAGCCATTGATATTGAATTAACCAATACAATTTCTGGCATTGAATACATTCTTCAGGATGGTGATAACATCCTCTCGGAAATTATTGGAGATGGAGGTCCAATAGTATTTGAAGATATTGTTCCAAACATCAACTCTAACTTGTTTGTAAGCATTGGAAATTGTAGTGATAAGCTAATTGCAGCAAAACCTAACTACACATTACAAAGCAATCCAAAATTGCAGATTGTTAGCACCGATGTGCACACGGGATACGATGGCAACCTGGTAATTTCGGTTTCGGATGGAGTTGCTCCTTATACTTACATCATTAATCCGGGAGAAACTACAACAAGCGACAATCCGGTTTATGAACTTACCAATCTTGAATCTGGCACCTACCAGGTTTTGGTAGTTGATGGAAATGCCTGTCGCTCTTCTGATGCCGGACAATTGGTTGAAATAAAACTGGATGAAGATCAGAAAATCATTGTTAACAACGCTTTAACTCCTAATGGAGATGGAATAAATGATACCTGGAAAATTCATTACGACCCGAGTCTGGGAAACCCGGAAGTATATGTTTTTAATATCTACGGTCAGGAAGTTTACCACTCCAAATCATATCAAAACGATTGGAAAGGAAGCTTTAATGGTTCAATTCTGCCTAATGGTGCATACTATTATCTAATTGAATTTGAATCAGGAGAAATTAAACCTGTAAAAGGAAGCTTATCAATTCTGGGAAATTAAAACCACTCAACAATGAAACAATTTTACGTTACTAAATATATTCCGATATTCATTTTTATTCTGGTTTGTTTCTGCGGAAATAAGCTAAAGGCGCAGCAGGTTCCCTTGCTCGACCAATACTATATCAATCCAACAGTGTACAATCCTGCTGCTGCAGGAGCGAACAACTTGTTTAATGCATACCTGTTAAGGAATCAGAAATTTGCTGATTTTGATGGCGGTCAGGTTACACATGTTTTTACTGCCGATGCAGCTTTGAAAGAAGCAAAATACGGACTTGGTTTTAGTTTGGTAAACGACAATGTTGGAATTTTTGACAATACACAAGCCCTGGCAAGCTATTCTTACAGGCTTGAAATTGCTACCGATCACTTTTTAAGGTTTGGTCTATCTGCCGGAATATCCGATTTTAGGGTAAACATGAACGATTTAAGAGCAAACCCAGACGATCCTTACCTGATTAATACAGATTTTAAAAATACCGAACTCATGGCAAATATGGGTTTGTATTACACCTATAAAAATGTGGTGGTGGGTTTAACCATTCCACAACTTTTAAACAATTCGGTAAGTGAAAGCAGGGATGGATCTGAATCATCATACAACCTGGTTCGTCATGCCATGCTAAGCGGAGGTTACGAGTTTAAAATTCCGCGCATTAGAGATTTGAGTGTTACTCCATACCTTATGATGAGATATGCAGATAGCTCTCCTGTTCAGTTCGATGTAAATGTAATTGCCAAGCTTGCAGACAAAGGTTGGTTCGCAGTGAATTACAGAGACGATTTTTCGGTTGGATTAAATGTCGGTGTGAATGTATTAAAAAACTTTGTAATTGGATATTCATACGATATTGGCATCCAAAAAACAGGAAGGTATTCATCCAATAATCATGAATTCCTCATCGGATATCGATTAAAATCAAAAAAGAAAAGAGAACCGGAAAGGATTCTAGACAATGATGTAAGCACATTAAAATCGTTATTGGCTGAGAAATACAAAAAGATTGACCGTTTGCGCCATGAACTGGAACAGATGGAAAAAGAGGAGAAAATGAGCGATGAAGATCGGGATGGGGTACCTGATGAGAAAGATAATTGCCCAGAAACTCCACCTTTTTACATTGTTGATGAAAATGGTTGTCCTGTTGATTCTGATCAGGATGGTGTGGTAGATAGTGAAGATTACTGTCCTGAGATTCCTGGTATTGCAGCAAACAATGGCTGTCCTGAACAAAAGGAAGAAAGAATCGAAATGGAAGAGCGATTGGAAAATATCTACTTTGCCTTCGGTAAATATGAATTAACCGAATACTCTCGCAGAAAACTGATTACCGTTATTAAAATGATGGTAGAAAACAATTCTTACATTCTTAAAATGCATGGTCATACTGATGATATTGGCTCCGATGACTCAAATATCGAATTGGCATACAAACGCCTTACAACGGTTAAAAACTATTTAATTTTAAATGGTGTACCCGACAATCGAATTATCATTATTCCGCACGGAGAAAGCAATCCGGTTGTAGCAAATACCGATAACCAGAGCAGAGCCAACAACAGACGTGTTACTTTCGAAATTTACGACTATCAATAAGAACAAAAACCCCGATATGAATTCATATCGGGGTTTTTAATTATTTTGATTTCTTTATTTAAAAAGAAAAACTTTTCTTTCCTGAGAACCCGGACGACCAATAATGTTTTTGATATAGTCGTTCTTTTCATTCAAAACTCCAGCTTTCTGAACATATCCTTTTCCCATTGGCATACTTGCGCCCCAAGCACCACTTGGACTGCAATTTTCAAAATCGGTAATTTTTATAATGGTATGTACACCTACAGTAATAATACAGGTTTTGTAAGTTTTAGCAAGTTCCAAAGTTTCTTTGATATTGTCTTTGGTCAAGTCAATTGTTTTATCAGCTTGTTTTTCTGCTAATTTATTGATGGTTACAATTGGCTGTCCTAAATCTGCAAATTCATCATTAAAACTTATTGAACCTGCTACAAATTCTTTCAATACTTCAAGTTTCGTATTCTGTGCACTCAATGAAAATCCAATCAGCACAAATAATATAACTATTGATTTTTTCATAGTTGGGATTTTATATTAATAAAGATTAAACTGTTAATTGATATACAAATCTACAAAATATGTTCACTTAATTCTACATTTTGTTTAAATAAAATTTCGTCCCGGCCAAAATTTCTTGCGCATGGTGCATTATTCAAGTACTTGCTACAAAATAAAAAACCCGGCTGGTAAGCCGGGTAATCTATATTAAACTCCTAATCTATTATTCTATGAAAAAACCTAATCTATCTCTTTTGTGTGTAACAAATATATTTAACATTTGCGTTAACAAATGAGAAGAAGTGTTAAAGAATGTAAAATTTTACTGATTGTTGGATTTTTTCGAGTTTAACTTGCACAAGTTTTTAGAATACATTCAACCTGTCCTCCAACCCCTGGTTTGTTGGCAGGGAATGATCGTTCAAAGGCTGCCGTTCCAACTGTAAAGGCAGCAGCCTTGGTAGCTTTAACTGCTTCTATCCTCGATACACTATCAATACTACCAGCTACAATAATAGGCTTTTTTGATAGTTTACATACTTCTTTAATTAAGCTTGGAATATCTTCCTCTACGTGGCGGTAAGCCAATAAATCCAATCCATCTACTCCATCAAGACTGGTTATTTCTTCGGCTTGTGTAGCGATTTCAGTAATGCTTCCCTTCAAAATACTTGGATGATCTTCAACGCGACCTACAAAAGGATAATATTTTAATGAATGATCTTTCACCAAAGGTGCAATTAACTCTGGTCTTGTACCGCCCAACAAATAATCTACATTTAAATCCATTGCCACCTTTGCTGAGTTGATTTCGCTCTCCGAATCTAAACTTACCACTTCCAGATAAACCTTCACTCCTTCCTGCCTCAAATCCTGTGTTAATTCTTTCAGATCTTCAAAAGGCAAACCCACATCCTTAAAACCGATATGTTTTACGCCCTCTGCCACAATTTCCTTTACATACTTTCTGGCATCTTGTACTGTTTTATCATCCCTGGTTAGCATGAATATAAGATCTATGCTCATCTCTCTCATCAATTGTTTATTGTTAGTATTAGTGTTGTGTGTGTTAATGAGTGCAAATATACTTGATCCATTCATTTCCAAAGAATTTATATGGAAGGAAGTATTCTTTATTCAATTGATTTCCTCTTAAGGCTGGTTATTTCATGAAGCATACTTGGGGATAGGTACTCATATTTCCTACCTTACCGAACAAAACAAAGTTCGATGAAATCAATCCTTTGGTATGGTTTCAAGCACAACAAAACTTTTAAATTACCCGAACCGAATTTTGTCTACTTAACATCTATTTTTTCTAAAACACCTATTTATAGAGGGGTGTAGCATTATTTTTCTCTAGCCAGACTCTCGCCGAGTAAAAAATTGATGATCTGGCTCGCCACAGGGGGTCAAAAAATCAAAAATTGAGCTCCTAAATTAAGCCAGAGGGTCGCCGAACAATTTTTTGACCTGCTGGCTGGCCACAGCATATCGGCGAGAGAAAAATTGACCACCTGGCTGGCCACAGGCAATCAATTGACAAAAAATTGAGGTCCTGAATTGCGCCAGAGGCTGAATTTTCAAATTTTTGATAGGCTGGCGCAAGAAAAAGGATCAAGCGAACAAGGTGTTCGTAATTCACGTCATTAATCATCTTATGTGATTCAATTTTTAGGCAACAAGGATGCTTGTTTGGAATTTTCCCCACAACTTTTAATCTTGATCCGAAAAATATCCTAGCCCAACAATTTCCATAAAAAAAATCCTTCCGAATATCATCGAAAGGATTTTTTTTAGTACCCAGGGCCGGGATCGAACCGGCACGGGTTGCCCCACTGGTGTTTGAGACCAGCGCGTCTACCAATTCCGCCACCTGGGCATTGCTTTTGAATGCGATGCAAATATAGACCTTTGTTTGATTCTCGCAAAACAAAAACTGCATTTTTTTGAAAAAAAAGTGATAAAAAAATCTCAGCACATGAGGCGGAAAGCCCCACAAGTACTGAGATTCATATTTTTACACTCAAAATAAATCTTTCATTTGAGCAGCATTTTTTTTGAAATTTTATTGCGGCATACTGTATTCAAGGCCTGCTCCTGGTCCCAATGGCAATCCAAGAAGAATCCAAACCATCAAAACAATCACCCAAACCACGAAAAATGCAACCGAATATGGCAACATGGTGGCAATAATGGTTCCGATACCTGCATTCTTTTCGTATTTCTGGAAATAAGCAATGATTAGAGCGAAGAAACTCATCATCGGAGAAATTACATTGGTAACACTATCCCCTATTCGGTATACTACTTGCGACAATTCCGGAGAATAACCCATCAGCATAAACATCGGGATGAAAATTGGTGCCATGATGGCCCATTTTGCCGATGCCGATCCCATAAGCATATTAATAAGTGCCGATAGAAGCACGAAAAGAATCATTAATGGAATCATACCGATTTCGGCAGCCATAAGCGCTCCTGCCCCTTTAATGGCCATAATTACCCCTAAATTCGACCATTTGAAATAGGCAACAAATTGCGCTGCAAAAAATACAAGTACATAGTATCCGGCAAGGGATTGCATGGATTTTGCCATTCCCTTCATGATATCTGCATCGTTTTTGAAAACTTTGGCTCCAAATCCGTAAGCAATACCACATCCTCCTGCTCCTAAAAATAGCAAGGCTACTACCCCTTTAATTAAAGGCGAAGTTAAGAATCCACCATCTGCACCTCTAAAGAATCCGTCTTCCGGAATCAATCCCCAAAGGGTTATGGCAGTCAGGAAAATCACTACATACAAAGCCCAACGTAAGCCTCTGCGCTCTAAATCGGTAATGTCATGAATTTCTTCCTTGTGTAAATCTGCATCTTTATATACACCCAATCGAGGTTCAATTAATTTATCGGTAACCAAAGTACCCACAATGGCAATTACAAAGGTAGAAGCCACCATAAAGTAATAGTTGGCGGTTGGATTTACCGTAACCGTAGGATCAACAATGCGAGCAGCCTCTTGCGAAAGACCCGCAATCAAAGGATCGATGGTTCCCAGGATTAAGTTGGCCGAGAATCCACCAGACACACCAGCAAAAGCAGCTGCCATACCAGCAATTGGATGTCGATCAACCGCTACGAAAATGATCCCTGCCAAAGGAATTAAAAGTACATATCCTACATCCGAAGCTGTATTCGATAAGATACCAGCTAATACCAATACGAAAGTTAGCATCTTTTTAGGAGCCGACAGTACCAGTTTGCGAATTAGCGTTCCTATTAAACCGCTACTCTCAGCAATACCAATCCCCAACATAGCAACCATTACAATTCCTAATGGAGCAAATCCGGTAAAGTTATCCACCATTTCTATCAGAATGCGATGCAATCCTTCAATGGATAATAGATTTACCACCTCGATGGTTTCTTTGGTACCTGGATGAACTGCCTGCCATCCGAATAGGGATGCCAATCCCGATAATAAAATTGCCATTACAGCAAAAATTGCAAATAAGGTAGCCGGATGCGGTAAGGCATTTCCGAATTTCTCCGTTACATTCAGAAACCTATCGGTCCAACTTCTCTTTTTCTCTACACTCTTCTCCATTTTAATCAGTTAAGGTTGGTTTTGTTTGTTGTCAATTCATGTGAAGCCACAAAAAAAGTGAAAAAAGAATTATACTGCAAGAAGAATTGTAAGCTTAACATTTCCATACCTATATCTATTTCCTTTATTGTTGATTTTGGCCTTATCTTCTGATTTTTAGTGCAAAACTTAATTTAAACAGCCACAGGCAGAACATTGACATCAGGATTTTCTATCTTAGTATAAAGATTATTGATTTGTAATAAACTGTTTCCCCAATTAAATTTGATAGAAAATCACACAAACAAAACTTTAACTGATATGCCTAACTTAACTACAAACTACCTAGGACTAGATTTAAAAAATCCAATTATTGTTGCCAGCTCTGGCTTAACTGATTCAGTAGAAAAATTAGTGGAATTAGAAGAAAATGGTGCCGGTGCCGTTGTTCTAAAATCTCTTTTCGAAGAAGAAATCATCATGGAAATGGAAGAACAAATGCATGCCATGACAAGTCGTCCTTACATTTATCCGGAGACTTTTGACTACATGCAGGAAGAGCCACATGAGGATATTCTTCGCAAGTACTTAAGATTGATTGAAGAGGCCAAAGCTGCCTTATCGATTCCTGTAATTGCAAGTATCAACTGTGTTAGTGCTGAAAAGTGGACCTATTTCTCGAGAGAAATTGAAAAAGCAGGTGCCGATGCAATGGAGATCAACTTGTTTGTTTTGCCAACTGATATGAACAGATCAGGCGAAGAAAACGAGAAAATTTATTTCGATGTTTTGAAAACCGTTAAAGATCAGGTTGCCATTCCTGTTTCATTAAAAATTAGTCCTTACCATTCGAACCTGGCCAATATGGTGAAAAAACTGGATGATATGGATGCTGATGGAATTGTAATGTTCAACCGTTTTTACAGTCCTGATATCGATATTCATAACCTGGGTATTACCAACGGACAGGTTCTTTCTCATTCTGATGATTACAAAAATTCATTAAGATGGATTGGAATCATGTCGGATAGAGTGAAGTGTTCATTGGCAGGAACTACTGGTATTCATACTTCAGAAAGCATTATCAAGCACATTTTGGTTGGTGCAGATGCCGTTCAGTTGGCTTCTGTTATTTACAAAAACGGACCAGAATACATTGATATTTTATTGAAAGAAGTTTACTCCTGGATGGAAGACCAGGGATTTGAAAACATTCGTGACTTTAAAGGAAAGATGTGTCAGTCGAATGCTAATGATCCTGCAGCCTACCAAAGAGTACAGTTCATGAAGCATTTTAGAAACTTCATTATGCACTAGAATCTTTTATTTTCATTTTAAAATACAGCATGCCCGAATCAATTTATTGGTTCGGGCTTTTTTAGTGAATTGTATTCCTAAAAACCTTATCAATTGCCTGTATTAAGGATTAAAACCTGTAGCTTTTTCGCTTTTCAGTGATTGCAAAAGACACACCATTTGAAATTCGCGAACTTAGAATCGAAGTCTTTGAAATAAACTGATAAAAATCATTACTATTTAGATTTAGTTTTATTAAATTGTATTCTTCTCAAGTTTAACCCTTAATACCACAATAAATTCATAATCAAATGGAAATTACAACTTCACAAGAACTCAAAAAGAATTTTGGAGTACAAGAGACACTAAATCGACTAGGCATAGCCAATGTAAATGCCGGAGTATCAACTGGAACCGAATGGTTCGATTGCAAGGGAGATATCACTGAATCCTACTCTCCTATTGACGGATCGCTTATTGCAAAAGTTAAAAATGCCGATAAGGATGATTATGAAAAAGTTCTGGTAAAAGCTCAGGAAGCATTTAAGGTTTGGAGAAAAATGCCAGCACCAAAACGTGGCGAAATCGTTAGACAAATTGGAAATGCACTACGCGATGCCAAAGAGGATTTGGGCAAACTGGTTACCCTCGAAATGGGTAAAATTTACCAGGAAGGTTTGGGCGAAGTTCAGGAAATGATTGACATTTGCGACTTTGCAGTGGGTCAGTCAAGAATGCTATACGGATTTACCATGCATTCGGAAAGACCAGATCACAAAATGATGGATCAGTATCACCCATTGGGATTGGTTGGTGTAATTTCTGCATTTAATTTCCCCGTTGCCGTTTGGGCTTGGAATGCCATGATTGCGGCAGTTTGTGGTGATGTTGTAATTTGGAAGCCTAGTTCGAAAGTGCCACTTTGTGCCATTGCCTGTCATAAAATCATTCAAAACGTATTAAAAGAAAATAACGTTCCCGAAGGTGTTTTCAGCCTAGTAGTTGCAAAATCATCGGTAATGGGAGATAATTTTATAGAAGACAAGCGTGTGCCGTTGATTTCGGTTACCGGATCGACTGCCATAGGTAAGAGAGTTGCCGAAAAAGTAGGTGCTCGTTTGGGAAGAACCATTGCCGAGTTGGGTGGAAACAATGCCATTATTGTTGCTCCTACTGCCGATTTGGATATTGCCATTCCGGGTATTGTGTTTGGATCGGTTGGGACAGCAGGTCAGCGCTGTACTTCAACCCGCCGTTTGATTATTCATGAAAGTATTTATGATGATGTGAAGAACCGTTTGCTGAGTGCCTACAAGCAAGTCGAAAGCAAAATTGGAAATCCGCTTGACGAAAACACTTTGGTAGGGCCAGTAATTGATGAAGGAGCAGTTGAGGTTTACCAAAATGCCATTGCAGAGGTGAAGAAAGCGGGTGGTACTATTGTATTTGGCGACAAAGTACTGGAAGGAAACTATGTATTACCAACATTCTGCGAGGTAGAAAACCATTGGCAAATTGTTCAGGACGAATCTTTTGTTCCTGTTCTGTACATCATGAAATACAGTACACTTGATGAGGCTATTGAGCTGCACAATAACGTTCCACAAGGTTTATCCTCATCGATATTTACCCTGAACATGAGAGAAGCACAAACCTTTATTTCTGCTGTAGGTAGCGATTGTGGCATTGCCAATGTAAACATCGGAACATCGGGTGCCGAAATTGGTGGTGCCTTTGGTGGTGAGAAAGAAACTGGTGGCGGTCGTGAGTCGGGCTCCGATTCATGGAAGACCTACATGAGAAGACAAACCAATACCCTAAACTTTGGAACTGACTTGCCATTGGCTCAGGGAATCAAATTTGATTTATAATTCAACCAAGACTAGAATTTCAATATTTAGCCTCGACCTATGTCGGGGCTTTTTTATATCAAAAACTCAAACTTTCATCTTGCAAAATCCTAAATTAACGAAATAACTTAGTATTGACTCAAAAGCCTTTCACATAATTTTTTAAACACTGTATAAATTCTTATTTTTGAAGCAACACTATACCTTGCAATCTGTTTACTATGCTGAGAAAAATACTTACCTCTTTCTTTATTGTTTTGCTTTTGGCAATCATCGTTTTAGGCTACCTATATCTTCAAAAACAAAAGGAATACAAAGGCGTCGATCCTTTTTCAGCAATTCCAGTAAACTCCGAATTAATCGTTCAATTTGAAAGTTTAGAAAAGCTTATCACAAAGTTGGAGAACAATACTGGTGCCTGGAAAGAACTAAGCAAGTTCGAAAAAGTTGCAAAAATCAATGAGAACCTTCAGTTCATAGATAGTTTGGCAGGGAACATTGGGTCGGATCATCAATTTACACTTGACCGATCGTTTACCATGGCCAGTCATCTGCAAGGAAAAAATGACATTGAATACCTATACATTCTCCCAATTCTGGATTATCTGGAAGAAAAGAAACTGAAAACTGCTGTTTCGAATTGGATTGGACCAGACTTGGTATTGCGTGAACGAAACTATCAAAATACAAGTATATACAGTATTCCTGCAGCTAGCAAAAAGGAAAAAGAATTGCATTTTACCTTCTCAAAAGGTTTGTTCCTGGCCAGTAGATCGATGCTATTATTGGAAAACTCTGTTCGACAGTTAAGCACCGATAATTCCATATCTAAAACCAAAGGATTTGAACAAATCAAACGAACCATAGGTAAAAATGTTGATGCAAATATCTTCTTGAATTTAAAGACTTTCCCAAAACAAATTTCCTTTTCATTAAACAAGGAACACAGCAAGTTCATTCGCAATTATACCAACATTGGGAACTGGACTGAGTTGGATTTAAGCTTCAGAAACAGAATCATCCTGATGAATGGATTTACCTATAGCGATCCAAATCAAGGAAACCTGATGAACCTGTTTTTACAACAAGAACCTGTAAAAATGGAAATGGAATCCATTCTACCGGCTACCACTGGTGTTTTGGCCGTGTTGGGTATCGACGATCCTCTGTTACACAAAGGAAAATACCGCAAGTTTTTAGATCAGATGGGAAAACTTTCCGACTACCAGAAAGACATTAATGATCTGAAAAAGAAAACGGGCGAAGATTTTGAAGAGATCATTTTCTCGATCATCTATAAAGAAATTGGATTGGCCTTTGCAGAAGGAAATGCTGATAAAAAGTTTACTGTAATTCGTACCAAGAGCGCCAGTATCGCAAAAGAGAAGATGCTAAAACCAATTCTTGGTTTTGCGAAAAACCAGGAACGAACCCTATCCTACTACAAAAGGACTTACAAACTCGATTCTGAAACTTCTTTTGACATTTACCGATTACCAGAAGATCGACTACCAGAAAAGTTATTTGGTAGTTTCTTTAGTGATGCCTCATCGGCTTACTTTACCTTTATCGATAACTATTTGGTAATGGCGCCAAGCATTAGCGCCCTGTCAGAATTTATCCAGGAATCTGTTCTGGGTAAAACTTTGGATAGCAACCAAAACTACCAGGAAAACAAAGAGTATCTATCGAATAAAGCAAATTTCTTCTTTTATACTTCAACGCCGAAGGCGAACCGTTTTATCACCAGTTTTCTAAACGAGGAACTTCAATCTGAAATACAAAACCATAAGGAAAGTGTAAATAAGTTTCAGGCAGTTGGCTTACAGTTGAGCTCTAACAGAAACCTAATTTACAACAACCTGTTTATTGAATACGATCCGGTTCTGGAATCGGCACCGCAAACCGATTGGGAATCGAGAATTGACACTTGTTTCCGCCACAAGCCTTACCTGGTTAAAAATCATTATACCAAAGAGAATGAAATCTTTGTACAAGATATTCAGAACCAAATTTACCTGGTAAATCCAGCAGGAAGAATTCTATGGACAAAGCCTTTGGATTCTCAGATAATTGGTAAGGTGGAACAGATTGATCTATTTAAAAATAACAAGCTACAATACCTTTTTGCAACCAAAAATCATTTGCACTTAATCGACAGAAACGGAAACTACGTGAAAAATTATCCGGTGCGACTAAAAGCGGAAGCTACTCGTGGCATTGCCATTTTCGATTACGACAAGAACAAAAACTACCGCATTTTTATTCCTTGTAAGGATCAGCGCGTATATGCTTATTCAAAAGAAGGTAAGATTATTACGGGTTGGAGTCCTGCCAAGGCCGAGAATCCAATTACCTGTGAAATACAACATTTTAGAATTGGCGGGAAAGATTACATTGTTTATGCCGATAAGTTTAGAGTGTACATCTTAAACCGTCGTGGTGTTGAAAGGGTGAAACTGAAAAAACAATTCTCTAAATCGGAAAACAATCCTTTTTACCTTGAAAAACAAAGTAACCGATTGGTGACTAGTGATACCAATGGAAACATTCATTACATCTATTTTAATGGTAAAGTAGAATCAAAATCTTTCACTCAGCTGTCGGAAGCGCATTATTTTACCGCTGCCGATTTAAACTCCGATGGAAAGAACGAATATTTATTTGCTGATTACAATTTCCTTAAAATTTTCGATGCATCTGGAGATCAAAAGCTAGAGAAGAAATTCGATTCAGGAATTAGCTACAGACCCAATGTTTATAAGTTCTCGAGAAGAAAAATAGAAATTGGCATCTGTACCGAAAACGAAAACAAAATCTATTTGATTGATTTGAAAGGAAATAATCATTCTGGCTTCCCGTTAAAAGGCAATACCGAGTTTTCAATTGGCTTTGCCAAAGCCGGCAACAAATCGTTTAATCTTTATGTAGGTGATAATCGCAACTTCTTGTTAAACTATTCCGTACACTAGGCCGTTTGTCAATAATAACAACTAATTCATGTATAAGATCTATTTTCTTACATGATTTTATTGCTTTTCTGATCTGAATATAATTTAACATTAAAGCTAGGGTTTTATGAGTTGAATTCGGTTCAAAACTAATATTGTCTATTTAATTACATTACTATGATATCTAAATCACGATTTCTGATTCCACTCATTCTATGTGGACTATTGGCCATTACAACACAATCATGCTTCGATTCTGACGATTACGATATGGATCGCTTATCGGATAAAGTTGAATGGACTCCGAACATGATTGCTCCTGTTGGATATGGAACCTATACACTCTGGTATCTTCTAAACGAACACGAGTTGAATCCAAACGATCAAACCATATTTTTGGAAGGAAACAACCTGGTGATAAGACATCGCGAAAATGATATATTTACTTATGCTGTAGATGATGTATTAGATTTTCCAAACCAAGTGAGTCAAAACCTTGGCATCACAATTGGTACTTTCGCAGGGATTCCGCATGCTTCGATCCCTACAAATCCAATACCTTTTTCAGAAACATTCTCTGTTGATGCCGGAGATCCTGATATCATTCTTTCTAATTTGCAGCTAAACGCAACTATCGATTTAAGCTTAACCAACCCTTTGGATACCGAAATTGATTTAACGGTTACATTTCCTGGAATAACAGAAGGTGGAAGCGTGGTGACTCGAACTTTTCGTGTAGGGGCTAATGCAATCAATCATCCAGAAAGCATTTCACTTAGCAATGCTATAGTCAATTTCAAAACTCCGTACACTACCAGTAACGAAGTTAACATTGATTTCTCTGTTTACATACGTGATAATGGAACTACTATCAGCGGAAGCGGAGATGTAGGAGTCAATCTTACAGTTCAAAACATCGACTTTATTACTGCATCAGGTGATTTTGGCAAGCAAACAATTAACATTGGAACAGGCAGTATTGACTTGGGTGTTGATTTTTGGGATGATGTAGATGGTGAATACCGTTTTGCAGATCCTAAAATTCATGTTCACTTGCGCAACTCGGTTGGTGTTCCTTTTGCAATAAACGCAAACATCACTGGTTACAGCTCAAGTGGATCGACTCAAAATTTAAATCCGGATGTATTACAACCTACTAATTATCCTAAAACCATTGCTGATGTTTTAGATACACCTAATGAAGAAACCATTACTTACGATAAAAACAACTCTGACATTGTTGATTTAATGGCATTGCCTCCATCAGACAGGTTGGATTATTTTGGTAATGTAGACTTAAATCCCAACACCGTAGATATTGCTACTCAGCCAAACATTATAAGTAATACTTCTAGAATTGATGCAGATATCGAAATTGAAATTCCTTTGGAGTTTACCGCAACAAACCTAACGCTTAAGGATACAATTGATGGTGTTGACATTGATGATGCCGATAAAGTAATGAATGCCGCGGTAGTAATTACAGCCCAAAATGGTTATCCACTTGATGTTACCGTTGAAAACATTCAGCTTACCGATGCAAGCTACAATGTAATTGATGAAATTAAAGACAATGAAGTAATTGATGCTGCTTCGGTTTATACTTCGGGAGCAAATGTTGGTGTAGTTGATCCAAATTCGATTAAGGAAGTTTCCCACGAAATAAAATTAACGCAGACTCAAATTGCAAATCTTAACAAAACCGAAAACATCATTATAAATGCGGTTGTAAGTACCCAAAATGGAGGAATCCCGGTGAAGCTAAAAGGCGATTACGAATTAAAGTTCACCATATCGGTACAAGCACAACTTGACCTAAGCAACTAAAACCAGCACTTTAAAACATCCTATAATGACACGAATTTTAACCAAGATATCTCTAACAGGATTACTTTTTGTACTCCTGACTATGAACGGTACAGCTCAAAAACTAAACAACACCTTGTATTTGATGCAGAATGTACCTCAATCAAACCAGGTAAATCCAGCCATACAGCCAGATTGTAAAGTCTTTGTTGGCTTTCCGGCTCTTAGTTCCATCTATTTTAATTACAGCAATAGTAGTTTTGCTTACAAGGATGTAATTACTGATGGAACAGGCATTAGAAGCGATTCGTTGGTTGTAGATGTAAATAGTTTTCACGATGCATTAAAAACCACCAACTTTCTTTCTCAGCAATTTGAATTGACACTTTTTGCATTGGGAATTAAAGCGAAGGACTTCTATTTCACTCTTGATGTGATCGAAAAAGAAGACTCGCGCTTTAGTTTCGATAAGGAAATGATTACATTTTTAAAGAATGGTAATTACGATTATAGAGGAAGAACCGCCAATTGGGGAGGATTGGGCGTTGATGCCAATGCGTATCATGAAATTGCCTTGGGAGTTTCAAAGAAAATCAACGACAAATGGACTGTAGGTGTAAAAGGGAAAGTTCTTTTTGGTATTGCCAATCTTCATATGGAGGAATCAGACATGTCTGTTTTTACATCCTTAACCGGCGCCCAAGTGATACTGAACTCCAAACATCGATTAAGAGCTTCTGTTCCAATCAACCAAATTACTTACGATGCCAATGGCTTTGTTGATGATATTAATTTTAACAGTGATGATTTTGATGAAGATTTCTTCTTGAATACCGACAACAAAGGTTTTGCTGTTGACTTGGGTATGACTTACAAAATGGATGAGAAAACCACACTTTACGCAAGTATACTTGATATTGGAGGCATTACCTGGAAATCGAACGGTTATGAGTTTGTTCAGGATGGATCATTCACTTACAATGGTGCAGACTGGTCACAATCTGGAAATTCAAACGACCCAAACTACAGAGAAATAGAAGATGTATTTGATGATTTGGTGGATGACATCCAAGATGAATTTAGAGTATCAGATTTAACTGGTTCCTACTCTGTAGGCTTACCAACCAAAATTTATTTGGGAGGTACACACCAAATTCATAATAGAATAAATTTAGGAGCTTTAAGTCGAACAGAAATTTTTAATGGCAAGGTTCAATCATCACTTACCTTATCGGCAAATGCACGATTTTTTAGAAACCTTAGTACAAGCTTAAGCTATACTGCTGTAAACAATTCTTACAATAATATTGGATTTGGAGTAGCTGCTAAACTTGGTCCTGTTCAATTTTATACCATTACCGATAATATATTGGCAGCAATTCGCCCTAACAGTGCTCAAGTTGCCAACGTACGCTTTGGCTTCAACCTATTGTTTGGCTGTAAGGATAAAAACAAAAAGAAAGATGAATGCTCATGGTTTGAACCTATAGGAAATAAAAAGAAACCATTATACAAATAAGTTGTAACTTTATATTGCTCTGTGTAAACAGAGTGTTTACATCAATTTAAATTCCGGGCTACCTTTTGTGGGTAGTCCTTTTTTTGATATTAAGATATTGTTTTATTCTTTCATCCTTTAGTCTTTCTACAGTTTCCCTAAAAGAAAAACACACTATAATTAACTATATTCTAAATCATGCACCATTCATTAAATTTAAGTCTTCCCCTGTTAGGGGGAAGTGCTAATGGACGAAGAGGTGCAATACACTTTTAAGTTTCATTAACTTTTGTTTAAACCATTTAGCACATTTATAACCTACATTTGTAATGTACAAAACAGAGAAGTTTTTTCATAGAATTAGATTTAGGTTAGTAAATAGTGGTTAGAAGAAAATCCCGAACTTGCGAGTTCGGGATTTTTCTTTGGTTTAAATCAATATCAGTCTCAATAACTATAACATACCAATTCCTCAGCTCCCATTTACTCATTCGTTATAATTCTGTTATCTTTGTCAATCAAATTATAAGAATATGGCATTTATAAAGTTTATCATTATTGCTGTCGGTATTTATTACCTGCTAAAATTGATCATTCGTGCAATGTTCCCTTTTTTGGTGCAGAAAACTTTTGATAAAATGCAAAAAGAGGCCAACAGACAGCAACAAGAACAAGAAAAGCGAGAAGGTGAAGTTACCATCGATAAAAATTCAAATACCAAATCTAATCCTAACAAAAAGGATGTAGGTGATTATGTGGATTTCGAAGATGTGGATTAATTAATTTTTTAATCTTCTGCTACGCAAACGATAGTATTACACTATCCAGCAAATAAATTATCAAAAACACTAGAAATTAATGATATGGAAAAGCCATCGAATGGCTTTTTTTGTATTTTTGTGTTTCGTTCAAATTAAAATAATAAACTCAAAATATAAGATTTATGGCTCAGGAAGATGTTTTCAAGAAACTGGTTGCCCATTGTAAGGAATACGGTTTTGTATTTCAGTCGTCGGAGATTTACGATGGACTAAGTGCTGTTTACGATTACGCACAATTGGGTGTTGAATTGAAAAACAACATCAAAAAGTATTGGTGGGATTCAATGGTAAAATTGCACGAAAATGTAGTAGGGATTGATTCTGCTATTTTTATGCACCCAACCATTTGGAAGGCATCGGGCCACGTTGATGCTTTTAATGATCCTTTGATCGATAACAAAGATTCGAAGAAACGTTACCGTGCTGATGTTTTAATCGAGGATTTGATGGCTAAATATGAAGCCAAAATGGATAAGGAAGTTGCCAAAGCAAAGAAAAAATTTGGTGAATCTTTCGACGAAGAACAATTTAGAGTAACCAATCCTCGTGTTAAGGCAAACAAAGAGAAAATGGATGCTGTCCACAAGCGTTTTGTTGATGCTTTGGATAAGAACGATTTGGACGAATTAAAGCAAATCATTATCGATAACGAGATTGCTTGTCCTATTTCGGGAACTAAAAACTGGACCGATGTTCGTCAGTTCAATTTGATGTTCTCAACTGAAATGGGTTCTACAGCTGATGGTAGTAGCAAAATTTTCCTTCGTCCGGAAACTGCACAGGGTATTTTCGTAAACTACCTAAATGTTCAGAAAACAGGTCGTATGAAGATTCCTTTCGGGATTGCTCAAATTGGTAAAGCATTCCGTAACGAAATTGTTGCTCGTCAGTTTATCTTCCGTATGCGTGAGTTCGAACAAATGGAACTTCAGTTCTTTGTTCGTCCGGGAGAAGAAATGAAATGGTTCGACAAATGGAAAGAAACGCGTATGAGCTGGCACAAAGCTCTAGGTTTCGATGATGATAAATATCGTTTCCACGATCACGATAAGTTGGCTCACTACGCTAACGCTGCAACCGATGTTGAATTTAAATTCCCATTCGGATTTAAAGAAGTGGAAGGGATTCACTCTCGTACCGATTTCGATTTAAGTCAGCACCAGGAATTTTCGGGAAAGAAAATTCAGTACTTCGATCCTGAACTGAACAAGAGCTACGTTCCTTATGTAGTGGAAACATCGATTGGTGTTGACCGTATGTTCCTTCAGATTATGTCGGAAGCTTATGCAGAAGAGAAAATCGAGAAAGAAGATGGAAAAACCGACGAACGTGTTGTATTAAGACTACCAGCTGCTTTGGCTCCAATCAAATTGGCAGTTATGCCATTAACAAAGAAAGATGGTCTTCCTGAAAAAGCTCGTGAAATCATCAACGACTTGAAATTCGATTTCAACTGTCAGTACGATGAGAAAGACTCAATTGGTAAGCGTTACCGTCGTCAGGATGCTATTGGTACTCCATTCTGTGTAACTGTTGATCACCAATCATTGGAAGACAACACAGTTACAATTCGTCATCGCGATACCATGGAACAAGAGCGTATCGAGATTTCTAAACTAGCTGAAATCTTAGATTCACATGTTAGCATGAAATCTTTATTCAAGAAATTGAAATAAGCGAAATTCAAAATATAGGAAAGCCATTCTCGTTTGAGGATGGTTTTTTTGTTATCACCCCATCCTAACCTTCTCCTTGAGGAAAAGGAACAAGAACTACAAAAATATTATTTTGTATTTTGAGGGTCTCACTCTAAGTGAAGCTGTCAATAAAATAAACCCCACATAGTCATACCCTGACATTTACAGCTTGCTTAAAGTCAGAGCATGACAAATCACCTTAGAATGAGATAATTTCAATTTCACTATATTTAAGCTTAGCATTTTAAACCCTACAATCATGCCCAAGCTTAAATTTGCTGCCATACAAATCAACAATTGTGATGCAAAATCCATCGAGGAACGAGATGCTAACCTGCTTCATGCTCAAAAAATAATTGATGAATTAGAAGCGGTTGATCTAATTGTTCTGCCAGAGCTTTTCACAAGTGGATATTCCCGGGAAACATTCGAGCAATTAGGCGAATTAGCCGAAGATGTAAATGGCAAAAGCTTTCAGTTTTTTTCTGATGTGGCTCAAAAGAGAAACTGCTACATCTGTTACGGTTTTCCCCAGAAAAAAGAAGATGCTTTCTTTATCTCGCAAGCTCTTGTCAATCCTAAAGGTAAACTGGAAGCCATTTACAGCAAGCAACACATGGCTCAATTCGGAAACTCTATGGAAAAGGAGTATTTCCTAAAAGGTGAGAATACCATCAGTTTCGAGATCAATGGTGTAAAAATTAGCATTATCATTTGTTACGATATGCGATTTCCTGAATTAACAAGAACATTGGCCTTAGATCATGAAATTGATTTTCTGATACATCCGGTGGCTTTTTACAAGGACAACAGTTTTCCGAGCTGGCATCATTTTGTGATTACCCGAGCACTGGAAAATCAAATTTACATGTTGAGTTTGAACCGTGCCGGAGAAGAATATGGCAATTCTATTTTCTGTCCACCTTGGATTGATTATAACACATCTCCAACCATTCTTAAAGAACAAGAGGAGGTAATGATTGGGGAAATAGATACAGATGTTATTGATACAGTCCATGAAGAATATCAATTTAGAAATGACCGAAAAAAAAATTATTAATTAATTTAGAGGCTTCTTAAAGGATAACACAACTAAACCACTAACTAACAAATGAAAAATTTATTAAGCCTACTGCTACTTGTTGTAGTAAGCGTATGGCAGGCTGGAGCCTGCACAACTGCCGTAATTTCCGGCAAGTACACCAAAGATGGTCGCCCAATGATTTGGAAACTGCGCGACACAGAAAGTTTTGAAAACAAAATGATGTATTTCACCGATGGCAAATATCCATACATCGGCATGATCAATTCCAACGACGAAAAAGGGGAACAAGTTTGGGGTGGATCCAACGCTGTGGGTTTTGCAATCATGAACTCTGCATCTTTCAATGTAAACATGCAGGATACAACTTCATTGAAAGATCAGGAAGGACGCTTTATGAAATTAGCCCTGCAACAGTGTGCAAACCTTGAAGAGTTTGAGCAATTGCTGAAAGATACACCTAAACCAATGGGCTTAGCTGCTCACTTTGGTGTACTGGATGCTGATGGAAATGTAGCTTTTTATGAGGTAAACAATCATACTTTTACCAAATTCGACGCTAACGATCCTGCATGTGCGCCAAATGGATACATTCTTAGAACCAACTACTCCTTTACTGGTAAAAAAGATATTGGTTACGGATTTATTCGTTTCCAAACAGCTCAGGATATTTTCTATCAGGCGGATGCATATGGAAATATCAATTCCAAAACTGTTATCCAGGATTTCTCGAGATGTTTAAAACATCCTGTATTGAAAAAGGATTATAGAAAAGAATACGAAACTGTTCCCTACGATGAAAACTTTGTAAACTCAGGTGATTTAATTACTCGTCACGGCTCATCATCTATGATCATGATTGAAGGTGTGAAAGAAGGCGAAGACAAGGATATGGCTACCATCTGGACTCAAGTAGGATTCCCAAATACCTCAATTGCATTACCTGTTTGGGTAAAAGGTGGTAAGAATTTGCCTAAAGTATTATTGGCTGATGGAAAAGAAAACTGTCCACTAAATGCTATGGCTATGGAATTGAAAGACCGCTGCTATCCAATTTCTCGTTCGGCTGGATACAAATACTTAAAAGTATCAGAATTAATCAATGCTGAAAAGACAGGTATTATTCAAAAACTTGAAAAAGCTGAAGAAGAACTTTTCAAAAACACAGAAGAGCACCAAAAGAAATGGCGTTCAGCTAAAGTGAATAAAAAAGAGATTGAAGAGTTCTACCATTGGTTGGATGATTACACTTACAAAACTTATAAGGGTATGCTTGATACCCAAAAGTACCAGAGTTTGTAAGGAAATAAACAATCGGAAAAACATTAAGTGAAGCACAGGGCAATATTGTTCTGTGCTTTTTGTATTTTAGAGCCTGAATTTTAAAATTACGAATGATCAATTATGAATTACGAATCAGGAATATTCAAAATTGATTTGCCATAATGCTTAATTCGTAATTCGTAACTTGTAATTCGTAATTGAAATGAACTTTAAGTCGATATTTAAGTCCGCATTGCCTCACCTGGTATCCATCCTGGTATTTTTAATTGTAGCATTTATGTACTTCCAGCCAGCTTTGGAGGGAAAACAATACAAGAAAAGTGATTCAATCCACGCTTGGGGAGCTAAAAAAGAAATTATTGATTTTCGAGAAAAGACAGGCGAAGATGCCTTGTGGACCAACTCTATGTTTGGAGGAATGCCATCTTACCAAATTAATGTTGATTACCAGGCAAAAGACATGTACACTTTTAAGAAGATGATGGAGCTTTATACTCCAGATCCTGTGAAGTACCTCATTCTGTACATGCTTGGTTTTTATATCCTTCTCATTAGTTTACGAGTTAATCCATGGCTTTCCATAGCAGGTTCCATTGCATATGCATTTTCCACTTATTTCATCATTATCATTGGAGCAGGACATTTGTGGAAGGTAAATGCATTGGCTTTCATCCCTCCCGCCCTTGGTGGAATATTAATGGTATTAAGAGGACGATATCTTTGGGGTGGAATTATTGCCGCATTCTTCCTGATCATGGAATTGTATTCCAACCACATACAAATGACTTATTATTTTATGCTTACGGTTATTTGTATTCTGATCTATGAATTCTACCACCAGTTTAAAGAAAAGAATCTGAAACATTTCTTTAAAGCCATAGGAGTGCTTGCCATAGCTTCGATTATTGCTTTGGGCGTTAACTTTACAAACTTATATAGCTCATACGAATACAGTAAATCAACAATTCGAGGTAAATCGGAATTAAACTTGGGTAACAAGGACAACCAAACCACTGGAGTAGATAAAGATTACGGAACCATGTGGAGTTACGGAATTCAGGAAACTTTAAGCTTATTGATTCCCAATGCAAAAGGTGGCGGTGGATCTCCACAAGAAGGCATACAGGTTTTGAACTATGTGAATGGTGGACAAATAAAATCGGTTGCTGATTATTACAATATGGAGCAGGTGAAAAACCACCATTACTGGGGCAATCAGTTATTTACCGTTGGTCCTGTATATGTAGGAGCCTTTATCTTGTTTCTGTTCTTTTTAGGCTTATTTATTGTGGCAGGTCGCCTAAAATGGGGATTGCTAACAGCTACTATTTTGGCAATCATGCTATCCTGGGGACATAACTTTACTGCCCTTACAAACCTGTTCTTCGACTACGTACCACTTTATAACAAGTTTAGAGCAGTATCATCCATCCTAATTATAGTTGAGCTGTGTATTCCACTATTGGCCATTTTAGCCCTTAAAAAGCTAATTGATGAACCAGAGGTACTGAAGAAAAAAGTGAAGTTTGCTTCTCTAAACCTAAATGTATTGGTTCTGCCATTTGCATTAACAGGTGGTATTGCCCTTCTTCTTTATCTTATCCCAACTTTTGGTTTGGATTTCTTAAGCGATGTGGAACAAAACTATTTTACCCAGATTAGTGCTTCCAATCCGAATGCAGTTTCTTTCATTGCTCAAATTCAGAACGATTTGGTCAATGCTCGTATCGACATGTTCAAAGCTGATGCTTTAAGAAGCTTCCTGTTCATTTTAGTTGGTGCAGCTTTGGTTTGGGCTTATTCTAAAGATTATCTGAAAGCAAAATTCTTTATTCCAGCGGTAATTATTTTGGTTATAGCTGATTTGTACCCGGTTAACAAACGCTTTACTACCAATGATGCATTTGTAGAAAAGAAAGAACTGAACCTGGCATACATGCCTAATATGGCAGATTTTCAAATTCTGCAGAATGAGTTAAAAAACAATCCTGAATTAAAGACAATTGCCGATCAGGCAGTAAAAAACTACACCAGAAAAAACAGAAAAGCCAGCGATTACGAAAAAGTAGCAGCACAACTTTGGGCCGTTACCTACAACACCAATTACAGGGTGTTTGAACAAATCGGTGGTCCTTTCCAAAATGCACGTCCATCCTACTTCCACAAATCCATTGGAGGTTATCATGGAGCAAAATTGCGTCGTGTTCAGGAATTGTACGAATATCATATCGACAAAGGCAACATGAAAGCTTTGGATATGTTGAATGCGAAATACATCATTAGCCAGGGAGAAAAAGGAGCTCAGCTAAGCATTAATCCAAACGCACTTGGAAATGCATGGTTAGTTGATTCTTACAAATTGGTTAAAGATGCCAATGAAGAAATCATGCTTTTAAATGGCTTTATTCCTGCAAAAGAGGCAATTGTTGATCAACGATTCGAAAATCAGTTGAATAACTTCAATATTGTTGCAGATTCAACTGCCAACATTCAAATGACAAAATATTCGCCAAATCAGATTAACTACCAGTATCAGGCAAAAACAGAACAACTGGCTGTTTTCTCTGAAGTGTATTATCAACCTGGTTGGAATGCGTATATCGATGGAAAACCAGCAAAACACTTTAGAGCAAACTATGTTCTTCGTGCCATGAAACTTCCAGCAGGAAATCACAAAGTTGAGTTCAAATTTGAACCTAAGGGATACTTTGTGGGTGAGAAAATTTCATTGACCAGTATGATTCTTTTCTTTGTAATTGCAATTGGAGCAATTGTGTTTGGCATTAAAAACTATAAAAAGGAAAATGTCTAGCGGATACACCACACCACAACAATTTGTAAACTTCATGCAGAAAATTGTTTTTCTGCATATCGTACTGTTTTTTCTACGTTGGTTCTATTTCTTTATAGAGAAATTAGTGCCTAAGAACAAGAGAATTGCACTTTTCTTTTTGACCGAAAAAAACTATTTCGACAATTCAAAATACCTGTTCGAATACATGAGGGTGAAGAACGATTTCAACAGCATTTTGTTTACACCACACAAAGAATTATACAAGCAGTTACAAGAGAAATTTCCGGGCGAAGTGGTCTACGCCTGGTCTGTTAGAGGTTTTATACTGTTTTTACGAAGCAAGCATGTAATTATTTCCTATGGAATTAGTGCTGCTGCTTTTGCACCATATTACCTGCATACAAAGTGTAAAAACATCATCTATCTGGGACATGGAACTCCAATGAAAAAAATGGGTTTACAAACTGCCGTATGGAGAAAATATGGAAAGCAGAAACAGCTTCAGGGCTATTCCTACATGGTGGGGAGTTCGCCTTTAGAGCAAATCATACATGCTGCCGGATTTAATATGGACATGAATGATGTTTGGGTAACGGGTTTGCCACGAAACGACTACTTGATTGATCCGGAACATTTAAATACTGATTTGCTTCTTAAAAATCCATTTCTTGATCGGAAAATTATACTTTACGCACCAACTTGGCGCGAGGAAGGACACAAAACTCACTTCTTCCCTTTCGAAGATTTTAATGCAGATCAACTTTCCAAGTTCCTGGAAGAAGAAGATGCATACATTCTGGTTCGTGGACATAAAGAGGATATCAAACGCAAATCTGTTCAAAAAACACATGATTTCTTTTCAATCGAAAGAGTAATTAAAGCCGACCAGGACAGGTTTGCAGATGTGTATGACTTGCTTCCTTACGTGGATATTCTGGTTACCGATTATTCATCACTTTGGATCGATTACCTATTGCTTGATCGACCAGTTGTTTTTCTTCCTTACGATTTGGCAGAATACAGTCAATACAAAGGTTTTTTCATCAACTTTGATGAGAACAGTCCTGGTGCAAAATCGGAAAACCAAAAAGAGTTTATCACTCACTTGAAGCGCTATTTCGATCAACCATTGACACATGCAAAGTGGCGCAAAAAAATTCGTGATATGTACCACACTTACCAGGATAATGGCAGTTGCGAAAGAGTTTACAACGAAATTCGAAAATTGAATCAATAAATGAACCTAAATAAACATTCAAAACCAATTATATTTTTCACCACTCTTTTGGGGTGGATTTTTCTTATTCCGTTAAGTTACCTTATTCCCAAAAAGAAAAACCTTATGGTTTTAATGGGCGCCAAAGATGGATTCTTTAATGACAATGTAAAATTCTTTTTTCTCTATTTGGCCGAGAAAAAACCGGATCAGGAATTCTATTTGCTAACTGCAAACAAGGATGTTTTCAACGAACTGAATCAGAAATACGACAATATTCTTTACTACCCTTCGTGTAAAGCTTATTGGATTATCCTGAGAAGTAAAGTGTTTGTAGTTGATAATTTTTCGTGGATGGACAATTGTCGTTTTCAATTGTTTTGGAGAGCGAAAATTGTACAAATATGGCATGGCATTGGCTTCAAGAAAATTCAACGCAGCAATAAATTTTTCATTCAGGAAACCAGCTCATTATACCGCAGATTCATTCTTAACTTTGTGGGGAAATTGCCAAAATATCAAGCGCTTATTTCAACTGGCAAGTTCTTTACCGAAAAATTCTTTAAACCAGCATTTATAAGCGATCATTTTATTGATACGGGTTATCCTAGAAACGACATCATTGTAAATCCTAAAAAGTACGAGAATGCACTTTTAAATTCGGATGTAGAAACCATCAGTAAAGTTGCGGAAATGCGCAAAAATGGAATCAAATCGATTCTGTATGCACCTACTTTTCGCGATACGGGTGGCGATGGTATTTCCGATGGGATTCTTGATTTGAAATCTTTAAATGAATTTGCCTTGCAGAACGATTTAGTATTTGTGTTCAAACTGCATCCTCTACCACAGTATAAAACCATAAGCGATGATTTTGAAAGAATTCTATGGTACGATAATGTAAAGGATGTTTATCCTTTCCTTTCGGAAACAGATGCCATGATTAGTGACTATTCTTCCATTTACATGGATTATATCTTGTTGAATCGACCTGTTTTCTTCTTGCTTTACGATCGTGAAAAGTATGAAACCAAAGATCGTGAATTGCATACTTTCTTCAACGATTTTATTGTTGGACCAATTTCTACTAACCAACAAAAATTGCAGGTAGATTTGATAGAGAATTTGAGTAATAAAGATAGCTTTGTGGGAAAGCGAGAAGAAATCATTCAAAAATCCTACGACAACATTGATGATAAAGCTTCTGAGAGAATTTTTAATTTCATTCAAGAACATTATCTTCGCCAGTAAACAATGAACAGCCAACAAAAGACAAACAACAATCATATGAAACGCGTAATCACTTTTGGTACTTTTGATTTATTTCACATCGGACATTTAAGAATTTTAGAACGTGCCAGAGCACAGGGTGATTACTTAATTGTTGGAATCTCTACCGATGCTTTAAACTTCTCTAAAAAACAAAAGAATCCTATCTACACCGAGAAAGATCGAATGAGAATCATTGAATCTTTAAAAGTGGTTGACGAAGTATTCTACGAAGAATCTTTGGAGTTGAAAGGTGAATATATAAAGAAGTACAATGCCGATGTTTTGGTTATGGGTAACGACTGGGAAGGAAGATTTGATGAGTTCAAATCGCTTTGCGAAGTTGTATATCTGAAGCGAACTCCATCCATTTCAACCACTGAGATTATTGAAATCATCAAGGAATAATTTTTTCTTTTATCAAACTCAGATTTTATTTTCCCGGAATGCTTCTATATTTGTGCCCGAACCACCAATATATTAAGCATGACACCACTATTGTATTACCTATTTCTGAAGCCAATTTCTCTACTACCACTTCGTGTTTCGTATTTAATATCAGATCTGCTTTTTGTTTTAAACCATTATGTCATTCGATATCGAAAAAAGCTGATTCTGAATAATATTCGAAACTCATTTCCTGAAAAAAGCGATAAGGAACACAAAAAAATTGCCCGAGATTTTAATCGTTTCTTTTGTGATTTTATAGTTGAAAGTATTCGATGCTTCAGTATGAGTAACAAAGAAGCTCTTAAGCGTTGCAAAGCCATAAATCCTGAAGTATTAGATGAACTTCATAAAAAGAAAAAAAGTATCGTTTTGGCCTTTGGTCATTACAACAATTGGGAAATGGTTGCAATGGCTTTAGGCAGCTCGTTAAAGCACAAAACAAGCGCCATTTATAAACCGTTATCAAACAATTTCTTCGATAAAAAATTCAGAGAAACCAGAGGCAAATCGAGTTTACAATTAGTTCCTAAACGTGAAACAAAGACATTTTTAGAAGAAAAAAAAGACAAAGCATATTTGGTAGGTTTTGGTTGTGATCAATGTCCCAAGCGCAACAAGACAAACTTATTTTGGACTAAATTCCTAAATCAGGATACCGCTGTAATGTTTGGTACAGAAAAATACGCTGTAGATTACGATTATGCTGTCGTGTTTTTATACATCACTCGACGAAAACGAGGATATTACGATGTAGAATTAAAGATCATCGAAGAGAATCCGAGAGAATCTAAATATGGAAGTATTACAAAACAACATACTAAACTGCTCGAAGATCAAATCATACAAAATCCCCAATACTGGCTATGGAGTCACAAAAGGTGGAAGTTACAAAAGCAAGATCATGAAATTTGTCATTAACCAAGCTTTATGTACTTTTTAACAAACTGGTTGAAATCAGATGATATTTTAAAGGCAAAAGACAATAAAAGATAAACTCCGCCAACTATTGATGACCTGATTGCAATATCGAATACAAACCAGTCCATTTTTGGTAACAGTGTTCCAGCGTAATAAGCTGTGACAGCAACCAATATCACCATTAAATAACGGTAATTAAATGGTTGAAATTTATACTTATTCAGTAAAAACAGATACTTGGATAAGTTAAAAAATAAAGTTGCTGTTACAGAGGCTATTGCTGCTCCTGTAATCCCCCAGATCGGAATCATGATAAGGTTGGTAATAATTACCAGAAGACCATATAGAGTCATGAATACAGCCTGCATTTTATAGTATGACGATGATTGAATAATTACCCCACTCACTCCTGATGCCATCTGTATTACATGCCCAATACCAATAAAAAACACAACATATTTCCCATCAATAAATCGATCAGATACAATTTCAAAAACATTATCAATATTGATCCAGATGCCAATAAACAAAAGGCATCCTACCATAAACTGATGTAATCCGCTTTGTGAATATATTTGAGCTATTGTTTTTAAATCATTCTTTTTCCATGCCTCAGCAATAACCGTACTTGCTATTTTTTTCAAACTTCTTGAAGGCATAGAAACCAAGGTTCCAAAATTGGTCATGGTTGCAAAAATCCCTGTTGACCCCAAACCAATAAACCCTTCAATCATGATTCTGTCAATTTGGTTGGCTAACTTATCACTTAAGCCATTCAATATCCCAAATAAGGAAACACTTGCCATTGATTTACGCAGTTCTGGCTTAACAAACTTTAAATTGGATGCAAAAGAAATTTGTCCACGTACCCAAAGTAAAATGAATAAAAACACTGTTGGAGAGCAATATGCCAGAACGTAAAGTAAAATAAACTGAGAAAAATCGATCACTTTTACCGAAAAGAGGATCAAAAAAGTAAGGTTTAGAACTTTAAAAACAATATCTCTGAAAAAGGTCCCTGAAACTGCATCATACATCACTCTGTTGTACCCCTCAAACAAATTATAGAAAAGGGTGAAAAATATCAATGGAATCAGATAAATCAAGTAGTTCAAATACATTGGTGATTCATCTTGATATGTTTCGATTGCAATGGGTTGCAAAATAAAATAAGCAATAAGCGACATTGCAAAACCAGCCATACCAACCCAAAACATAATAAACAAATAGCCGTTGTGATTTACATTCTCGTTACGGAAGTAAGGAAATAAGCGGGCTGTTACATTGTTAAAACCAAGTGTTGAAAATTGTGCTGCAACAGTAGTAATCGCACCCAACCAGGCAATTAATCCTATTTGATCGGTTGCAAAAAAACTGGGATACAATATACCCGTATTTAAAAATCCCAAAATCGCTCCGATATACGAAACGAAACTTCCCTTAATGGTTTGTTGTCGAATAATTCCCAATGTGCAATTGTATATTTGGTAGTGATACAATCACAAATTTAACAAAAAAGGAATGAGTGAATGAGTGAATGTGTAATTTTGTGAATGAGTAAGCTTAAACATCCAATTACCAAAACCACTTTTTGCTCTTGAAACTTGTAACTGGTAACATGAAGCTTTTCATCAAAAAATTGTATTTTCGCAAGTGACCAATTAATGATTGATCCTAATCGGTTTAAAACAAGCTAACATATGGCACAAAAAGAAAATGGCTCAAAGCGCCGCTTGCGCTCCTCTTATATCACTTCAGTTATCAGTATTTCTCTGGTTCTTTTCATGCTGGGACTAACGGGTTTGCTAATTTTAAATGCAAATCAGCTTTCAAACTATGTGAAAGAAAATATTGGAGTCTCCATCATTCTAAAAGACAATGTGAAGGAAGTAGAAATAAGACGTTTACAAAAAAATCTTGATGCCACAGAATTTGTAAAAGCAACCGAGTTTGTTGACAAAGAAACTGCAGCAAAAGAGCTACAGAAAGAATTAGGTGAAGATTTTATTTCTTTTTTGGGCTACAATCCACTGCAAGCTACAATAGACGTAAAACTTTATGCCGAGTATGCCAACCCTGATAGCATTGCTGTAATCGAAAAAGATTTCACCAGATACTCGCAAGTACAAGAGGTTTACTATCAAAAATCATTGGTTCATTTGGTAAACGATAACGTAAAAAGAATCAGTTTAATCCTTTTGGGCTTTAGTGCCATTTTATTTATTATTTCGTTTACACTAATCAACAACACAATACGATTGTCAATCTACTCACAGCGCTTAATTATAAACACCATGCAATTGGTTGGTGCCACAAGAGGTTTTATTCGTAAACCATTTATAGGCAAAGGACTTCTTCACGGATTTTTAGGCGCATTAATTGCCAATGCAATGCTTTCTGGTGTTATATACCTTTCACAGCAAGAACTCAGACAAGTAATTACTTTTAACAATACCGAACTGGTAGGAGTTTTATTTTTACTGATTATTTTAACAGGTTTATTCATCACCTGGATTTCTACCTTATTTGCGGTGAATAAGTATTTGCGATTAGAGTCAAGATCATTGTACTAAAGATTAGGAGTTAACAAAACTTAAGACATTTTAAATGCTAATTCAGTAAAATTTATTGTAAATTTGGCATTGATTTCCGAACACGGATAAATTTTGAAAACATGAACAAACAAGATAACAAACCAGGCTTCGCTCTTGGCAAAGAGAACTACAAACTTCTTCTGATTGGTTTTGTAATTATCATTATTGGATTTTTGCTTATGATGGGTGGAGGATCTGATGATCCTAATGTATTCGACGAAAGCATTTTCAGTTTCAGAAGAATTACGCTTGCTCCATTGGTGGTATTGTTCGGATTTGCTTTCGAAATTTATGCCATAATGAAGAAACCAAAAGAAAACAAATAGCGTAATACCTATCTGATTCCGAATTAAATATCGGAAAAACACACTACTTATTTTTATGAATTGGATTGAAGCCTTAATTCTTGGATTGCTCCAAGGACTTACTGAATTTTTGCCTGTTAGTAGTAGCGGACACCTTGAACTTGGAAAAGCTCTTTTAGGTGTGGACGCTGAAAATAATCTTGCATTTACTGTAATTGTTCATGGAGCAACAGTACTAAGTACTATTATCGTTTTTAGAAAAGATATTCTTTCACTGTTCAAAGATGTTTTTCGTTTCCAATGGAACGAATCCACACAATATCTATTTAAAATTGCAGTATCCATGATTCCTATCGGAATTGTTGGTATTTTCTTTAAAGATGAAGTATCAGAACTTTTTGATAACAATGGTATTCTGCTTTTGGTAGGCTGTATGCTACTAGTAACAGCTACATTATTAGGATTTACCTACTATGCAAAACAAAAAGAAAAAGAAATATCCTTCAAAGATGCTTTAATCATTGGTTTGGCACAAACATTTGCCATTCTACCTGGTATTTCGCGTTCCGGAGCTACCATTGCAACAGGATTGCTGCTTGGCAACAGAAAAGCCGACATTGCAAAATTCTCTTTCCTAATGGTTTTGGTTCCAATTATTGGAGAAAATATTCTATGTCTGGCCAATGGCGAATTTACCTCTCAAGGCAACATAGAAGTTACACCATTAATTGTTGGTTTCTTTGCAGCTTTTATCTCTGGATTACTGGCTTGCAGCTGGATGATTAAGCTGGTTAAGAAAGGAAAACTAATCTATTTTGCCATTTATTGCCTGATTATCGGAGTAATTGCTATTTTTGCAGCCTAATTGTAAAAATGGCAAATCACTTCTAATGATTCGATTCGAAACCGATAATGACTTTCAACAAGGGGCTTTTATTCTGCTGAATAAGCCATACAAATGGACTTCGTTTGATTTGGTGAACAAGGTAAAGTTCAAAGTCAAACACATGCTTCGTGTGAAAAAAATTAAGGTTGGTCATGCAGGAACATTGGATCCTTTGGCTACCGGATTGATGATAGTATGCGTTGGAAAATACACCAAAAAGATTGATACTTATCAATCACAGGTGAAAGAATACATTGCCACTTTGCAATTGGGAGCAACCACTCCTTCCTTCGATTTGGAAACAGAAATCGATCAGGAATATCCAACAGAACACATTACCCGTGAACTGGTTGATAAAACATTAAAAGGTTTTATTGGAAGTATTGAACAACGACCACCAGATTATTCGGCAGTTAAGGTTAACGGTAAACGTGCTTATGAATATGCTCGAAAAGGTCAGGAGGTTGAAATCAAGAAGAAAACTTTGGTGATCGATGAAATCGAAGTTCTTGAATTTGAAGAAAATGTTCTAAATATTAGAGTGGTTTGCAGTAAAGGAACCTATATCAGAGCTTTAGCACGAGACATTGGTCAAGCTTTAAATAGCGGTGCTCACTTAACAGCTCTGCAACGTACTCAAATCGGCGATTTCAAAATCGACGATGCTATTGAAATTGAAGATTTTATAAAATTCTTAGAAAATTTATAACTATCTTGCAACTTTTTCGTAAAAAGGAAAGCTTCGCTTTTTGCAGTAACAAAAAAATATATTTAAAAGTCAGTCAGCCTTATGAAGTTATCTAAGTTTAAGTATAAATTACCTACAGAACTTATTGCTTTACATCCAGCCTATAACAGAGATGAATCTCGTTTAATGGTACTTCACAAAGATACAGGTAAAGTTGAGCACAAAATCTTTAAAGATTTAATTGAATATTTCGATGATGAAGATGTAATGGTGTTCAATAATACCAAAGTATTTCCTGCTCGTTTGTATGGTAACAAAGAGAAAACAGGTGCCGAAATTGAAGTATTCTTGTTACGCGAATTAAATCGCGAACAAAGACTATGGGATGTTTTGGTTGATCCGGCTCGTAAAATCAGAATTGGTAATAAATTATACTTTGGCGATGACGATTTGTTGGTTGCCGAAGTAATTGACAATACTACATCGAGAGGTAGAACACTTCGTTTCTTGTACGATGGACCATATGATGAATTCAAGAAAACTCTTTTCGGATTAGGAGAAACTCCACTTCCAAAATTCATTGATCGTTCGGTAGAACCTGAAGATGCAGAACGTTACCAAACTATTTTTGCTAAGCACGAAGGTGCAGTTGCTGCTCCAACAGCTGGTATGCACTTTAGCCGTGAGCTAATGAAGCGTTTGGAAATTAAAGGTATCGATTTTGCAGAGGTAACTCTACATGTTGGTTTGGGTAATTTCCGCACTGTTGATGTTGAAGATTTGACCAAACACAAAATGGATTCTGAGCAGATCTTTATCGAGGATGAAGCTGTTGAGAAAGTAAACTTGGCTAAAAAGAAGAAGAAAAATGTTTGTGCAGTTGGTACTACTGTTATGAGAACGCTTGAAAGTTCTGTATCAACCATGGGAACGCTTAAACCTTTCGAAGGATGGACAAATAAATTTATTTTCCCACCTTACGAATTCCATGTGCCAAACAGAATGATTACCAATTTCCACCTACCACTTTCTACTTTAATGATGATGGTTTGTGCATTTGGAGGTTACGACAATGTAATGGCTGCCTACGAAGAGGCAATTAAAGAAAAATACAGATTTGGAACTTACGGTGATGCAATGTTGATCATCTAAAACAATCTATAAAATACTTTACAAAAGCTGGTGATTGATTAATCATCAGCTTTTTTTATGTCCTTTAATATTTCTATTCTATTTTTTTACTATTTTACACATCCGTTTAACAAATTAAATTTTAACTATGGAAGTTGTTGTAGAAAGAAGTGACAAGAATTTTGTTGCAATGCTATTATTATGCTTTTTCCTTGGAGGATTGGGTGTACACCGTTTTTATGCAGGTAAAATTGGTACTGGAGTATTAATGTTATTAACCCTAGGGGGATTTGGTATTTGGACTCTTATTGATTTTATCATCATTGCTGTAGGAAGCTTTAAAGACAAAGAAGGGCGCTATATTAAAAACTAAATAGTAAATAACTAAAAAAGAGATCTGCAAAACAGATCTCTTTTTTTATTCTTCGGTATTTATCATCCAGCTTGAAAATACATTCAGATAGTTCCAATAAGACATTAAAAGTTCATCTGAAAGACCAAGTTCCGGTAATAATTTCTGATAACATTCAAGCCAGATTTTCCTTCCTTCAGTTGTAATTTTAAATGGCTTGTGGCGACGCACCAACATTGGTTCTCCCCTGTTCTGATTGAAATATTGTGGTCCTCCTAAAATTTGAATAAAAAAATCTGATGAGCGCAACTTGGCTGCTTCAAATTCTTTATCATCGGGAGGAAACATAGCACCTATCTCGCTTTCGCGCAAAAGACTGTAATGATCGTCTACTAATTTTCTGATTCCTTCTTCACCCAAAATCGTTAATATTTCTCTATTTGGTCTGGTTACCTGTGGACGTTCACCAAATTGATATTCTTTAATTTCCAGTTTCATATTATACCATTTAAATTTCAGAGTAAGCTATAGAGAAGCTATGAAATATTAAATTGAAATGCCGATATATAATTGGTTCGACATTTGAAGTTTTATGCACAGATGGCGAATACAATTTATAATCGGTATTATTACTTGATTTAAACTTAAAAGTATCAAAGATTTTCTAAATCGCTACTGCTTTATTAAAAAAAAGACCAATCACTCTTAAATTTCTAAAATCTCCTAAAATTTATTTTTCTTACAAGCCATAATTTGATAAATTAGATAATCAATTAAAAGGTCCCACATACTCTTTTGGTTGCCATTTGGCAACTTGCTACCAATTCACTTTAAACCGCGGCTTTTAGCCACAATTTAATGATCATGAAAAAGATATTTTATCTGATTCTTATGCTATTCTTGAGCTCTAAGCTTGTACTTGCCCAGGAATGCAGCATTTACATTCCCAACACAGTAGGAACCGAGTTGCATTATGAAATGACTAATCAAAAAGGAAAAGTACTAGGCTCGTATACCCAAAAACTACTATCGATTAAAAATAAAGGTGGTGAAACCATTTACTCCATGTTGCAAACCACAATGGATAGCGATTCAAAAGACAAAGTTATTCTGTCGGACACCATTACATTCCGCTGCAAGGGAAATGAATTTTATATCGACATGGACAAATACCTGAATCAAAAACAAATGGAGGCATTCCAAAATATGGAAGTAAAAGTAACTACCGATGATCTAATTTATCCTCCAAATTTAAGTCCAGGACAAAGTTTGAACGATGGCTCAATCACCATCTCCATTGAAGGTGGAGTAATGAACATGAATATGACTACAAATATCACCAATCGAAAAGTGGAAGCTCACGAAAGCATTGAAACTCCTGCAGGTAAATTCAAGTGCTTCAAATTATCGGAAGATGTGCAAAGTAAAACAGGTTTTGTAAATGTTCGCATGCACAATGTAATGTGGATTTCGAAAAATATTGGGACCATTCGAAGTGAATCCTACAACAAAAAAGGAAAGTTGACCGGAATTACACGGTTGGTGAAGATTATAAAGTAAAAAGTTCAAAGTATAAAGGAGAAAGTATTACTACATCTTACTTCCTCCTTTTTACTTTATATTTAATTAGTTCATTATATTTCTTGGTTCACCTTGTAACCACAATTTGATATTTTCCATTACGATATCAATTCGTTTTTCGAATGATTCGTTGGTTGCATAAGCAATGTGCGGAAGCATAATTAGGTTTGGTGCAGTAAACAAGATGTGTTCTTTGTCCAATGGTGGCTCTTTTTCGTAAACATCAACAGCTGCTCCTGCAATTTCGTGTTCGTCAAGGGCCCAGCACAATGCATCGCTATCTACAACAGGTCCGCGAGCTGTATTGATTAAAATTGATTCAGGTTTCATTAATTGGAATTCTTCCTTGCTCATTAATCCTTTTGTTGCCGGTGTTAATGGCACATGCAATGATACAATGTCCGACTCCTTTAATAAAGTCTCCTTATCGACGAATTTAACGCCTTCTACGCTCTTTTCGCTTCGGCTATAAGCAAGAACCTTACAATTAAAAATCTTGGCAATTTCGGCCACTCTAAGGCCTATTTCGCCAGCTCCGATAATACCCAAAGTTTTTCCATTTAGCTCTGTTCCTAAAAAACCTCCACGATCGCCACCAAAACGAGTCATGGCATCGCCACCAACAATCTTACGATATACCGACAAAATCATACCAATGGCAAGTTCGGCAACCGATTCGTTAGAAAAGCCGGCAGCATTGGAAACCAAAATATTTCGATCATTACATGCTTGCACATCGATATGATCAACACCGGTAAAGGCCACTGAAATCATAGAAAGCTTTGGACAGGCATCAATAAATTTTTTGCTAATGGGAATATTGCTGACTACAATCGCATCGGCTCCTTCTGCTCGCTTAATTAGCTCTTGTTCGTCCTCATTTCGATCTCCAAAGAACACCAACTCGTGTCCCAATTCTTCGAATTCTTTTTTAAGCTGACCATACTTACAGGCGGTCATTCCTATTGGTTCAAGTATTGTGAATTTCATATTTTGACAATTATCAGTAAACAGTTAGCAGCCAACAGTTACTATTGATTATTATTCATTTCAGGACTATTCCAGACTTTTTACGGTCATCAGACTGCTAAAGTAAAGATTTCATTTTTCAGAATCAACGAATTAAGGGCTGATATCCTGCCATAGCTGTGCAAAAAATGCATTCAGCAGGCAATTATTGGCTTTGAACGATTTAAATTTCATGCTTCGGATATTTTTCTCAATTTGTATCAGTAAATGAACAAATTACCACATGATTGACCACACAAAAGCATACAACAAGTTTCTAAATCAATTCCTAAACAAATGGCTAAATTGCTCAGAAGAATTTCCTGCCAATAAGCCAAAGTTCTCTTTTATTGAGAAATACATTTGGGAGTTAAAGTGTGAACGATTTCTCAGCTTTGTAAAATCGAACAGCGAAAAAGACAATCTCGAGAGTGAATTGCTTTTTAAAAAGTGCAAATCCTTCTTTAAAGAGGAGTTATCGTACTCCAATGATCAATTGCAACTGATTTTCTCGGATGATATGATTCATGCCACCAAAGATTTTATCCAAAAAGCCCTTCAGTTTGACTCGAAATTGGGCAATGAGGAACTTTTTCAGGCCTTAAGAAACCAGTGGATTGTTTTTGGTCTTCAATCCTTGTTTGGATATCCTGTTCAAACCACCTCATCTACCTTGGCATATAGCCTTCTTTATCCGTATACCGATAATTTTATCGATTCCCGAAGAATCTCTCATCATGATAAAATTGAATTTTCGGAACGTTTTGAGCTGCGATTAAAAGGCGAAGAAGTAATTGCAAAAAGCGAAGCTGAAGAAAAAATCTATCAATTGGTTGGAATGATAGAGGACGATTATGATCGAAACAATTATCCCAAAGTGCACGAAAGTTTGCTGGATATTCATCATGCCCAAACCAGAAGCATTGCGTTGACTAAAAAAACACTCATGAGTGATATAGAATGTTTCGAGATTGCCGTTACCAAAGGTGCAACATCGGTTATTGCCGATGGGTATTTAATTGCAGGAGAATTGAGCTACGATCAGCTTCATTTTCTTTACGAATATGGTGCATACTTGCAGATATTAGACGATTTACAGGATGCCAGAGATGATTTGTATGAAGGAGTTTTTACCTGTTTCTCTAAAAACCTGCATTCACAATATCTCGATAGAATGCTGTGCAAAACCTATCACCTGGGAAAAGAAGTTTTGGCAACAGTAAAGAAAGTTTATCCAAACGAAATTGCATTCCAGGGATTGATTAAACGTAGTTTTGGATTGTTGTTCGGATCATCGGTTGTTACCAACCCTAAAGATTTTAGTCCTGAATTTATCCAACAATGTGAACGTCACTCTCCTTTCCGTTTTTCATTTGTAGATAAACACAAAGCCGAACTGAGTAATTTCTCGCTACTTTTTGAAAAGAAATTGGAAGAGTTTAAGAAAGAAGTTTTTTGCAGTTTAAAGCTTAATTCAAACATGGATTGATAAATCATGCCTAGAATTGGCAAATCAATTGGTAAAATCGATGATTTAACTCTTCGAATGGTCTCTACGAGCGTAGGTTCGCTTTCGCGAATGGTTTTATGGCATCGCAAATAAAAAAAAACGCCTTCATACACACAGGTACGAAAGCGTCTTTTCAATTCTTTGCAGTAAACTTTAGGCAAGTCTACTCTAATTCTTTATCCGTGTAATCCACACTCGCGGTTGCCAAGAACTTTTGTTGGATCGAAATATTTGGTTTCAATTCCTAAATTATTCTCTGCAAGATATTTGTCCATTTCTTCGTCGCTCCAGTTGTAAAACGGGCTTACTTTTAGCATTCCATCAGCTGATAGAGAAAGAATATCAATAGAATCGCGGAAAGCAGTTTGACCTTTTCTCAAGTTTGTGAACCAAACATCTGGTTTGTGTTCTTCCATTGCTCTGCGGAAAGGCTCCATTTTTACCTGTTCGGTAAATTCTTTGTGCTTTGGATCGTTGATATCAGGAATACCCATAACCACATCGCGATGTGCAGCTGTTTGCTTAGGCACATACAATTTTACATTTAAGTCCAATTGCTTTATTGTCTCTTCAGCATGACGATAGGTATTGGAAGTATTGTATCCTGAATCACACCAAATTACCGGAATATCTTTCTTCACTTCGGCACAAGCGTGCAAAATTACAGCTTCGTAAGGTCTAAAGTTTGTGGTAACCACAGACTTTTTACCATATGCAATTGCCCATTCAATAATCTCTTTTGGAGTTTTACCTCTCAATTCCTCATTAAGTGCTTTAATATCCATTTTTATCTATATTAATCGTTTATTTTCTGATTTGTACGGACGAAATTATAAAAAAATCTGCTTCAAAATGTTAAAACAAAGAATAAGTACTTTTAAAACTTATCTACTGCAAAATGAAACGTCTCGGGTGTTGTTCTGTGAATTTTTATCTGATTACAATCATTAAAGCTCATAAATGCTTTTAATTCTTTCGATAAGGCTTCGGAAAAAGCATCTAATTTCTTCAGGTTTGGTTCTAATGCTAAATGATTTACATGTAATACTGATATCTTTCTATCGGCCTTGCAGTCCATTCTAGCCACCAATTTTCCATCCCAAAGAATTGGCAAGCTAAAGTATCCAAACTTGCGTTTTGCCTCGGGTACGTAGCATTCAATCTGATAATCGAAATCGAAAATTGCTTGCATTCGCTTTCGCTGGATTAATAGGTTATCGAAAGGCGACAAAATTTTCAATTTGCTGCGCGACAAAGGTTTATTCAATAGGTCAAGAGCACTTGGCAAAGTGTAGTAATTTACCTCTCCTACTTTCATTTGCAACAGCTCTCCGCTTAAGTGCATTTCTTTTAGATGCCTTTCCACTATGGGTTTGGTATTTTTCAACAGGTAGGCCATTTCCGATGCCAAACCCAAGCCATTTGCCTCCAAATATCTAACAATCAAGAAACGAATGTATTCCTCTTCCCTTGGCATGGAAACATCAATATCATTTTGAATTACCCTTTCGGTGAGATCATAAACTTTATGGAATTTGTTCCTGTAGGGAATCATTAAATCACCTTGCATAAAGAGGTTTTCCAGGGCTCTTTTGGCAGGTTTACTCGACCAGTCTCTGCTTTTTTTATCCGTATTCTCAAAATCTTTTGCCATCAAAGGACCTTCAAACTCAATTCGCTTAATGATGGCTTTCATCAATTTCTCATCTTTTTCGTACCAGTGATTTTGAGCTCCACTGGCTATTGCATGCTTTCGTATCAAGCTAAAACGAAAATCGCGCATAGGCAGATATGCAGCTGCATGCGACCAATATTCAAATACTTTTTTTTCGGCAAGCAACTGGTCGAGATGTGAAGCTTGATATTTTGGATTTCGAGTCCATAAAGTATGATGATGCGCTCGCTGAACCACCGAAATGGTATCAATTTGAATGTAGCCCAAATGCTCGATGGCCGAAAAGCTGGCATCAATTGCTGTTCCCTTATGTTTTACCGGAGGGATTTGTTGAGATAACAAGACCAACTTTCTGGCTTGATCAAAGGAAAAAGTATCACTAATTCGAGACATTGTTTTTATTCTATATGAGCAGAGATTATCCTATTATCGTTTGGCGATGTGTTAATCCCCAATCAATTATTTCCCCTATTAAACCATCTAATGTTCTTCCATGTTCTGTTATCGAATACTCAACAGTAATTGGTTTCGTATTTTTAACTGTTCGCGTTATTAATTTATTCATTTCCAGCTCATGCAAATCCTTCGATAATTTTTTGGGAGCTATCCCATTTAAAGTTCTTTTAAGCTCCATAAATCGCATTGTTCCATGCCGTAACAATGTACCAATTATTTGCATTTTCCATTTTCCCGATAAGAGTTCCATGGTATCTTTTATAGCTCTTATTTGCAATACACATTGCTTGGACAAAATGACATCTTCTTTCTTCTCCATTTTTTCAGAATTTCCCAGTTAGTTACCTCGAGGATACTGGTTTCCTTGAGGAAATACATAGTAAATATACAGCATTCTATTTCTTTATTTGTACATGAAAATAAAATTAGATGGAGATGAAAAAAATAAGTAACAGTACTTTCCTAAAAGTACACAGCAGCATTTATGCGATTTTCGCGATTGGATTATTCTTTTTCCCTAAGCTCATATGGCCCAATTATGGTGTACAATTAAATGATCAATATTCAACATTCTTATCTCAACACAATAGCATTTTCTTAGGTGGAATAGCAATTATAGGCTTTTTATTTAAGGATGCAGAAACTAAAAGCCTTACTGCACAAAAACTATTTAAAGGCTTGATGCTAACAAATGTTCTTGGCGTACTAATAACACTATATGCAGGTTTTACTAAAATCTTTGTTGGATTTGGATGGTCGGATCCAATATTTTTTGCCTTGCTGGCAATTTTAAGCTTTATAAAACTAAAAGACAATCAATAACACAAAACCAATGAGGCCCATCAAGAAAAATCAATCAAAGTGCTAACATGTTTGGGGCTGGTAGAAAAAATAAAAATTAAAACAGAATGGATGTAATAGATGTAATTAAAAATCGGAGAAGCATTAGAAAATATAAGGATGAAGAACTTGAGCCCGTCTTAATAGAAAAGCTATTGCAAGCAGCCAATTGGGCTCCATCAGCGGGGAATAGTCAACCCTGGGAATTCGTTGTTGCACGAGACGAATTTGCAAAAAAAATATCCAATGAGTTCTACAAGTTTGCCAAAGGATACATTCCATCAGCACCTTATATCCCTGAAAAGGAAAAGCAAAGAATGCTGGAATATTCAAAAAATTTTGGAGGTGCTCCTTGCCACATCATTGTAAGCTACCCAAAACTAGAGGACAGCTTCAAAAGAGAAGAGGCTTTGAAAGCCAGTTGTGCAGCTATTCAGAATATACTTTTGCAAGCGAAGGCAATGGGTCTGGGTACTGTTTGGATTGGGAGCCGATTAAATCATTCCGAAAAGGTAAAAGAAATTTTAGCTATGCCCGAAGACAGGCTCATAGCTGGGATTATTCCAATTGGGTATCCTGATATGGAGCCAATTGCTCCACAAAGACAAAGTCCTGATTTAAAAGAAAAAGTGAAGTGGATGGGATTTTAAAATCTCACTTGTGAAAGACAGATTAACATTATCAATTTTAAAATTCGATAAGTATAAACAATTTAAAAATAAAGCAAAATGGCAGTAATTATGTATGTAGATTTTCCTCACTCAGGACCTTTTGGCGAGGAAATGGCAAAGCAAATGAAAGATCTTGCAAATAGTATTAATGATGAACCAGGTGTAGTTTGGAAAATCTGGACTCAGAATGAATCTGACAAAACAGCCGGAGGTGTTTATGTATTTGACAACAGAGCAAATGCAGAAAAATATTTGGCAATGCATACCGAAAGACTAAACCTGTGGGGATATTCAGAAATTAGAGGACGAATCTTCGAAATAAATGAAGAACTTTCAATAATTAACAAAGGGCCTTTCAACTAACTTGTCATAGTTTATCATACTGGCAAATTCTTATAAAACAAAGCATATCTCAACATTAAACTTTCAACAAAACAGAAAGGGCACAAATTTATTCATAAGTGACAAGTAATACCTCTTTAATTGAGATAATTAAAGAGGTATTTATTTTTTTACCAAGCTATTTTCTCCACACCCAACTGTAATGCTACTTTTAAGGCATCTTCTTCTCCTATTTCGGAAATAATTTTTCCGTTCTGAATTTTAAATACTGTCATTCCGGAAAAGTGAATCTGTTTTCTGAATTTGCTTTTAAGCTTCCTGCAGGTAGGTCTGAAAAATCAGAATCTTGCGAAGTTTATTACCTTCTTGTATCAATTATATTCTGTAATAAAAGTTTACATTTTCCACAATCAGTGCCTGCTCCTGTCACTTCTCCAAGCTTTTCAACTGTATTGGCTCCATTATTAAAAGCATCAACAAGCGCTTCCATAGTAATCATCTTACAACCACAAGCTAATCCCAATACTTTCTTTATATCGTCAATACAATTCCCACAACCGGTACCTGCTCCTGTAATTTCTTTTATTTCTTCTACGGTACGAGCTCCATTAAGCATAGCCATCCTAATATCACCATAGGTCACTTGTTTGCAGTGGCAGATAATTCTATTTACAGGAATCAGTAAAGCTGTTACGTATAAATCTCCATCAGTTTTAAGAGTATGCATCGAACCAGCTGGAGCAACTAAAACACTTCCTACGGTTAACTCTACTGCTTTTCCGTCTACTATACCAATACCTTCTCCTTTTATACAATAAAATACTTCATCTTGAACTGCATGTTCATGATATGGTACTTTCATATCGGAATGAATATGATATACTTTTGTTTCGATAGCTTTTTCGATAGTACTTAAATCCATAATAACTAATATCTATAATTTAGGTTTAAACCAAATTGATAATTCTTGATAACTAATGTATTTTAACTTACTTTTAGTGCGTCAAAGCTAATTGCATAGTATCTATATTCCAAGAACTTACAACAAAGTGAGATACTTACTTTCAAGTAACTAATGTTGAAAACCAAGATGATAAAATGGAAAAAAAACTAGAAATATTTTCTCATTTTGAGGAATGTCCCGTAAGAAAAGTTTTAAATAGGTGTGGTGATAAATGGTCAGTATTGATCCTTCTGGTTTTAGGAGAAGTAGATAATATGCGTTTTAATAAATTACACAAAACCATAGGTGACATATCCCAAAAAATGCTTACCGTCACTCTTCGAACACTGGAAGCTGATGGATTAATAAAAAGAACTGTATTTCCTGAAATCCCACCAAGAGTAGAATATGAAATCACAGAAAGAGGAAAATCATTATTAGTACATATCAACAAATTGGTGGATTGGGCAGAAGAAAATATGGAAGATATAATGGAATCGAGAGCTAAGTTTGAGTCATAATTGTGTTCTGAGTTCATCTACATCACTTATAATAGGTAAAACCTCAGGTAGATTTTAATGATAACAAATCCTTTTCTATGAATTGGATAAAAAAGCTGTAGATTTGAGAAAAGTAGAAACAAAAAAGCTGACAAAACTGTCAGCTTTTCTTATTGGGTAGCCCCACCAGGACTACTAATTTTATTTGCAACTCATTATACTTGTGTGACTTATGAGTAGTTTTCTTTGTATTGTTACCCTGATTTACTCCTCGTTAGCTTTCAGTCTTTTAATAAAAAAAACAAAAAGTTAGTTTCAATTATCATATCCCTCAATAATTAAACAAATACCATTTGTTGTAAGTTATCTGTTGTAAAATGTGGAACCTTGTTCAGAATAAAATTCACTATAAATAATACTTCTCGTGATCCAAATACACAATGCATATTGTGTAATAAAACAGTAATTAAAATAAAAAATATCACTTTTTTAAAGAAAATTCAATAAAAAACTATTTAACAAGTCCAGTCATTTTAAAAGGGTCTACCCAAAGTTCAAACTGTTCTTCTGTTAGTATTTTAAGTTCAATGACTGCTTCCTTTATTGTAATATTATTAACATATGCTTTCTGAGCTATTTTAGCTGCATTATCATATCCAATATGTGGGGTTAGGGCAGTAACCAACATTAATGATTTTTGTAAATTATTGTTAATTTTTATCCTGTTTGGAACAATACCAACTAAACAATTATCATTAAATGATTGAGATGCATCTGCAAGTAATGTTGCCGACTCTAAAAAGGCTTTTATCATTACTGGTTTAAAAACATTTAATTCTAAATGTCCGTTTGAACCAGCAATACTAATCGTTGTATCATTTCCAATAACTTGTGCACACACCATGGTTAACGCCTCTATTTGAGTTGGATTTACTTTCCCAGGCATTATAGAAGATCCAAGTTCATTGACAGGAAGGCTTATCTCACCAATTCCAGACCTTGGCCCAGATGCTAAAAATCTCAAATCATTCGCAATCTTCATCAAACTGATAGCCAACTGCTTGAGTGCCCCATGAGATTCTACAATCGCATCATTAGCAGACAATGCTTCAAACATATTTTGCGCAGATATAAAAGGAAGTGAAGTTAATTCCGCAATTTTATTTACAACTTTTTCTTTATATCCGTCAACTGTATTCAATCCTGTACCAACTGCAGTTCCTCCTATAGCTAATTCCGCAAGATGCGGTAATGTATTTCTTAATCCACGTAATCCATGTTCCAATTGCGATACATATCCCGAAAATTCTTGTCCTAAAGTTAATGGAGTTGCATCCATCCAATGAGTACGACCAATTTTAACTATATCCATCATAGAATCAGACTTAAGGGCAAACGTCTCTTTCAATAACTCTATTTTAGGAATTAAGTACCTGATGAGTTTTGTATATGCCGCAATATGCATGGCAGTTGGGAAGGTATCATTCGATGATTGTGATTTATTAACGTCATCGATTGGATGTATGAAACGTTTTTCTTCATCAAGGTTTCCACCAAGAATAACATGACTACGATTAGCAATAACCTCATTACAGTTCATGTTTGTATGAGTTCCTGATCCTGTTTGCCAAACAACTAATGGAAAATGTTCATCCAATTTACCCGCAATAATTTCATCACATACGTTGGTAATTAGTGTAGATTTTTCTTCAGATAACACGCCCAATTCTGCATTAACAATAGCTGCTGCTTTTTTCACCTGAGCATAAGAATGCACAATCTCTTTAGGCATTGATCCTGAAACACCAATCTTAAAATTATTCAGTGATCTTTGCGTTTGAGCTCCCCAATATTTACCTTGAGGAATCTGAACTACCCCCATTGTATCATTTTCAAGTCTATGTTTCATAATTCCCATTTATTGATAAAAAAGGATTTTTTCAATTTTCAAGCTTTAAAATCGACTCTAATATATTCACTCATTGAGCACAAAAAATTACTGTCATATCGGAATCACAGTCTTCACCTCTGTGTAAAAAAGTGTAAAAATAAATGACCAGACAACTTGCCCCAAAACCAAATACAAGTAACTATATTTTTTATTCCCAAAGTATTTTATTGTAAGGAAAACCCCAACAGGAATAGACAAGACCACATGCGTGAGTAGAACTATTCCAGGCAATCCATACTTGGCTTTAAATTTTATAATTCGTCGCCTTCTTTTTGTAAATATTCTTTTAGGTTTTATCCTATTTTTGAAAATAGCAGGTAATAAAAGATCGTAAATTTTAATTAGACCTTTGGAAGTAAAAGTAAACAATACGAGTCCAACTATTCCGCCAATATTGGTGTATAGTATCGTCTCAAAAAATGACATGTCAAATGCATATATGGCAATTGGAAAAACTGCTGCAAATTTCCAACTACTAAAAAAAATGATTAAAATCTCCTTCACGATATACTAAGCTAATACTTTCAGTAGTAATTACTGTAAGGTTGAACAACAAGTTAGGAATTTTAATTATTCAATAGTTTATTTTATTGGTAACTTTAATCTAAAGATTTGGTTTTCATACAAACCATTATACCATGAAAAATAAAGAAACCTTCTGGAGTCCTTTGGATAATGCTGCTAAAATATTTCCAGCTATTCGTAACAAGGAGCAAACTACAGTTATGAGGTTATCGGCAGTATTAACAGAACCAATTGTCATAAGCAGTCTTCTAAACGCTATTAAAAAGGCCGAAGTAAGGTTTCATTATTTTAAAGTACAATTACGTAAAGGCTTTTTCTGGTACTACCTAGAACAGGTTGATGAGTCAATAAGAGCTTTACCTGATGATAATGTACCTTGCAAAGCTTTTGACAAGAATAAGGAAAATAAACTATTGCTGCGAGTACTTGTCGTTAAAAATCGACTAAGTGTTGAGTTCTCACACATTCTTACCGATGGCCACGGCCTGTTCATCTTTCTGAAGTCAATTCTTATCTACTATTTTAAAGAGAGAGGATTAATAAGTAATAATCAAATAGATAATTTTTTCACCAAGGATTTCGATAAAGAAGAAATTGAAGATTCATATCATCGCTATTTTAAAGAAAACATCCCATCAGTTACAAGGCAAACTAAGGCATTTCATTTGCCTTTCCAACTAAGAAGCAAACCACGATTTGATGTTTTGTACGCAATTTTATCCATCAAGGAAATTCAACAAAAAACACAAGAAAAAGATGTAAGTATAACCGAATACTTAGTCGCGGTTTATCTATTAGTTCTGCAAGACATTTATTTTGAACGCAAGGGAAAAGGCATATCTCCACGCAATAATATTGCTCGAATCCAGGTTCCTGTTAATCTCAGAAAAATTTACCAAAGCAAGACAATGCGCAACTTTTCACTTTTTGTAATGCCCGAAATAGATTTTCGCTTGGGCAAATATTCATTTGAAGAGATACTCAAAATTGTCTATCATAAGATGAAGGTTGAAACAGACGAAAAACTCATTAGTAAAATAATCTCTCGTAATGTTGGCAGCGAAAAAAAAATATTACTCAGAGGAATACCCCTATGGTTAAAAAGTCTTGTTCTGCATCTAAAATACTATTCAGAAGGAGCCAACCAATACAGCGGAGTAGTAACCAATTTGGGAAAAGTAGACTTACCACCTTCAATTAGCAATAAAGTTGATTTTTTTGCTGTTACACCACCTCCCCCAAATAAAAAGCTTAAATTAAACTGTGGAGTTATTGGATATGGTAATAAACTTGTTTTGAGTTTTGGAAATATTTCCAAATCAAAAGATTTTGAGCAGAAATTCCTTCACTTTCTTAGTCAGAAAGGAATAAATGTAAAACTGAAAAATAAGATTTAGGATATGAGCTATTGCAATTATTGTGGTGTAGAATTGGACACTAATATGACTTTTTGCCCATTGTGTGGTTTATCCAGAGGAGAGAAACCAAGTGCCCCTCATGAATCGAAATCAAAACAATTTAATTTTGAGAATGAAATTCAGAATGATAGTAAGAACCTGACAAATGCTCAGAAACGAAAACTATTTTGGGAAATATCAGGCATAATCTTATTATCAGGAAGTATTGCAACAATGGCTATCAATCTAATTTTAAATAAAACAATCTCCTGGTCATTGTATAATGTAGTTGTCTCCATAGCACTATTTGCCAACATTAGCTGTTTCATATTCAGTCGGAAGAAAATCTTTTTTTTAGTCTTAGGCAATTTCTTGTCCAATGCTCTTCTTATTATACTTCTAGACTTGATAAGTTCAAATACAGGTTGGGGAATAAAACTAGGAATACCTATTCTTGTTTCGCTTTATGCTCTCTTGGTTATTGTATTGTGGATTGTGAAAATATCAAAACATCATGGATTTAACATCTTATCAGCAATATTTTTTGCAATAGGCATATTTCTGATATGCACAGAAATTTATATATCACTCTATTTTAAAAATGCTATCCAACTTCGATGGAGTATCATTGCAGAATCATGTCTGATACCAATATCAACATTATTGTTATTTGTACATTACAGGCTCAAGGTTGAAATAAAATTACGTAGATTCTTTGATATTTAGAATCGTACAAAGAGTTCAGACCATAGATCGCGATTCAAAATAAAGTACAATATAAATGTTGCTATCCAACCATGGGCAAGACCAATAGCCCACAAATTCCTCCATTTTAGATATACCGTAATAAACACCATTTCTAAAAAGAACGTGAAAATCATAAGCGAATAACTTGGGTAATGAATCAGACTAAATAATGTTGAGACCAGAAAAATGATAAAAAACCTGTTAATTTTTACATCTGATATGGCTACCAGGTTATGTGAAATAATTCCCAACATCATAAATTGTTGAATAATACCCCAACATGGATAAAGTAAAAATATCAAAATAAAATGCCAGGAAAAAGACAGCTCACTATTATAACTACCATAAATAACAGATACTACAATGCTAATAGAAATTATAGGAATCAAATAAATAATTGTTTGCTTGAAATACTCTTTCTTAAAACCCCAAATATGCAAGCTTTTGGGATTAGTTTTTACCCTAAAAAAAATATAAATCAGCCACAACAGAATAACCCCTACAGTATAGAATGCTCTAAAATCTAGCCAATCCATAAGGATGAACTTAAATACTGCTGTTACTATGACCGCTAGGATCTCAAAATAGTATTGGTTTTTGAATTTCAATAGATATTAATAATTTCTAAATTCATACTCCTAATAAACTAATTTTCTCTTCTCGTATTATAGTCCTCAAATGCTCCTGGTGTCAGAATCCTGCTTTTAAGTATTTAAATTCTAATGCCATTGGGCAAAATACCAAAAGCTAAGTTTTGTTAATAATCACCGAGATATTTTGTAAGGTAGTGCAAAATACCAAAGCAGCACCAAAAATTCTTAATTAGAATGCATTTGAGTTAGTGATTTAATATCTGCACAATTCTTGTGGATAAATTTGATCCTAAACAGGACTATATGAAAAAAGCTGATAAGATTATCAGCTTTTCCAATTGGGTAGCCCCACCAGGACTCGAACCTGGATCTATTGTTTAGGAAACAACTATTCTATCCCTTGAACTATGGGGCCATTTTAGTCTTGCAAATGTATTTAATCAGCTTGGAAGATCAAAACAGAGCATAAAAAAATTTAATAATTAGTCTCCATTTAAAAGCTCCTCAATCACAGAGAGTGACTTAAGCGAAGAAAATCCTTGACTTTGCAGTGCATAAAAATTAAGAATCCCCCGAAGAAGCATTCTTGATGTGTTCTTGTTTATTTTTAACTCATTAAGCTTATCAATTGAAGTATTAAACAAATCAAATAAGATTTTGCTTTCTTCCTTATTTAAACAATGAGCATGTGAATTTATTTCAGAAACAAATCGTCCGTTGTCCATATCGAAACAAGAGGCAATCTCACTTCTGTTTAGTTGAGGATAAAAACCTAAAAAGCGAGTCAATTTGGTTAAAAAATAGAGATGAAATAACTCTACCGATTCATTTGTTAGATCAAGGTATCTAATGCTATTATACAAGAAAACAAACAGTTCATGGTTGGCTTCTTCCTCGCGCAACACTTTGGAAAGCACTTCAGTTAAAAAAAGAGCAATTGAGCTTTTGTATACATCAAAAATCAGGCTGCTAAAGGTTTCTGCAAGTCTGACTTCCTTTAAGGATTGTATGCTTTTCCCCTCGCGATGGTACACCTCCATATCAAGTAAGAAGAAAGGTCGGAACAAATTGCTTTTGTTTTTCGATTTTTTTGAGCGACCACCTTTCACTATATAACTTTGGCGACCAAACTTTTCGGTATAAACATGAACAATCAGACTGGTTTCTCCATACTGAACACGATTCAATACTATGCCTTTGGTTTGATGTAGCATAATAGCTTAATTAATGAATAACAGCTTAACCACCTTAGACTTTGAACCATCGGCATTGGAACAAAATATCAGATATACACCAGTATGAACCCTTGATCCATTAAAATTTTTGCCATTCCAAATAAATTGGCCTCCCTCCGATTTGCCTTCCCAAACCAAGTTTCCACTTACATTGGTAATTTTAACGGTGGAATTGCTCATTAATCCACTTACCGTGATATCTCCTTTGTAAGTCTCTCTAACCGGGTTTGGATACACATATAGCTCATTGTAATTTTCCGTTCCCTCTGTCACTTTTCCCCTATATGATACCATTCCTTTGTCGGTAACAAAGAAAACCTCTCCCGTTCCCGGATTCACCGATATCTTTTGAATGTTATTTGACGGTAAAGGACTATTCAATGTGTTAAAATGAGTCAATTGCTTATCACCATTTTCAGCAACCAGAAACGCACCAGAATTTTCCGTTCCAAGCCATTTTTGGTTTGCCCCATTTACTTCAATACATTGAACTTTTTCTGTAGAAAGCAAATATTGAGTAGATCCATCAATGGTAATCACAGGACGATATGCGAAAAAGTTTCCCTCTCTAAAAATAGTTCCTGGGTCTGAATACACAGCTACTCCACTTGCTGTACCAACCCAAACACTCCCCTTTTGATCTTCTGTAATATCATGAATTTGCGTACTGATATTGGAATTATTCTCGTCGCGAACAAAGAAATTGCTCTTCACATCATCATCATTATTGAAAATTGTACCATTTACATTAAATGCAAATAGCGAACTTCCCAATCCTCTTAAAACCCATTTATCACCATTCTGAAGTGCAATAATTTTTCTCAAATCCGAACGATTATCTATACTGCTATACGACAAAGAAATCCATTCATTTTCGTAGGTTAAAGCTTTTATACTCTTTACTGAATTGGCATCCAAAACCCATAATGTACCTTCATCATCAGAATCCATCGCAATAATTCCATTATTGCTCAGAGGCGAGTTAGAAGAGTGATAGTAATTTTTTAATTCTTCATTTTCGAATTCAAATATGCCATCTCCGCTGGTTCCAGCATAAATTCTCGTTTCATTTTTCTGATTTCCAGCAATGCTTGTGATATTCTTTTTATCCCTTAATTCCTCAACATTGCTATCAGTAAAGTTCTTCCATTCCGAATCTGTAAACAAATACAATTCTGCAGGTAAATCCTTATTTGTCAGGCCGGCACTTGCCCATGTTTGCTTTCCCCTAGAATAAACCGATGTTATATCCAATCTTAATGGCCCACCAGGCTTGATTTGTATGAATTCACCACCAGTTTGTTCTAAAAGTGATTTCTCATGATCAGCAATAAAAACCCTAGAATTTTCAAGTAAAATATCCCTAAAATTATTTGCTTCGGAGCCGGAGATATTAGCGATTTGACTTCCTAAAGCATTAAAACCATTTATTTCTTCATTTAAAACAACATACAATCTATCAAGAGAAGCTTTAATTGAATAAATAGGCGCTGTATTTGTGTAAAACTCGCTCCAATTTTCATTATTATATTGATATATCTCACTAACAGATCCGATTGAATTTCTCAGAGCAAACACTTTTCCATCTAGAACACTAAGATCAACACATTCTCTTGTATGATTGGGAATATTAGTAATTCGTGCCCAATTGTTAAAATCGACTAAGTTACTTGAGTTTAAATTGGCTTTAAAAATTCCATTTTCTGTTGCTGCCCAAATACTCGTTTCATCAGTAATTATATCATTTACTTGAATTTGAGATCCATTTTCACCGATCAAATAAGTATCAGCAACTTCTTGTTTACTTAAATTAAGAGCAACAATTCCAAAACTCGTTCCCAAGTAAGCAATATCATTTTTTACATGTATCGATCGAATTTGTTTATCGGCAAAACCAGCAAAATTCTTAATGTCATCAATATTTACAACCTCATTATTTCTTAATAAATCAACATTTCCATTTGCATAGGCCAAAACAAGAGTCTCATTTTCTTTGGACCAAGCTATTGTTGAAACATCAGAATCAGATAAACCATTAGCTTTACTAAAAGACTTTATTTCATTATCAACCAAGGAGTAAGAAAACACACCCGATTCTGTAAGACAGAAAATATGATTAGAAGATGCTACCAATTGTTTGGCTTTACGATATGGCAAATGCTCGCTCCATCCCACAAAATTTTGTGCTTGAATTGAGATAAAGTAAAAAATCAAAACAAAAAGGATAGCAATCTTTCTCATAGCAACTTATTAGTTATTGTAATCCAATAAAAACTGTACCAATTTCTGAACAGCCAAACCTCTATGGCTAATTTTATTTTTTTTGCTCATTTCCATTTCAGCAAATGATACATTGTACCCCTCAGGTTCAAAAATTGGATCATAACCAAATCCATCTGTACCTCTCTCTGATTTAAGAATATTACCATCAACTATTCCTTCAAACTGATACTCTTTATCATTTAAAAACAAAGAAATTACCGTTCTAAATCTTGCTGAACGATCTTCGATTCCATCAAGTTTCGTCAATACCTTTTTCATGTTGGCTTTGGCATCCTTATCTACTCCTGCATAACGAGCAGAGTAAACACCAGGCTCGTTGTTAAGAGATTTTATCTCCAAACCTGTATCATCGGCAAAACAATTCACATTGTACTTTTTGTATATGTATTCTGCCTTTTGAGTTGCATTCTCTTCAAGGGTTTCATAGTCTTCCGGAATTTCATCATTACAATTGATATCCTTTAAACTTAGCAATTCAACTTTCTCACCAAGTAACTGCTGTAACTCCTTTAATTTATTTAGGTTATTGGTTGCAAATATTAATTTCATCTTTCTTTTACCATTTACATCAAACAAAAAACAACGGCTAAAAAACCGTTGTTCAAATATAGATATTAATAAGATAAGCTTTAGTAAAAACTACCGTATTTAGATAAATCGGTTCTTGGGTTTACACACATTACCGGTATATGAGCCGAATTGGCTATCACAAACTGCTCGTGTGCACCAAGCATATAGTCCTGGAAAGAGATGTTCTTTGTAGTCATAATCAATATGATATCAGCATCAATCTTCTTTGCAAATTCAACTGTCTCCATCGCAAAATCATTGCCCCCATCAGCAGTGTCAATCTCATAATCAATCCCTCTGCTCTCCAGATATTTCTTAGCAAAAACCAAATTGGCTTTTGTTCTTTGTAACATCTGTCCTTCAGGCATTTTAGGCGTAATAATTCGCATTTTGGCTTTAAAGAACTTCCCTAAAAATTCTGCCCAACTCAATTTCTCCTTGTTCTCTTTCTTAAAGTCTACTGGTAAAACAACCGAAGAATATTTTTTCTGAACCGGAGGAGCCTGAACCACAACAAATGGCACTCTGGATCCTACAATTACTTTAAGGGCCCAACTTCCTGTAAGTTTCTGCATGCCTTTAATTCCATGAGTCCCCATAAGAACCAACATAGCATTCATTTCTTTGGCAACATCATTTATTGTAGTAAAAATACTTCCATCACGAACAATGAATTCAGGTCGAATGTTCTTCTCCTTGTAGATTTTCTCAACAGCTTCCGCCATTTTAACTTTGGCTTCCTCAAGTTGTGATTCTTTCTTAACAATATGAACCAAAATTACCTCAGCTTCAACATTTTCCGCAAAAATACTTGCATGATCAAGTGCATATTCAGCAACGGTTGAAAAATCCCATGCTACAAGTAAAGATCTTTTTGTACTTTCCATAGTTTAGTTTAAAAGGGAGACAGTAAAAACATGTATTAACATAACTGGATTCAATTTAGGTATTTTTTGTTAAAACAACAAATTTATTCCACCAGTTAAAGTTTGTTGATTATTTTCTGTTTCAGTCCAATAATTAAAAATTCTTACCTATTTTTAGTCTCATCGCTTATTTTTGATTAATAATAGATCTAAAATGACTCATTACACTCTCTGTATACTTCTTGTAAAATCTAATATGATGTTGCGCATATTGGGGCAAGTAGAAATTGGTTTATTTTCGCAGAATCTCATCCTGTTTGGCTTACTTCTTCCAATTATTGTTGTGTTTCTTTTTTTGTGGTTCAGAATTGAACTTCGACGACAAAGAAGCGAGTTAGAAAAAGAATTTTACAATAAGAATCAAGAGTTAATTTTTAAGAAAGAAAAAGCAGAAAAACTGCTAGCTAACCTTCTACCCAAACAAACCGCTGAAGAATTACAATCCAAAGGAAAAGTGAGTTCCCGAAGATTTAGAATGGTCACGGTTCTATTTTCAGATATTCATGGGTTTACAAAAATTGTAGAACAAATGAATCCCGAAGATCTGATTGATGAACTAGATAAATTCTTCATGCATTTCGATTCTGTTGTTGAGAAATACAATATCGAAAAAATAAAAACCGTGGGTGATGCTTATATGTGTGCCGGTGGTATCCCAAATAAAAACAGAACCAACCCCATTGAGGTGATTCTTGCGGCATTGGAAATTCAGCAATACATGAATAAGATGAAAATCAATTCGAAAGATGGAAAAAAAGCCATTTGGGGATTGAGAATCGGAATTCATACCGGACCTGTTATTGCTGGTGTAGTAGGAACAAAAAAAGTCAGTTACGACATTTGGGGCGATACAGTAAATACAGCAAGTCGAATGGAGTCTTCCGGTTCGGTCGGAGAAATTAACATCTCGGGAATGACATACATGCTGGTAAAAGATTTTTTCATTTGTGAATATCGCGGAAGAATGCCTGTAAAATACAAAGGAAACATCGACATGTACTTTGTGAAAGGATTCTTACCAAATATGTCAGCAGATTTGAAAGGTTTACTTCCTAACGATTATTTCCTAACCAGCTTTCAAATGCTTCGTTACGATGACTTGGAAGAGACCATTCTTACAAAAATGGAAAATGAACTTCCCAAGAACTTATATTATCACAATCTGAAACATACCATAGATGTAATTACAGAAGTGGAGATTATTGGCCGAAAAGAAGGAATTACAGAAGCAGAAATGCTAATCATTAAAACTGCAGCCCTTTTCCACGATACCGGTTTTATTCTTTCTTATAACGATCATGAAGAGTTTGGCGTAAAACTTGCCAAACATATCCTTCCCAAATACAAATACACTGAAAAACAAATTGATGAAGTTTCCAATCTGATTATGCACACCAAGCATCCACCACAACCAGAATCCTTACTGGAAATGATCATGTGCGATGCAGATTTGGATTACCTTGGAAGAACAGATTTCATTCCTGTTTCGGGAAATTTATACCGAGAGCTTAAAGAATACGGCAAAATTAAAAGTATTGATGAATGGAACCGATTACAAATCCGGTTCATCGAGAATCATCAGTATTTTACAAAAACCGCCAGAAGTATGCGGAATGTTAACAAGTACAAACAACTTGAAAAGCTCAGAGAGCTGATTTGATTGTTTTAAAGTTTTGAATGCATATTTATTATAAATTGTCATTCTGAAATCCCATTTGTTTATGATTCTATGGTTTTACCACTATAAAAACGTAAATTTATTAGTAGTCAAAATGCCTGATTTTCAAAAAATCACAACATAAACTAATCAAAAAAGGGATCAAAATGATAACTAACTTAGAAAGTATTCTTTCCGACAGTGCAAAAGGAATGAAGCGGTCGGTAATCAGAGAATTGTTAAAATTAACCCAGCGAGATGATATCATTTCGTTTGCAGGTGGCTTGCCTGCACCAAGCTCTTTTCCTATTGATGATTTAAAGAAAATATCCTGTAAGATTCTTGATCAGGAAGGAAGTTCAGCCCTTCAGTATGGTGCGACCGAAGGTGATCGCAAACTTCGTGAAATCCTCACCAAACGTTATCTAGATCAGGGTTTGCAAATTACGACAGACAACCTAGTAATCCTTACATCATCGCAACAAGGGTTAGATTTGGCTGGTAAGATTTTTTTAAACCGTGGCGATAAATACATTTGTGGATTACCAAGTTACTTAGGCGGTTTAGGTGCCTTTTCAAGTTATGGTGGTGTTCCAATAGGAATTAAATTTGATGAGCACGGAATGCGATCTGACTTATTGGAAGAAACTTTAGAAAAAATGCAGGAACAAGACGAAATGCCTAAGTTCATCTATGTTATTCCCGACTTTCAGAACCCTGCCGGAATCACAATGCCAGAATTTCGCCGACGAGAAATCATAGAAATAGCAAAAAAATACAATATTTTAATCATTGAGGATAGCCCTTACAGAGAATTAAGATTCGAAGGGGAAGCACAAAAAATGATGTTTGAACTGGACAACACTGGACAAGTAATGAGCCTGGGAACTTTTTCCAAAATCTTTGTGCCTGGTTTTAGAATTGGATGGATCGTTGCCCACGAGGCAATTATTGACAAGTTTGTTAAAGCGAAGCAATCAACAGATTTATGCACAGCTCCTTTTGTTCAAAAGATTGCTGCTAAATACCTTGAAGAAGGTTTATTCGATAAGAACTTGAAGAAAATTATCGAAATGTATCACCGAAAAAGAGATGTAATGCTAAAAGCTTTTGAAGATTTTATGCCTGAAGGTGTAAGTTGGACAAAACCTGAAGGTGGATTATTCCTATTCTTAAGGCTGCCTGAAGACATGGATGCAGAAGATCTTTTTAAGATTGCGATAGAAAAAAATGTAGCTTTTGTTCTTGGTTCTGTATTCCACTGCGATGGAAGTGGTAAAAACACCATGAGAATTAATTTTTCGTTCATGGATGAAGAACAAAACAGAATTGGTGTTCAGCGATTGGCAGATTCGATTAAAGCATTAATGAACAATCGAGTTGAAATTTAAAAGCAATTCATTAATTTAGTAACATCTTTTGAGTTCAAATTGAACCAAACATTTAATAGATTATAAATCCTAAATCTCACCTTACAATGAGAAAAACGAGTGCAATTCAGTTTGTGCTCGTTTATTTTTTACCATTACTCCATCACTCTTACAATCACACAATCCACTAATAACAAATACCTTGACTCAACATCATTGATTATATCTATACTTTTAGAATTATTATCTATTTGATTTATATTGAATCGAGAATTAGATTTGTAACAGATAAAAACAAAAGAATAAAAATAATCACATAAAAAAACAAAGTATGTCACAAATTGGAAAACAAGTAGTAGATTTTGAAGTACAAGCATTTGCAAACAACGATTTTAAAACAGTAAAAAAATCAGATTTATTGGGTAAATGGTCTGTCTTTTTCTTCTATCCTGCCGATTTCACCTTCGTGTGTCCAACTGAATTGGAAGATCTTGCAAACCTATATCCTGAATTTAAAGCTACAGATTGCGAAATTTACTCTGTATCAACCGATACACACTTCGTACACAAAGCTTGGCACGATACTTCAGATACCATTAAGAAGATTCAATACCCAATGTTAGCAGATCCAACGGGAGTTTTATCTCGTGGTTTTGACGTAATGATTGAAGAAGTAGGTTTGGCTGAACGTGGAACTTTCATTGTAAATCCAGAGGGAGAAATTGTAGCATACGAAGTAGTTGCAGGTAATGTAGGTAGAAATGCCGATGAATTACTACGAAGATTAAAAGCATTACAGTTTGTTGCTAAAAATCCATCAGAAGTTTGTCCTGCCAAATGGAAAGAAGGAAATGAAACTTTACAGCCTAGCATCGACTTAGTAGGCAAGATTTAAGAAAAAAATACCCGAGTCTGCCTTGAAGTAATCTTTAAAAAATATCCGATTAAAGTTAAACTACCTTAAGGCAGATTTTCCCAAAATCAAAAAAACATGCTGGAACAAACAATAAAAAATCAGGTAATTGATTTATTTTCATCGCTTAAAAACCAATATACATTTCGAATACAAGTATCATCATCGCACTCTAACAAGCAAGAATTAATCTCTCTTTTAGAGGATGTTGCATCATGTAGCGATAAGGTAAACCTAGAAATATCAGAAGCAGATGGATTGGCATTTACCATTCTAAAAAATGGAGCAGAAACCAATGTCACTTTTAAAGCTGTACCTAATGGTCATGAATTTACAACCTTGCTATTGGCAGTTTTAAACCTTGATGGAATTGGAAAAAACTTGCCAGATGAAATGCTTACAAAAAGAATTCAAGCGATTTCAGATAAAGTTGAACTCAAAAGCTTCATCTCCCTATCATGTACCAATTGTCCTGATGTTGTTCAAGCATTAAACATTTTTGCCTTTCTGAATCCAAATATTTCACACGAAATTATTGATGGAGCCATTAATCAGGAAGAAGTAGAAAATTTAAACATTCAAGCTGTTCCAACAGTTTATGCAAATGACAAACAATTGCATGTTGGTCGTTCATCACTAGGTGAATTGCTAAGTAAGCTGGAAGAACAATTGGGAACTGAGTACACACCTGAATTGCAGCAAAAGAAAGAGTATGATGTTATTGTAGCTGGTGGTGGCCCTGCTGGAGTTTCTGCCGCAGTATATTCAGCACGTAAAGGTTTCTCGGTAGCCATTGTTGCCGAAAAAATAGGCGGTCAGGTAACCGAAACCGTATCCATTGAGAATATGATTTCCGTGCCCAAAACAAGTGGAGCTGAATTATCAGGTAACTTAATGAAACACCTTCATGATTATCCCATTGATATCCTGGAAAATCGTGTGATTGAAAACCTGGATGTTGTTGATGGAATTAAAACCATTACCACTTCACTGAATGAAACAATCACTGCACCTGCACTTATCATTGCTACTGGAGCTAGCTGGAGAAAATTAAATGTTCCCGGAGAAAGCGATTATATTGGTTCAGGAGTGGCTTTCTGTACTCACTGCGATGGTCCTTTCTACAAAGGCAAGAAAGTGGTTGTAATCGGTGGAGGAAACTCTGGACTAGAAGCTGCAATTGACTTGTCTTCAATCGCTTCAGAAGTTCATGTGCTAGAATTTATGGATGAATTAAAAGGCGACCAGGTTTTGCAAGATAAAATTAAAGAATTATCGAATGTAAGCATTACCACCAATGCTCAAACATTAAGTATTGATGGTGATGGCAATAAGGTACACTCTTTAAAATATAAGGATCGAATATCCGAAAAGGAAGAAGTTTTAACAACCGATGGCGTTTTTGTTCAGATTGGTTTAAATGCCAACAGCAAAGTGTTCGCTGATACAGTTAAAACCAACCAAGTTGGCGAAATTGAAATTGATTCACACTGTAGAACCAACCAAGCTGGTATTTATGCTGCTGGTGACGTTTCTATCGTTCCTTACAAACAAATTGTGATAGCCATGGGAGAAGGTTCAAAAGCTGCACTTTCGGCTTTTGACGATCGAATAAAAGGATTGCTTCTGGTAAATTAATCCGGATTAATTACGAAATTACTTACAACAAACGAAAAAGAGCATCAGGAAAACCCGATGCTCTTTATATTTTAAAAGGAATTAAAGTTATCGATTAAAACTCGATGATTGTATTCCAGTTGTGTTTGTCTTCAACAGTTCCGTACTGAATGCCTCGAAGAGTTTCGTATAGCTTAAAGCTACGCTCTCCTGCCTCTTCACCATACATATAGTCAATCTTATTATCTGCATCAACAATTTTACGGATTGGAGAAATAACAGCTGCTGTACCACATGCTCCAGCTTCTGAGAAATCTGCCAATTCTTCAACAGTGATTGGACGACGCTCTACATTCATACCTAAATCTTCAGCAATTTGACACAAACTTTTGTTTGTAATAGATGGAAGAATGGTGTTTGATTTTGGAGTTACGTAGGTGTTATCTTTAATTCCGAAGAAGTTAGCAGGACCACACTCATCAATATATTTCTTCTCTTTAGCATCTAAGAATAATACAGCAGAGAAACCTTCATCGTGAGCTCTTGTTCCACCTCTTAACGAAGCTGCATAGTTACCACCAACTTTATAGATACCTGTTCCTTGAGGAGCAGCACGATCATACTCGCGATAGATCACATAGTCAGTTGGCTTGAATCCTTCTTTAAAATATGGTCCAACAGGCATTACAAATACTGCGAAAGTATATTCATCTGAAGCCTTCACTCCAACCTGAGCACCATTACCAAATAATACCGGACGAATGTATAAAGAAGCTCCTGATTCATAAGGAGGAATCCATCTTTCATTCAATTTGATAGCTTTGATTACAGCTTCACGGAATAAATCCAAAGGCATTTCAGCCATCATAATACCGTGAGATGAGCTTTGTAGACGTTTACCATTTTCGTCAATACGGAAAACTCTAACTTTTCCATCAGGACCTTTAAATGCTTTTAAGCCTTCGAATGCTTGTTGTCCGTAGTGCAAACCAGTTGATGCAATGTGAACATTGATTTGATCAGAAGAAGATACTTCTAATTCTCCCCATTTTCCATCACGATAGTGACAACGAACATTGTAATCAGTTTTAGTATAACCAAAACCAAATTCTTTCCAGTTAATGCTTTCCATTTCAGATATGAATTTAGCGATTAGTGTTTTGTTTCTTTAAGTTTTTCAAGTCTACACAAATGTATTAAGAAATTTGTTCTTTTTACCTACAGTTTCTTACATTTTTTATCAAATAACTTTCAATTCGATAAGATATCCGTTATGTTTTCGAATATTTATAACTTTTCCTTCTTCGAAAATCAAGTATTGACCTTTTATCCCTTTCAAAACTCCTTCGAACTCTTTTATTTTATCAAAACCAAAGCTGGTAATTTTTTTAGGCAACTCATCTACAGGATAATTAATGCTGTAAATTTCATCCTCATCACTTAAATATTGTTTCAATTCTGGATGAAGCTTATCAGCAGCTTTCTTTTTCTCCTCTAATAGGTCAATATCCATAGTGCCATCCTGTTTTAGCATTTCGCGCCAGTTAGTCTTATCAGAAAAATGCTCCTTTAAAGCCACCTCCATAACACCAGCTATGTGTCTGTTTGGAGTTTTGGCAAGCTTTATTGCCTTACTAGCTCCCTGATCGATCCAACGTGTTGGAACTTGCGATTCGCGGGTAACACCAACTTTTAAATTGCCAGAATAAGCCAAATAAACGTAATGCGGTGTAAGGGAATTTTCTTTTGCCCATTCCATATCACGGGAAATCCCCAAATAAGATAAATCTAACTCAGGACGAACAATGCTGGGATCGGTTTGAGGCAAAGTGGTAAAGCATGAATAACAATATCCTTGCGAAAAGGATGTTTTGGTTTTCTTTCCACAATGGATGCAATTGATTTGATCCATAAATTTCAAACTGATCTTCTTACCAATTAGTGAGTTCATTTCAGTTAAATCATCACCAATTGGCAATTGATACTGTACTTGCTCCCCTAAATCGGTGCGCATTTTTCTGATATTTCCTTGCATGGATTATAAGTTTTCCTGAATGGCTTTTATCATTTGATCCAACTCTTTTTGATCGAATCCAACCCCTTGCCAAATGACCTTTCCTGTTTTATCGACAATAAAGTTACGAGGAATGTACTGACTGGCAAATTTTGAATAAACTTCACGCTTCGGATCCGGTGCAATTGGGAAAGTAAAACCTTTCTTCTGATTCCACTTAGTTAACTCATCCTTTGTATGTTCACGACCAATTGAAACCATTGCAGAATTTTCATCCTTAAATTTCGGCCACAATTGTTTTTGAACTTCTGGCAACTCTTTCATACAAGGTCCACACCATGTAGCAAAAAAATTGATCAGAACCACTTTTCCTTTCAAATCCTTTATCGAAACTTCTTTCCCATCTAAAGTAGTAACAGTAAACTCTGGTACTTTATCTCCATTTTTTAATAATGAACCTTTAAAGTCGCTTGCATTAAGGGATAGCGCAGCGAACAAAGTAATAAATGTTAGAACGATCTTGTTCATGTTTATTTTGGTTTAATTTTTAAGCAAACAGCTATCAGCATTCAGCTAACAGCTTTTTTATTCTTTTCTTAACACCCCCTTTATCCCGAAAACTTTCGGGACTCCCCTAAAAGGGAGACTTTTGGACGTTTTGACTTTTGTACTTTTAGACTTTTCTACTGTATCAAATCATTGGTTACCTCAACAATCTTATACAATTTGTCCGATCGACGGATCATAGTATCCAAAGCAATAGAGAAACTATCTCCTTTCACCGCTTTTTCTACTGGTTTAAGGTCTACCCTAATTTCTTTGATTGTGGTTTCAACCACTCCAGTTGTAGGTCCTGTAATCAAGATGTTATCCCCAACTGTAAGTTCGTTGGATTCCAACAAAAATTCCGCAACCTTAATCTTGGTAAAATAGTTGGTTCCTTTACCAACAAGCATTTTACGCTTGGTAGCACGGTTTCCGTATTCATTGCTCCACTCACCCAGTTTTTGTCCCAGGTAATATCCATTCCAAAATCCACGGTTGAATACTGTAGACAAACGCTCCATCCAAGCATCAATCTTTTCTTTATTGTAAGATTCATCAAGGTAAGAATCAACTGCTTCGTTGTAACAACCAACCACAGTTTTTACATATTCCGGAGAACGTGCACGACCTTCGAATTTCAAAACTCGAACGCCTGCATCAATCATTTTATTTAAAAATCCAATGGTACACAAGTCTTTTGGCGACATGATGTATTCATTGTCAATTTCCAACTCGTTACCCGATTCTTTTTCCGTTACTGTATAAGCTTTTCTGCAGGTTTGCATGCATGCCCCACGATTAGCAGATGAGTTCTTCTCATGCAGACTCAGGTAACACTTACCCGAAACTGCCATACACAAAGCTCCATGGGCAAACATCTCGATCTGCACCAATTCACCTTTAGGACCTCTGATATCCTGTTCAACAATCTGATCGTAAATGGCTTTTACCTGGTTCAAATCCAACTCACGAGCCAAAACCACAACATCGGCAAACTGAGCGTAAAACTTTACTGCCTCAATATTAGTGATATTACATTGAGTAGATATATGTACCTCAACATCAACCGATCGTGCGTACATAATTGCCGAAACATCCGATGCAATAATTGCAGTAACACCACTTTCTTTGGCAGCATCAACAATTTTATACATCAACTTAATATCATGATCGAACAATACCGTGTTAACGGTAAGGTAAGATTTCACATTGTTCTCTTTACAGATATTGGCAATTTTTTTTAGGTCTTCAAATCCAAAGTTATTTGCTGACCTTGAACGCATGTTCAATTGCTCAATACCAAAGTATATCGAGTTAGCTCCCCCTTGAATGGCAGCCATTAAAGATTCGTATGAACCTACTGGTGCCATTAATTCTATATCTCTTCTCTTCATTAAATTACTGATATGCAAAAAATACTTATTTAGAATGCATATGTAAGCTGTTAAATTATTTATTTAGCCTAATTATGCCTTCTTCCTGATCCTCAGCAAAAGTAATCTTTATCACTCATTCCTGCAATATAAATTAGTGAGTGAGTAAAGTTAAATCTATCACTAATACAAATACTTAACTCACCAACAAGCTTGTTTAAAATTTTTAAATATTATACATTTGTGCCACAGCTATTTGATACGCTGGGACATTAGTCTTCCTTTACAGCTGACAGTGAACAGTTTATGTGGAAAATGTCCCAATTTTTCCCTAACTTGAACATGGGGAATCTCATTTGTAGCCAATAACTCTGATGAGTTACACACATACATCTGCGCTACCATATCCTAATAGCTTGATTTTGAGTAAATAATTACAACCAGGGGGAGTAATCGCGTTTACGCGCGCTTACTTGTTAAAACATCAAAACCAGATATTAGCCTATGAAGTATAGAGCTTACACACTGAAGACCTTTAAGAATATTCCTCAGATTAGTAAACTGAGCGAAGAGCAGATTTTTGATATTGAAGTTGTTGGAGAGGTCCTTCCTTTTAAAGCAAATAATTACGTAGTTGATGAGTTGATCGATTGGGACAATTTCGAAAATGATCCGATTTTTATCCTGACTTTCCCTCAAAAAGATATGCTTTCAGCCAAGCATTACGACAGAATGGCTGAGTTGATTAAAAGTGGTGCTTCAAGACCTGAAATCACCAAAGCAGCCAACCAAATTAGAATGGAACTGAATCCAAATCCGGCAGGACAAGTACACAATGTTCCTGAGCTAAACGGTGAAAAATTGGTTGGTATTCAGCACAAATACGACGAAACGATGTTGTTTTTCCCATCGCAGGGACAAACATGCCATGCATACTGTACTTTCTGTTTCCGTTGGCCTCAGTTTACAGGTATCGATGAGTTGAAATTTGCTATGAAGCAGGTTGATCTAATCATTGAGTACTTGCGTCAGAATCCATCAATTACCGACTTGTTGTTTACAGGTGGTGATCCAATGGTAATGAAATCGAAAGTATTCGAACAATATATCGATGCCATTATTGCTGCTGAGATTCCAAACCTAAAGACAATTCGTATTGGAACCAAAACATTAGGTTACTGGCCATATCGTTACACCAAAGATAATGATGCTCAACAATTGTTGGATGTATTCAAAAAGATTCAAGATAGTGGTTTGAACCTATCTATTATGGCTCACTTCAACCACATTAATGAAATGAGCACTGAAGCTGTAGAACAAGCTGTAAAAAATATTCGCGCTACAGGTGCAGTAATTCGCACTCAATCGCCATTAATGAAGCATTTGAACTTTGATGCTGATATGTGGGCTCGCATGTGGAGAAAGCAGGTAGACTGGGGAATGATTCCTTACTACATGTTTATTGCTCGTGAAACTGGTGCTCAAGAATATTTTGCTGTTACACTTGAAGAAGCTTGGGATATCTTCCGTAAGGCTTATGCTCAGGTTAGCGGAGTTTGTCGTACGGTTCGAGGACCAAGCATGTCGGCTAATCCTGGAAAAGTTCAAGTTGCTGGAGTTACCGAAGTTAATGGTGAAAAAGTTTACGTTCTAAACTTTATTCAGGGAAGAAACTCTGATTGGGTTGGACGTCCTTTCTTTGCAAAATACGATCCTAAAGCGCTATGGTTAGATGATTTAAAACCAGCTTTCGCTGATAAATTTTTCTACGAAGAGGCTTAGGCCATCAAGATATTTCACTTCAAGACCTGTCAGTTTTTCTGATGGGTCTTTTTTTGTTGATGAAAGTCTGATCATCGAAAAGCGAAACAGTCGATTACCCCTTTGTTCTAATTGATCCAAAATTTGAAGCTATTGCCAGAGATTTGAAGCTTGAAGTTTTATTTCAGAATCTCCATAACTCCATCATAAGTATGAGGAAGCTTTTTAACCAAAACCTCCTTATCTCTGCTTACAAGAACAAAGACTGGAATTCCTCCCGTGTAGATCTTTTCGTTGGGGAAATTGGAGGAGAGAAACTGTCTGATACCAATGGATTGAAATTTGCCTTTATCAGGACCGATAAAGTCCAGGAAATAGGAATTGTTGTGTAAACCACTTGCCTCTACCAAGGAGTCCACCTCTACCCTGTTTTTACTTACTGCAATCAGTAACAATTGGTACTCTTCCTCATTGATGTCTTGCATGAGTTTGGGCAAAGTTTCCTCCAGGCTTTTGCGACAACCACTGCACCATGTCGTCCAAATGTATACCAGTGTTTTGTCTTTTTTTGAGATGAACTCGTTGAATTTATTTGAATCGATGATTCTTTTCTCATCAACAGGATTGCTACATGAAAAGGAAAGCAGCAGTAATGTAACAACAAATAAATACCTCATGGTAATTGATTTAGTAAACCATTAATTTAACGATTATTTGAGACACATGTATAATGATTGTTTATGATCTCCCCTCACAAACTCAAATGAAAGCTAAAACGAAAAAGAACTAAACTGAAGAAAATGGATCTCCTAATCAAACATCCCAAAAGTGCAATCTACTAATGTTGCTCTTTTGGGATGTTTATTTTTTTTACTTTAAATCCTCTTCCTAGAAGCTTATACTAATTCCAAATTTAGGAAGTAGTTTGGTTTTATCTTCAAAATCAGAATTCAACTCCAATCCTAACATTAGATTTATATTTTCTGCTAAAACATCCTTTTTAACAATGTACAGGGGTACTCTAAAGTTTCCAAATTCTCCATCTATTACAGATGCACCAACACCCCAAGAAAGGTTTACATCAGAAGCTAATTCAACAGATAAATCATTACGAATAAACAACGATACTTCTGTATTATCAAAGTGTTCATTCTCAGCTTGAATTCTTAACTCGGGATAAAATAGTCCTTGTGTAAACAATGCAATCCCTAATTCATTTTTGTGATAATAGCTTGCAGTCCAATTTTTAGTTTGAGCAGTGCCTACAAAGAAAATTCCAATAAGTGATGTGATTAGTAAAAGCTTTTTCATTATCATTTTTATTTAATTTAATTTCCATGAAAGTAATACTTTATCATAAACCATACAAATATTCTGATAAGCTTTTCACAGAATACGGAACAGCTCAATATCATTCCCCTAAATAACTCAACACAAACAATTAAAACGAAATTCTATAACTCAAGTTTGGTATCATTAATGCCTCTCTATCCTCATCCACTTTGTCTGTTTTTATATTGTATTTATGTCCGTGAAAGCCTTCGTAACCCGTTAGATTTAATATCTTAAGAGACAATCTGTGACTCGTTTTCTGTTTATTCCAAGTGTAATTAATAGTTGTATGCACTACCGTTGAAGCTTTTGTTTTCATATTGAAAGGAGCAGTCTCGTCGTACTCCACATCTCGAGCTAATGCAGAAGCATTTTCATCTATTCTTGAGAATCTTTCACCTCCCTGTATCGATAGTCTCAGGTTCAATCCCAAGGAGTTTTGTTTTCTATCGCCAAGCAAAAACTCTTTTCCGAACAAAGCATTAACCAGGTACTTTTTATTGTATCGGGTACTGAACCAATCCGAATCGGCAGTTTTGTATTCCGATTTAAATAGAGATCCAGTTAATAGATAGTAAAATCCTTTGTACATGTACTGCTCTACCGTCAAATCAATACCATAATTTCTGCCTTTACCTGTATTTTCATAGGCATCTTCCAAAAACCAATCTCCCTGTAGGTTCAATAAGGATTCATTGCTATTTACAGCTATCGGCACATCATACAATTCCTGGTAGTAAGGTTCTATTTTAACATGTAGTTTCTCGCTGATATTCCAATCGTAAGACAATACTAAATGATGCGCCTTAATAAAATCGAGGTCTTTATTGCTTATGCTACCATCATCGTTGATTGGTTTGGAAAAATACACTTGCAAAGGCTCCAACCTACTGTGCAAACCGTAACCAAAACTAAAACTCTTTCTGTCATTAAGTTGGAACTTGATTCCCAAACGGGGTTCAATCGTATAGTTGTTATTCAATGTAAATACTTGAGTATTCAAGCCAAAATTGAACTTAAACTTTTTTCCTGTAATGCTAAAATTGGTATAAGCCGATGCCAGAAAACTAAAGCCATTCTCATTGCTTAAATTTTGCAATGTCTTGCTTTCATCTGCCTCACGAATATCCAAATCATAGCCCATTCCTCTTAATGAAACTCCCGTTCTATTCGATAATCGCTCCGAGAACCTTCTGTTGTAATAGGATTTGAACTCAATGTTGTACTTGGTATTATTTACCAGGTTTTCTGCTTGCAACACTTCATTTTCATCCAATCTATCGGTTAGCATGTCGATACCTTCGGAAGTAAAAGCCAGCGTTGAATTCAAATAAGCCGAATTTTTAAATCGCAATTTGTGATTCAAACCAATGGCGCCCATATATTGTTTTACTTCCTGATCTTCTATATCTTGATAATACTCCCTCTCATTCGGATCTTTCTCTGGGCTGGTATCCGATTCATCGATTAAACCGATTCCCCAAAGTGAAAATGTACCCAACTTTTGGTTTGGAAAGTTTAGCTTAAAGGATAAATCCTGGTACTTGGTTCCATCAGCATCTTCTGGCAACATGGAAGGAATTAGTGCCAAGGTTGAATACCTGTAATTTACCAGGTACGATCCGTTGTTCTTTGTCAGCGGACCTTCCGAAGCAAAATCGATTCCAATTAATCCAGCTTCAAAACTATGCTGGTAATTGCTGGTATTGCCTGTTCTCATTTTAATATCAAACACCCCTGCCAGCGCATTGTTGTACTCCGATGGAAAAGCTCCGGTCATAAAATCGGAATTGCCCAGAACATTAGAACTTAATGCGGTTAATCCACCTCCTCCAAAGCTGTTTAAGTTGGCAAAGTGATTCGGGTTGGGAATCTCTATCCCTTCAATCTTCCATTGCAAGAATTTAGGGGCATTACCACGAACAATAATGGAATTATCCTCTCCATTACTACTTGCCACACCTGCAAATGAGGATGCCAGCCTGGCCGGATCATCAAAACCTCCTGCATACCTGCTGGCTTCCTCAATACTAAGCATTCGGGCACTTACTGATGTAATCGTATTGACAGGTTCCTGTTTGTTAATTTTGGGTGCCACAACAACTTCTCCCAATGTAGAAAAAGAAGGGTTTAATCGAATATTTAGCTGCACTTCTTTGGCTGAATTCACGAGCACATCCAGAATTTGTAAGGATTCATACCCAATATATGAAACCTCTATGTTTACCCTCCCTACAGGAACATTTTTAAGCTCAAAATTTCCATCGAAATCACTTGTTGCACCAATGATAGGATCCGTATCCTTCACATGAATATTGGCAAAAGCCAAGGGTTCTTCTGTTTCCTTACTTACGATTTTCCCCTTTATGGTTTGTCTTAGGCCTTGTGCTTGCAGATTTACACAAATCAACACCAAAAGGAAAGTCTTTAAAATCTTCATACCTATTACCGTTTTTGTTTGTAACAAAACAGCAACACTCGAAATACGAGGCTAAGCATTCTTATCAGGTAAAACATGATAAGTAGAAAACACTTTAGAACGTTCATAAGCATTGCCGTTTTGTTGCAAACCAACAATACTTTCATATTTAAACGGGTGTTTTTTATAAAGTAGAACGCCTAAACAGGTTCGCATTTATCAATGCGAACATTTTTTAATGACTATTCGAATCTGATTACCTGTTATATACCATGGTACGATGTACCTTAAGGTCTGTACTTAATCTTTTGCTAATAAAGACATCGGAGCGATACACCTTTGTTTCTTTTTTACCAATCTCAAGCCACAGAGTGGCGTAATATTTATAGCAAAGGATAAAAATAAGTAAACAAGCTGCAGAGCAGCGCGGTATTATTTCTAACCTAATACAACAACAATCAATGATACCTTATTCGGATACCACGGTACTACGTACCTGAATACTTGTTCTCAATCATTTGCTATAAAGACTTCGGTGCTATGCACCTTTGCTCCTTTCCACCAATCCCAAGCCACAGAGTGGCGTAATATTTATAGCAAAGGATAAAAATAAGTAAACAAGCTGCAGAGCAGCGCGGTATTATTTCAACCTAATACAACAACAATCAATGATACCTTATTCGGATACCACGGTACTATGTACCTGAATACTTGTTCTCAATCATTTGCTATAAAGACTTCGGTGCTATGCACCTTTGCTCCTTTCCACCAATCCCATGCCACAGAGTGGCGTAATATTTATAGCAAAGGATAAAAATAAGTAAACAAGCTGCAGAGCAGCGCGGTATAAACACAAAGCAATATTTTCATCAATCACCTCATTTTGTTATTTTTAAATACAACAAACTCATCAATACAAATGGCAAACACATATTCACAATGTTACATGCACCTTATTTTTGCAGTTCGTAATAGAGATGCATTGATTCTTGATTCCTGGTCTTCTGAACTGGAAAAATACATTACAGGCATTGTTCAAGATGAAGGACACAAGCTGATTGCAATAGGTACAGCTCACGATCACATACACATATTTATTGGTTACAATACCATTAAGTCAATTCCAAAGCTAATGGAGCAGATCAAGACTTCTTCCAATAATTGGATTAAGCAACGAAAACTATCTCCTTTCAAATTTAGCTGGCAGAATGGTTATGGCTGTTTCTCGCATTCACATTCACAAATTGACAGTGTAGCAAAGTATGTTTTAACCCAAAGAGAACATCACAAAAAGAAATCTTTCAAGGACGAGTATCTATCAATTCTGAATAAGAATGACATAGCATTTGAAGAAAGATATTTGTTTGATTTTTTTGAAAGAGTTTCTTTATGATACCACGGTGCGATGCACCTTGGGGTTTGTTCTTAACCTTTTGCTATAAAGACTTCGGTGCTATGCACCTTTACTCCTTTTCCACCAATCTCAAGCCACAGAGTGGCGCAGTATTTATTGCAACATCCGAACAATTGGAATCAAGCTGCAGAGCAGCGCGGTATTTTTCTAAACAAATAATACATTAATCGCAGACCCCATTCTTACACCACGGCACCATGCACTTTAAGGCTTGTACACAACCATTTGACATAGAAACCTCGGTGCGATACACCTTTGCTCCTTTTCCACCAATCCCAAGCCACAGAGTGGCGCAGCATTTATTGCAACATCCGAACAATTGGAATCAAGCTGCAGAGCAGCGCGGTATTATTTCTATCCAAATATTACATCAATCCTTGATTGGTATTAATGATATCTTATTAAGATACCACGGTACGATGTACCTTAAGGTCCGTGCTTAATATTTTGCTATAAAGACTTCGGTGCTATGCACCTTTACTCCTTTTGCACCAATCTCAAGCCACAGAGTGGCGCAGCATTTATAGCAACATCCGAACAATTGGAATCAAGCTGCAGAGCAGCGCGGTATTATTTCTATCCAAATATTACATCAATCCTTGATTGGTATTAATGATATCTTATTAAGATACCACGGTACGATGTACCTTAAGGTCCGTGCTTAATATTTTGCTATAAAGACTTCTGTGCTATGCACCTTTGCTCCTTTTCCACCAATCCCAAGCCACAGAGTGGCGCAGCATTTATAGCAACATCCGAACAATTGGAATCAAGCTGCAGAGCAGCGCGGTATTTTTAAAACAATGATATATTCTTATCCAATTGCCATTACAAACTACTCGAATTTTTCTTAAACAAAGAAGGTGTCAGCCCGGTTTCTTTTTTAAACACCGTATTAAAGGCCGTCTTGGAGTTAAATCCAGAATCATACGCAATTCCAATGATTGAAATGTGCTTGTATTCTTCACTCAAGAGAAGCTTTTTGGCTTCCTTTACCCGATAATGATTCACATATTGAAAGAAGTTCTTATTGAAACCCTCATTTAAAAGATAAGACAAATGATGCGGTGTTATTTCGATGAATTCTGCCAATTTCGACAAACTTAAATCCCCTTCCAAATATGGTCTTTTCTCTTTCATTAGCGATTCAAGCTTATCCCTTAAAACAATAATCTCCTCATCAGACAAAAGTTTTTGCTTGCCTTTCTGTTCCAGGCTCTTCTCCTCTAAAACCTTTTCCAACTCCTCTTCACTAATCAGAAAAATCTCTTTCTGCTTTAATGTATTGTAGGCCAAAAACAGCAAAATGATCAAAGAAAATCCATTTCCGAATATGTTTAAATTCCCTTCTGAAATAATCAGGTTGTAAACAATGATAAAAATACTGATTGCTATGAGCGAAAAGATAATTTGCTTGATCCACTTCAAATCAACCAACTCACGATTCGAATTAAAGAGTTCAATTCTTTTTTCGTGCTTTTGCAATAACAGTAAAGAAGTCAGAATATAAAAAGCAGCCTGAATGAGCAACACCAGCACAAACCATCGATATGAATCAAATCGCTCACCTATTTCAATATCGAAAAGATAAACAAAAGCCACTACTATTGGAATGATCAAGTGGAGGGAATCTGTTTTTCTTAGTTTCCGATATGGGTTCGTATAATACAAAACACTGTAATAAAACAAGATTGCTGCAAATGTTTGTATTACGCCTAGAGTTTCGATTAAAGTGTGTGAATAAGTTTTGATTCCTATCATTCCCAATAACTCATCCATCCAAAAGCTAGCCCAAATCAATAAAAAGAGAGCCAGTAAAATATTGGCTTTTCGGTTTACCTTTAAAAGATTCCCTAACAGTAAAAAGGATAACAAAAATATCGATCCTACAATTACAATAATAATGAACGAATTAAGTGGGGCTAGTACATGTTCCATTAAAAACAAATGTAATTATTAATCGATAAACTATTGCTATTGAAAACAAAAAGGGAACAGCATAATGCCATTCCCAATCAAGTCTGTGTTTAATAAACCACTAACCCTAACTAATTCTTTATATCACTTAAAAATGCGGTAATTGCAGTCCAATACTCCTCTCCTCCTTGCTGATTAATCCAAAGCGCACGCGAACCATGATGCCCCGGACCTTCCGGAATAAAATGCACCTGCTTCTCTACCATTTTATGCTTTTCTAACAATTCTTTTATGTATTTGGCTTCATAATTCGAACTGGTAATAAACATTGGCTTTTCAAATCCTTCCAACTTATCTATAAGAGAGCCTTTATGAGGAGCCAAATAGTTTCCCGGACTAAAAGAGATCACTGCTGATACCTCATCCATATCAATACCTAAATAAAGCGCTAAGGTGGACGAATAACTCGATCCCCAAAGAATTACCTTATCCGAATAATTCTGGCTCACATATTTAATGGCTGCGCGGATATCCGGCTCTGCATCCACATAATCAATGCCCAAGCCTTTTGCAAGGGCACGCAAATAGGTTTCGTTTTGTGTTTTACCGATGGGTCCGCCCGAACGCTGATCAATTGCCATGCAATTAAAGCCCATTTCGTTTAGCTTCTCAGCAATTCCCGAATACTCGAACTTGTTAAATCTTGCCTGGTGACAAAGCAGAATAAATGGGGATGTTTCATCAATCTGATACAAATGAGCTGTTATCATCAAAGAATCCAAAGATGGAAATTTCACTACTTTCGGATACTCAACTTTCTTTTCATTTTCAGATACTTGAGATGCATTATTTTTCGTAGCCTTTTGCTGACAGGATACCAGAAATACACCCAGAAGGATCAGAATAATAGGTAGTCTCTTCATCATTTTGTGTTTTGTGTGTATTAGTATGATGATTAAATGAAAGAATACCCTATGTGAAAATGAATTTTATTTTTGATTTGGCAGTTAGCTATTGTGAGGAACTATTTAGACACAGATCATTATGATGCTTTATGATTGCTCTGATTTCCTTCGAATAAGGAATCGTTGCATAGCACCTTGCTTTGCCATTTTAGAGATCTTTGTTAAGGTTTTCTGCTCCCTGACAACTAATGTGTTTACTATTCAAATATTATTCTTCCTTGTAAAAAAATCAATCACTTTGAGATCGCTAATCATCATACCTTCCATATATTCTTTCATTTCATGCGAAGATAAAATGGGAGAATCTAGCTGTAAGGATCGTAAAGTTCCATCCTTTTGTGGGGCAATCAGAACAATTCTTCCAATTCTTAAGTCGAACAATCGCATATTTACAATTGCATAAGAATTTCTGTCAGCCGTTATAAAAGAAATAAAATCGATGTTATTCGATTTCGTTTTTACAAATCCTTGTCCCATGTAATGAGGATGATTGCGTGATGATACACTAAGATTAGTATGTGAATATCTTTTCAAGTCAACACTATCAGTCAATACGGCTATAGTAAAGAAAACTTCGTCAGATTTATCTTTTATAAATTTCTGATTAACAGCATTCTTTTTTACATACAAAGAGTGGTAAATGATCTTTTTGTCTTGCAACTCAAATCCCTTCCAATTGCCTGAATTTCCCAAACCATTGAAAGTACTATCAACAAGCTCATATTTCGGAACTGGAAAAACTCCATTAATCATGGGTTTTCCATCTACACTTACATCCTGAGTGTCAGCTTTCCAGTTTTTATAACTCCATTTTGTGGAATCATTTCTATTTTCATTTTGAGTCTTTTCTTTCTCAAGATTCCATGCAAATCCTGTATTTTTTTGCAAAGCATCTTTCTCTCCAACGGTATTTACACTTGTAGATTTTAAAAATAATAAAATCAAAAATGGAATTATTAAGGCAATTATATAAACAATAACAGTTCGAAAGTAATAATTAGCTTTTACGCGAATCTTATACCATATTTTACATTTAATCCTGTATTCTCCTAAATTATCAGATTTAAAAAATCTATAGTCTATTGGTTTGTGATTTTCATATTTATCTATAATATTCAAATAATCAACGCTTACCTTTTCTAACTCATATTTAGTAGGATTAATTGCACTGTTTTTCCATAAACAAATTCTATCATATATTTCTTCTATTCTTCTCCCGCACTCGTGGTACTTATCAATTCTTAATCGATAGTTTTGAGAAGAAATTATCAAAGAAACAGCCAACATTAAAATCGAAGCGCATATTGTAAAATAAGTAATATTTGTATCACTTAACAGCGGAGTTCTCTCAACTTCTGGAATAATTACAAGTAAGTTTATGGATATTATATAAACCGTTATTAAACTTACAGTTATAGTCGACCAATATTCATGTAAACCAAGCCTATCTGCAGCCCTAAATCGAGCTCCTTTTGTCTCCCAAAGCTTTTTATACCATCTATTAATTTCTTTTTCCATTTTACATGATTAAAAAGGGGCTACTTGATATCAAATATTATTAGTTTCTCCATTCGGAAATCAATGCGCTAATGCGTATATATTACAATTACTTGTTAAACAAGTCCCAATTATTGGAAGTAGCCCCTTATATGTTTGTTAGAAATATTTATAACCAATATCTTTTTCTACATTTTTTATTTGTCTATTTCTGAAATTCTCAAATAAGTTATCAATTTGATCATCTGAGTAATTCATGTCAGGATCAATCTTACCTCTAAAAACCAGATACTCTCTTTTTCTTCTATAAGTGTTGTAATTATCAAAATTGCAAAGATAATTCTGACTCCCTCTATGTCTAATAACCCGATAGGCTCTGGAAACTTTCTTTAAATTTATAGGGGGTTCATTATTAAAATCATCTAATTTGGAAAAGAATCCTCGAATGATTTTATCTATTTTAAACAATAGTGATTCATCATTCATTTCTGAAAAATAGAAAAGCCATCCATAATTTTTTGAAGAAGAAATTATTCCTGTGATTGTCTCATTTAAATCTTCTATGAATACTTCTTTAAATCGTTGATTATCCATTAACCAACTTGGTCTTTTATTTATATTATTAATTCCATTCTTAAACCAAGTAAACTTTCCTGCTACTCTCCTAATAAATCTTTCAACATTAGCATCTGCAACAGATATTTGGTTCGGTGTAATTTTGTAACTTAAAAATGTAAAACCTTTTCTTAGATCACCTTCCTCTTTTTTTTCATCATTCAAAGAAAGTCCAATATCTTTTAGAACCTTTTCAATATTATCATATCTATATTTTGATATCTTATTCTTATTTAATATGATAATATCATCCACATATCTTCTGTAAAAATACCTTCGCTTATCAATAATTTGATCTAACTTCGATACATATATTTGAGCTAAAATATTAGAAATAGATAACCCTTGAGGTATACCCTCACTAGTAACAAAATCCTCGTATTTCGACACTTGCGTATTAAGTGGTACTGATGGAGTATTTATAGCAAGTGAAATTAGTTTTAATAAAGTTTCATCTTTTATTCTTTCACTAATCATACTAATTAGCAAAGGTCGTTGGATTCTATCATAAAATCTTTGAATATCTAGTTTTAAGAAATAGCATTGATTCTGATGGTTATATAAAAATCTTTTTATATCTCTAATGTAACTATTAGGTAAGTTATTATTAATACATTCAGGAAATACATCATGTAAAATTTCCTTTATCGAAAGGAGTACAATTCTATCCCTAAGAGTAGGAATAGAAATAATCCTAGGATGCTTATTCCTTCCTTTCAATTTTAACTTTTCTACAAAAACACTAAATCTATAGCTTCCATTAATAGCCTTAGTATTAACAATCTTCAATTCCTCATCAAGTCTATGACTAAAAGAAAGTGAATTAATCTTATCAATACCTTTAGCCATCGAATTATTCAACTTTTTGTTATAAAGCTCCTTCAAATAATCTATTTCAAAGTATTTTTCAAAATTCATAGATCCACCTTAGGTTATAATCAGGCAAACCTACAAAATTATATTCAACTCATCACTCATTTATAAAATATAATATTTCACTATCCTTACAACCCCTCCCTGTTAACTGATCATTGTTCACTGTTCATTGCAAACATTACCACATCCAACCTACAGAGCCTATCTTTTACAATCAATACTTTCTTTTTCACCGTTTCGTAATTTTTGCAGCTGAATTCAAGCGTGTGAACTCCATCGGTAAGATTCTTGATGAAATAATTGCCTTTTGTCCCTCGTTTCACCATCGGTTTTTTCTTGTCTACTGAGAGTCTTGGTCTATGTATTGGACGGCCTTCCTCATCCTTTATTGTTCCTGCCAGACTAATCTTCCTCCTGGGAATCTTATTGTACTTCAATACACTTTCCATTCTAGAAACCAACTCGGGATTTTCACCAGCATACTTCCCCTTTACATAGGGAATGATCACATCATTCAGCAAGTTTTGGTATTGCTTTAAGCTTTCCTGAATTTTCTCTCCTGTTCTCTTCAATTTTTTCTTGTTCCTTTTCGGATCATCCAACAAATCATCGAACATAGCAATGCTGTTCATCAACTCATCTTTCAATGCTCTCCCAACTTTGGCCTTTTTACTTTCATCAGAATATTCATCAAGAATTCCCTTCAGTTTCTCTGAATTTATTAATAAATTTATTCCTGAGTATTTGTAAAGCTGGTTCTTGCCAAAGCCTTTTAAGGAAGAAAAAGGAATGAATTCATGAAAGTTACCATAGCTTTTCAATAAACTGGCTACCTGAAAACATAGGGTTTCCAATTGTTCACGGCTATCCTGTTTCTTGTAAGCTATTTTACTCTTGCTTCGGTCCTGATTTATATTTAGCTCTTCGAGTTGAGTTACCAGATGTAAGAGTTTTTGGTGAGCCTTCTGATAGAAAGTATCCTTTTGCAACACTGAGCTTTCTTCTCCAAAATGTTGCAAAAGTACAGCTTGTTTGAATATTCGGTATTGGGCTTTGTCCATGGTGTTTATTTGAGTATCTGGGTTTATTTTGACTTGATGTATTGCTTCTTCTTTTCGCACCGTTACACAAGCACACCAATCATCAACCCTTTCTCTTCAACACCTTGCTTGCGCAAGCAAATCATCAACATTCGCTCAACACACATAGGATTTCGCTTTTAAATCATAGACTCCTGCTTTTAAAAGCTATCCTTTCGCGCCATGCACAAAGACATTCGCACTGCAACGGTTTACCTCCGCGTTATTCTCCTTTACCTACTCGTTTTAAAGCTATGCCTTCTCGTTTCTCTTCTGATTAATTTCTGTAGGCCTTAAGCTTGTTTATTTCTCTTCATACATTATTTCTAAGTTCGAAACCATCATTTCCATCATGGCCAAATCGAAAAACAAAAGGCCTAATGGCATTTTTTCTTTGTATGCATGCAATTACTAAGGTAACAATAAGTTTTTTAATGCTTAAAAAATGTTTTTTGTTTTTTTCAATGGCATTTCTTTGCTCTTTTAATGCATTTCTTAAAGCCTTGACTTTGTTTCACTCTTCTCTCCTTTAGTCTACAACGAAGCAGTAGTATTTTCCAGAACCTTATGGCTTCTCCCAAATCTGTTTACGGTCTATTCTTAACCTACAAAGCTACATTCCTATTCTTTTCATTCCATTCCGGCAAAGCTTTGTGCTGTATGCAGACATTACAAAGCTCCTCGCAATGTCTTTTAATACCATAGATAAACAAATAGAGAGCTATTTTAAGCTCTCGAATAGCTTAGGTATAATGCCGATATGTAATTTGTTGGGCATTAGAAGTGAAGCGTACTAATGGCTTATACAAATTAATAATCGGTATAAGCCGTTTACAAGAGGTTTTCTGGCCATTCACAACTTAATGCTTTAACTTTGTACTAATCCCACCTATCGATACTTCCATCCTCTTCTATCTTTAAAAATCTTTATAACCGTAAATATCAATCCACCATGAAAACAACAAGCTTAATACTTTTAATGCTGTTGGTTCTTTGCGCATGTACGCCTCAAGAAAACAAACCCGATATCGCCAAAGAAAAAGAAGCGGTACACAAAGTGATGAAAGATTTCTTTACAGCACTTGAAACCAGAAATTGGGATCTATTGAAAAACTCTTCTACCAATAACTTCATTCTTATTGAAGATGGCCTGCACTGGACTAACGACAGTCTCATACATGCCATGGATAACAAATGGGCTGATTTCGATGTTCGTTATAGCTTTAATCTGATTAAAACCGAAGTGAATGGATCCATGGCCTGGATGTATTACGAAAACAATGCCTTGGTAAGTTCTCCTGATACCACCTTTCCTATCCATTGGCGGGAAAGTCTCATTTTTCACAAGGTAAACGGAGAATGGAAGCTTATTTTGGGTCATTCTACTCCAATCCCTAATACCGATTAGTATTTAAAATGATCGATAACATCACTTCCCCGAAAAAAATCGGAACAAGCTATTTGTTATTGATCTTTAAATATCTATCGGCATTATATCTCAATCATTTTTAATTTTAATGATATAAGAAACCATGACTGGCTCGTTAAAACTTCTGCACTGGACTCCAAGAGTAATCTGCATATTGGCAATCTTATTTATTAGCCTGTTTGCTCTTGATGCATTCAATCCTGCTTTGCCCATTGGCAAGCAAATCCTTGACTTTTTAATGCATATGCTTCCCTCATTTGTGTTAACTGCACTCTTGATCATAGCCTGGAAATGGGAATTGATTGGAGGAATTATTTTGGGAATGATTGGGATAGTTTTTTCTCCCATCATATTTATGCACAACTATAACATGAATCACTCGGTTGTGATGAGTTTAACGGTGATTGCAATGATCACTTTTCCTTTTATTCTTGTGGGTGTGCTTTTTGTAATTAGCCATTTTAAAAAGAAGAAATAGTTGTTGGTTATCCGTTGTCAGTGGTGCCCTATCTGGGTTCATCCTAATCATCATTTCAATCTGGGCCATAACTATATCCCGTAAGGATCTGTTCGTTGTAAAAAAAAGAGACGTACGGCCGTACGTCTCTACTGTATATTTTTTAATTGTGTTTATTCGTTCGATAAAGGAATCATTCGAGCTGATAGATCTGGATTTTCCATATCGGCATCGAATGGGAACATTGGTCGTTTAATGCGTTTGTGTCCCAAACGGATCAAATCCTGATCAACTCCTCCTGGCGTAAGAGCCATTAGCCAATCGCCACGCATGTTATACAATTCAGGCACCAGGTAACCGATCTTCACCATCACAATATCCGATTCTCTAGGATTCAATCCCAAATTGGTAAAATCAGCCTCGTGGTGGTATGGTTTACGGATTTTGGTTACAATTACATGCATGCTTCCTACCTTCACTACCACTTCGGTTTCGGCATGCTTGTCGCCATGTCTAATCTTTTCAATCTTTCCTTTCAGTTTTACAGGTCCCGAGTAGCGTGAATCTACATTTGCCCCGGCTTCTGCCTCAATCATGGCTCCCTCTCCTAACTTCACTGCCTTTTCAACGAATTTCGGTCCAGGAATCGATGCGTAAATCAAAGATGGTCCGCCTGCCTTTTTAAATTCTGGTCTCTTTAAAAGCTCTGCCAAAGTCCAGGTTACATCACCCGCACCTCCTGCAGTTGGATTATCACCCATATCACTAATGATAAATGGTTTCTTATCGCTTTTAATGGCTGCCTTTAAACTTTCATCCAAACTGGCTACCGGTGCTACAAACTCGAATTCTTTTCTTACATCCCAGAAACTTTTTGCCAGGTATTCGGCTGCTTTGGCAACCTCTTCCTTGCTGTCGCCATAAGCGGTAACCGTAGCGGTGTTTCTTGGTGCATCGCCCCATGCATAACCTACCCAAATGGCAGCATCAATTACACCTTCCTGCTTGGTTAAAGGATCGATTTTAGCATACAGGCTTTTTCCCGGCTCAATACGGGTACTGGTTTTCTCTCCCGGCAATAAAACCGGAACCGGAATCCATGCTTTGTATTTTGGTTTCCCTTTTCCGCTCTCTAAACGATCTAAAAGGTTCTTCACGGCTCTTCTTCTGGTCTCCATGGCATCCTCGTGTGGAGCCAAACGGAAACAGGTAATTAAATCGGAATGCTTCACCAATTCAGGAGTTACATTTCCGTGTAAATCCATGCTGGTAGAAATCATACAGTCCGTTCCAACCACTTTTCTAATGCGTGTGATTAAATCACCTTCGGGATCATCCATTCCTTCCACACTACTCGCTCCGTGAACATCTAAAAACATAGCATCGAAAGGACCGTTTACCTTTAGTTTTTCCAATATTTCGCTTACGAAAGTTTCGTAGGTTTCCTTGGTAACTACCCCACCAGGAATGGCGCGAGCTCTTAGGGTTGGAACCCATTTGGCTTGCTTTCTTAAGGTAGAATCCACACCAAAGAATGGATAGTAATTGAATATCTCATCTCCTCTTAATTGCTTAAAGGAGTTCACATCGCTTTTGGCAGGCGAAAAGGTACTCGACTCAATCCAGAATCCTGCAATGGCAATTTTAGGCAGATCTTTTTTCTCTTTCTTCGCACATGATGAGATTAAAAGCATGCACAATGCAAAGATCGCGATAACAGACTTGTTGTTCATTAATTTGAAATTTAGGTACTCAGATTTGGCTTTTGGGATACCTTAGTCAATGCAAACTTTGGTAAAAATAGTGATTAATGCGATTCGATGGATGAAATCAGTTAATTATTAAGGTGCACTTTCTTGATTGATCATGGTTCATTCTTAAAACACCCCTCTCCCTGTCGGGATCTCCCCTGAAAGGGAGAAAACAACAAATTTACTGGTTTGTTTATTGGAAACTGATACCTTTTAATTGATCATTGTTAATGGCTAATTGTAAAAATAAATCCCTTTCCATGAATATTATCAATGCTTATGCTAGGATCTTTAGCCAAATACTTTCTCAATTTTGAAATAAAAACATCCATACTCTTCCTGCTAAATTCATCATTTAGTCCCCAAATCTCATTCAAGGCTTTCTTCCTTGAAAGCAAGTTATTTTTATGCTCACATAACATGAAAAGCAATTCAGCCTCTCTGCTTGTTAGCTTTATAAGTTCATCCTGATATTTTAATTGGAATAGTTTAGGTTTAAATTCATAAGTACCTATTTCAATACTATCATTTTCGCTTTCACTATTTTTGTTTTGGCTCAGAATTGCATTAATCTTAGCAACCAACAATTCTTCATCAACCGGTTTGGTAATATAATCAATCGCTCCTAATTTAAAGCCTTTTAGTTTATCGATCTTCAACGATTTAGCACTAAGAAATATGAATGGAAGGTCATCATGTTTTTTCATCATAACTTTCGCCAATTCAAATCCATCAATACCAGGAAGCATGATATCTAAAAGTGCCAAATTAAAATTTTCATTCTCTAATAAGTTCAATACTTCTTCAGCTGTCTTGACCCATACCACATGAAATTCCTGCATTGTTAGATACTCAGATAGTATGTATCCAAAACTTTGATCATCTTCTAATAGTAAAATTCTTTTCATTCTTATAGCTTAATAACAAACTCACAACCATTTGGATAATGATTTACCAGTTCAATATTTCCTTTGTGTCCTTCAACTATACTTTTCACATAACTCAATCCAATGCCAAATCCTTTGCCCTTGTATTGATTTCCTTGATTTGCCCTAAAAAAACGATCGAAGATTTGGTCTTCATATCTAGGATCTATTCCCGGACCATCGTCTTTAATTCTAATCGTCCTTTGTTGCCCATCATCCATTGTTGTAATAAGAACGCAAACCCCTTCTTGAGAATACTTCAAACTATTCTCCACGATATTCACAAAACCACTTGTGAGCATATCTTTGTCTCCATAAATTAAGGATTGATTAGAGCCTAAGTTAAATTCAATCTTGGCTGCATTTCTCTCAATTAATATCTTCAGTTTCTCAGGAATACTTTCAATAATTTCATGAAGATCCAGTTCTTGATTCTTAATTTGTGAAAACTCACTTTCAAACATCGAAATTCGAAGCAGTTTATCTACTTGCTTTTCTAACAGTTCACTTTCGTCCTCTATAATCTTGTGGTAAGATTTATTCTTCTCCGGATTATTTGATTGCCTTAAAACCTTTGAAGCCAAACGTATTGATCCAATAGGCACCTTAAATTCATGAGACAGATTATTAAAAAAATCTGTTTTTATTTGACTCATTTTCTTGTGCTTTGCTAAGGATCTTAATAAATAAATTAATAGCCCAAACAGAATAATCAATAAAGCAAGACTTAAACTAAATTGCCACATCAATGTGATCATGACATCAGATAACTTTTCTTCCTGATATAAAGAAATCCATAAATCATTCTCATCTGATTGGTTCAATCCTTTAACAGGACTAAAGTATTGAAAACTTGACTCTCTATATATCCTTGACTGAAACTCTTCTTTAGACTCTTCTTCCCCTTTGCTTGTTCCATCTTTAACTACAGAAAAAGAAACAATATCACTTATACATGATTTTATATCTGATGATAAGAGCTCTGTCTTATACTTATTGGTATTGCTTAAAAATATCCCATCTGGTTGATTTTGGTATATCGCAAAGTATACTGCTCCATGAAAACCATTAAGCTTTAAAATCGAATCGATTTTATTTGTAATCTTCTCTCCGGGTAAATCATCAACAATAATAATCTGTCCATGAAATAAATTGTGATCAATACCATTTACCTCCATAGCTACAAGGGGAGCCAACTCCTTCAGCTTTTGATGCGTTTCTTTCTTTTGATAATCAACAGTTGAAGTAAACCAATTTACCTGAATAACGATGAGAAGAATCATTATTGCAAAGGCAATTGAACTTAGAACCAAATAGTACTTTTTAGAAGGAATCATTTATCAAAAATAGAAATATTTAAGACTTATTTATCCCTTCTTAAGTTTTCATTAAGTTATTTAAGTTTTTGTTTAAACACTTTAATATATCGATATCAAAAGTGTTTATGCACTCTTTGTTCCTTTGAGATATAACAATAAAATCAACTCATTATGGAACGAATTTATCTAATTGTCATTCTACTTGTAATCCAAAGTTTTTCGGTTATAGGCCAAACATTAATTAAAGAAACAGATTTAAGCAATGATGAAATTGCCTACCTTCAGGAGCTTTCTGAAAAAATAGCATGCAACGATCAGAAGTACAGAAACTACATAGCGAATAAGACATTGGATGATCAAATCATTGCTAAAATCGATTCCGTTTTTGACAAGCATGGAATGCAAGAAGGATTATCCTACAGGTCATCTCTAAACTTATCACTTGATAAGCAAGTAAGTGATTCGTTATGGCAATTGCAACATCAATTGGATTTCGAAAATCATCTATTACTGCGTGGAATGCTTAATACATATGGCTATTTACCCAAATCAATATTAAAGGAAAAACACTATATACAAGTACTACTATTGCTTCACCCTCCTAAAGATTGGGATGTAAGATTGTATCAAAAAACTTATTCAAAGCTGTTTTTACATGAAATAAAGTTAGGTCGTATGCCTGCTAAAGATTTCGCAAACTTTTATGACAATATGCAAGCTAAAATCTTGAGAGAACCTCAGCTTTATGGTACAAATCAGCAATTCGATCCTAAAAGCAAAATGCTTCTTCCTCCGATGATTGAAAACATTAAAGAAACCAATAAAGCCAGAAAAGAAATAGGTCTGCCTCCCTTAAAGCAAGGTGAATACAGAATATTCAAATAGCAATTACATTAGCAGGTCGATTTTCAAAAAAATCGACCTGCTAACACTTATTTATTATCTCATTCTTTCATATTCCTCTTTCTCCAACTGTCTTCCGTTCCTGCATATCGGACAATAGTAGATGTACCTGGTTTTAATTGGAAAAACCGAAATAAAGAACAAACTGGCATAAGTGGCATTCTTTTCCAATATCCAATTAGACGTATTATTACAATTGTAGCAATGCTCTTGTGCGTACTGCTGTTGTTTTTCAACTACTTTATCGTTGGCTCCGAAGATGAAGATCATATTTTTGCTAGAATTTTAAATATCAAATATTGTTAATTGTTTTCCACAACACCCCTCTCCCTGTCGGGATCTCCCCTGAAAGGGAGAGAACAACAAATCTACTTCATTATAAATTGGAAACTCATACCTCCTAATTGTTAATTGATAACTGTTAATTGATCATTGTTCACTGTTCACTGTCTAAATGTCTTTCAATAGAATTTCCCTTCCCTCTACCGAGAATGATTTCCTGTACTCTGCCACAATGAGTTTAAGGTCGGCATAGACTTCTGTTTCCAAAACCGGAATATTATCAGATCCAGACTTTTCCAATAAATCAATCACCTTACTAACCGTCATCTCATTAATATCAAAGGCTGGTTGATAAGCCATTTGTTTGTCCTTGTCAGTGGTCAACTCCGAAATAAGTCCTGCACTTAGCAAATTAAAAAGAATCTCCCGTACCAATCTTATTGGCATTTCCAGCTGATGTGATATTTCCTGAGAACACAATGGCTTGTTATCTTGCTTAAAGTTTTGAACAATGAGATTCAAAACATACAAACTCAATAGTCTTTTGTAATCGTAAGATATCTCTGTGGTTTCAGCTTCATACTCGTAGTTCTCCACATTTTGCTCTGCAAAGGAAATTTCCGCTCCGAACAACACCACCAACCAACTTAGTTGCAACCACATTAGGAACAAAGGCAAGGCAGCAAAACTACCGTAGACTGCATTATAGGTTGTTACCATTCCCTGGAACTCGATGTACAACACCTGGAACAACTGATAGATGGTTCCTGCTATAATACCGGCAATCAATCCCGATTTAAACTTCACATGCGTGTTTGGCATGAATGTATAAAGCAGCGTAAACAATACCCACACCAAAAAGAAAGGTGCCAAATTGATCAGGAAGGTAAGAAATGGACCTACAGTTTCCATTAGGCCGCTTCCTTGAGTGATTTGTTCAATCATGGTTTTTAGTACCACGGTTACTCCACTGGATCCGATCAAAAGAATCGGGGCAAATATCATCAAAGCAGTATAATCGCTAAACTTTCGTCCCCATGTTCTTGGCTTTTTAATGCGCCAAACATCATTAAACGATTCCTCGATATTGCTTAAAACCTTTACCACCGACCAAAACAAGATCACAAATCCCAATCCTGCAATTAATGATCCCTTGGTATTTTCCAGCATTTTATTGGCAAATTCTATCAACCAAGTCAATACTTCTTGCTGACCAGCTAAATTGGCTTTTAGCTCTGCCTCAAGCTTCGCTTCCAGATTAAATCCTTTTGCAATACCAAATCCCATTGCCAAAACCGGAACTACCGAAAGCAATGAGTAAAATGTAAGCGCAGAAGCTCTCAACTGGCATTTGTCTTCATAAAATCCTTTCACTGCCAACAGGTAAATTCGCAATTGCCTGATCAGGAAATAACGGTGTCCCGATAAATCTTTCAAACGCATGTTCCATACTCCTCTACTCAGGAAGTTCATTGTCAGGTCAAAATATTCGCGAATTTTACTCATCAACAAAGCTTTTTATAATAGATTTTATAGTTCGCAAATTAATCAAAAGCATATGATTTGACAAATGCTAAACATGGCTTAATCAATACAATCATATTTGAATTATTTTATAATTTTAAATCATCATCCATCAAAACAACACTTATGAATTTCACAAAATCTTTACTGGCATGTCTTTTTGTTCTTTTATCATTATCATGTCAGAGTCAAAAATCAAAGTATGATAAGTCTATTGAGCAAGCCATTGAACTGACCAATGACTTTATCGCGAAGAATCAAATTCCTGGCTTAGCCATTACCGTTTCGGTTAAAGGTAAAAATGTTCTTTCCAAAGGATTTGGGTATGGAAACCTGGAATCTCAGGCTAAAGTTGATCCTGCTATAACAAAGTTTCGCATTGGTAGTATTTCAAAGCCTGTTAGTGCCGATGCTCTCATTCAATTGTGGGATCAAAACAAACTACAATTGGATTCATCCATTCAATACTATTTGCCTGACTTTCCAAAGAAACAAGCTAAAATTACCAGCAGAATGGTAGCTGGTCATTTGGCAGGTATTCGTCATTACAAGGGAAATGAGTTTTTAAGTGCCAAACACTATAACAATATTGATGATGCACTTGAAATCTTCGAGAATGATTCTTTGATCTCTTATCCTGGTAAAGAGTTCCACTATTCAAGTTATGGCTGGAACTTGTTGAGTCGAATTGTTGAGAAAGCTTCGGGAGAAGAGTTTCTTACCTACATGCAAAAGCATGTTTTTAATCCATTGGAAATGAACAATACGATAGCCGATCATACTGATAGTATCATTGTCAATCGTACAGGATTTTATCAAAGGACCAGGGATAATCGAATCGTAAATGGACCTTTTGTTGACAATAGCATTAAATGGGCAGGTGGAGGCTTTTTGTCTACATCGGAAGATATCATGCGATTTGCCAAAGCGCATTGCAAAACAGGATACCTAAGTCAAAAGCAGATTGATGAGTTGACCCGTTCCCAGAAAACAACAAAAGGAAACCTAACCGAGTATGGAATTGGCTGGGCAAGTGGAACAGATCATAAAGGGCATTATTACTATGGTCATTCAGGGGGATCCATTGGAGCAACTACACACATGATCATTTATCCTAAAGAAGAAGTCTGTGTAGTGGTTTTAACAAATCTTTCAAATGTAAGGTTCCTTAGCTTCAGTCATGAAATTGCCAATCTGTTTATGAAATAGGCAAGATTTCGAGCAAATTCACGTTTATTTGCAGTATAACGACCCCATTTCTTAATTTCAGCCCCCATGAATAAAGATATTTTACTGATTGAAGATGATTTAAGCCTGCAAAAGACCGTTGCTGACTTTTTAAACTCATCAGGTTTTAAATGTATTTGTGCCACAAGCATAAAAGAAGGAAAACAACTTTTCGATAAGAAGTTTTACCCTATCGTTTTACTCGATTTGGGTTTGCCTGATGGCGATGGCTTGGATTGTATTCCATTTATCAAGTCCATTTGGAATGAAACTGGTGTTATCATCATTTCGGCACGTGATAAACTGGAAGATCGTGTGGATGGATTGAATTTAGGTGCAGATGATTACCTTGTTAAGCCATTCCATTTATCAGAATTATATGCTCGTATCAATGCACTTCTAAGGAGAAATTTTCATGCAAACTCTTGTTCTATTCAGTTTGAAGATATTGAAATCAATCCCCTTAATAACGAAGTAAAAATATCTGGGCAGGTGGTGAGCTTTAGTAAAAAAGAGTATAATCTTTTGCTATACTTTATTGAGAACAAAACCAGAGTTTTGACTAAGGAAAGTTTGTTTGAGCATGTATGGGGAGAAAATTCAGTCTTTATGGACAACTCTGATTTCATATATACTCATATCAACCGTCTCAGAAAAAAACTTAAACAGCATACTGGCGAGAACTATATTAAAACCGTTCATGGCTTCGGCTATAAACTTGAAATTCATTAATCATGAAGCTTCTAAGCAAAATTAACCGTACCTACTTAAGGTATGGTATACTTGTATTTTTAATTGCAGATGTGGTAATCATCCTGCTGAGCAACTTCATTTTAAAGGAAGAGATTGATCAGCAACTATTGCTAGAAGCTGAGTTAATCGCTGAAACCGTTGAACAAAAAGGTAATTTTCTAAGTGTTTACCCAACCGACATTGTTGAAGAAATTTCCTACTCTGAAATTAGCAAAGAAACAACAAAAGATACAGTAATATATGATTCAAGACATGATGATCTTGTTCCATACAGAGAATTAAGCACTTTCAAATCAATAAACGGAAAACATTATCAAATAATCATCCGCCAAATGCTAATGGAATTTGATGATATTTTTTCTCTTTACACGGCATTGATTTCTACGGTCCTTGGTTTAATTTTTGTACTCGTTCTTCTTTTTACACAAAAAATGAATACCATCCTTTGGGGAACTTTTAATAAAAATGTTGAATTGCTAAAAGGATACTCTTTTAGCTCCAATAATAAATTGAAGTTAAACAATACAGGTATAGATGAATTCGATGATTTAAATCAAGTAATCAAAAAAATGTCTGATCGATTGGAAAAAGATTACATAGCATCGAAAGAGTTTTCGGCCAATGCAGCTCATGAATTACAAACTCCTCTTTCCATTATAAGAAATAAATGTGAGGATTTGTTTTCTTATCAGGATTTAAATGAAACGGTGATCAATTCCATACGTGAAATTTATGTCTCGACAGACAGGTTATCGGGAATAACAAAAGCTCTTCTTTTATTGGCTAAAATTGATCATGGACAATTCAACGAAAATGAACAAATTAATCTAAATCAATTTATTGATTTAAAAATAGATTCTCTTAAGGAGATCCTGGAAGATAGAAATCTAAAAATAAACTTTCATCCCACTGGCGATTGTATCATTAATATGGATAAAAGACTTGCCAATCTATGGATTCAAAATATCCTTATCAATGCAATCAAATATTCCCCCGACGGAGAGGAAATTGTTATTCAAATAAAAAACAGATCTTTATTCATTTCTAATTTTGGTGAAAAAACAATTACAAATCCTGAACAAATCTTTAATCGTTTTTATAAAGAATCAGAGCAGGTTGGTTCTTCAGGCATAGGACTGGCAATCGTAAAAAAAATAATAGATCATTATAAGATAGAGTTTGAATATCATTTTAAGAATTCAAAACACGTTTTCGAATATAGATTTCCAAAATAAAATTTCAATCAAATAGATTCTACTTTGTACTCATACATTGATTAATTACTTCAATTACGAATTGAAAAAGCTCCATATATGAAACTTCTAACCAAAATCAATAAAAACTATTTCAAATATGGTTTAATTGTATTCTTTATTACTGATTTAATAGTGATTACCGTTATTTCTCAGGTTGTAAAATTAGATACCGAAAAAGAACTGCAGTATGGTGCAATGGAAGTTGCTAAAATTATTAAAGTTCATGGACACTTTCCTGATATTCCACCCAATTACTCTGTTAAAATAATTGATTATCAGGATTCTGTTCCCGGATTATTTAAAGACACAATCATGTTTGATCCTGAAGATCAAACCATGGATGAATTCAGAGAGTATCAGTTTTCACAAAAAATTAATGGAACCAACTACCTCATCTCTCACAGGCACTTTGCAGAAAGTGTTTGGGAGCTATTCATAGACATTACTCCCATAATCAGTATATTTCTTGGTTCAATATTTCTAGTAATGATGTATTATAACAAATACATGAGTAAAAGCCTTTGGAAGGATTTTAAAGACAATTTGGATACATTAAAATCATATTCATTTACTTCTAAAGAAAGACTTCAACTCCAAACTACAAATGTTGATGAATTTGATGATTTAAACCGGGTTTTGATCAAAATGTCGGATCGATTAGGAAAAGATTATCAAGCATCCAAAGAATTTTCTGCCAATGCAGCTCACGAACTTCAAACACCTTTAGCTGTAATCAGAACCAAATGTGAATCTCTTTTTTCAAAAGATGATTTGTCTTCCGATACAATCCAGTCTATTCGCGAAATTTTTGTTTCTACAGATCGTTTGTCCGGCATAACAAAAGCATTGCTACTTCTTGCAAAAATTGATCATGGTCAGTTCAACGAAGAAGAAAAGATTTGCCTCAAATCAATAATTTCTGATAAAATCAATTTCTACAGGGAAATTATTGAAGATCGCAACCTGAATGTCAAGTTTACATCAGAAAATGATTGTCTTTTATACATGGACAAAAGGCTGGCATTACTATGGATACAAAATGTACTGGTTAATGCCATTAAACACTCTCCAAATCATAAAGACCTCGAAATTGAGCTTAAAAAAAATCAGCTTATTTTCAGTAATTATGGAGAAGAGAAGATCAAAAATCCAGATCAAATATTTAAACGATTCTATAAAGAAAGTAATGGTAAAGAATCAACAGGCATAGGTTTGGCAATCGTAAAGAAGATTACCGATCATTACAACATGCAGATCAATTACTCATTTAAGAATTTTAAACATACTTTTACTTTTCAATTCCCAGCTTGTTAGATTTTTGTTAGATCAGTGACGGACTTTTGTTCCATGTTTTTATTTGGAATGGAAGAACTAACAGATCATATCATGAATTTATCGCCCCCTAAATTTGAGCTTACCATTGTGGTACCCGTTTACAATGAGGAAGATAACCTGGCAAGAGTAAAAGAGGAATTCAACGCTTACTTTTCCCAATCTCCCTATCGCTCAAAGGTTTTATTTGTAAATGATGGATCATCTGATTACAGTCAAATGATGATTGAAAAGATTTGCAAAAGCTCCGATCGATATCAATACATCGAATTAAATCAAAACATGGGGTTGAGTGCTGCCCTTAAAGCTGGAATTGATCATGCTGACACCGAATTTGTAGGCTATATTGATTCCGATTTACAGACAACTCCTTTTGATTTTGATTTCCTGATGGAATACCGCAATGATTATGCATTGGTTACTGGCTATCGAAAGGATCGAAAAGACAGTTTTGTAAAAAACATGAGCTCGACAATAGCCAACAACTTTCGTCGATTCATGACCAAGGATAAAGCCATTGATACGGGTTGTCCTTTAAAAATCATGCAAACAAAATATGCCAGGAAGATTCCATTCTTTACTGGCATGCACCGATTTATTCCTGCCTTAATCATGTTGCAAAACGGGGAAATGAAACAAATTCCCGTTCGTCATTTTCCTCGAATTGCCGGCGAAGCAAAATACCATTTATTCAACCGAATGATTGGTCCGTTTAAAGATTGTTTTGCCTACCGTTGGATGAAAAAACGATACATCAATTATGAAATCTCAAACCAGGGATGATGGAAAGCTACCATATTTATGCCATTGGTTTTCTGGCACAAGCCCTTTTTTCGGCCCGCCTAATTGTTCAATGGGTAAAATCTGAGAAAGCTGGTGATTCTCTTTCACCCGCAATATTCTGGCAGTTGAGCATATTGGCTTCCTGGCTGTTGTTTATGTATGGATTATTGCGCAATGATTTTGCGATCATCTTAGGTCAAATCATTGCTTATACCATCTATATCCGTAACCTACAGTTACAAAAACGCTGGACAAAATTGCCTTTAGTAACGCGAATTCTGGCTCTTGGTACTCCGCTTTTTGCAATTGCAAACATCATATTCAATTGGGAATTGCATCAAAATCTTTTATTTAAGAATGATGACATTCCTGTTTTGCTCTTGATTTGGGGAATTGCCGGACAAATTATTTTCACCTTCCGGTTCATTTATCAATGGGTTTATTCCGAACAAAAAGGTGAATCCTGTCTCCCTATAGGATTTTGGATCATAAGCATTATCGGATCATGTATGATTTTGTCCTATGCAGTCTATCGAACAGATCCGGTATTGTTTATCGGACAAGGATTCGGAATGATAGTTTATACACGAAATATCATTTTAATCCGAAAAAAGAAACTCCAACTAAACTCTGAAAACTAACATCAATGAATATCCAATCAATACTAGATAACAATCGATATGGGCATGCCATTTTGCTAATTATTATTTGCTACATCTCATTTTTCCTGTTCAATGATGAATTCTTTGTGAATATCATGGAAGCACGAAACTTTGTTACAGCTCGCGAAATGATTGAAAAAGGCAATTGGCTGGTGCCAACAATGAACGGAGAACTGCGATTGGCAAAACCTCCACTTCCCACATGGATTACCGCAATATTTGGTTCCATATTTGGCATGGAAAATTTAAGTATGCTTAGATTTCCAGCTGGAATAATGGGCTCATTGATGGTATTGTTCATGTACCAATTTACCCTTAGTTTAAACGGAAATAAAATAAAAGCCTTAACCAATAGTCTTATCCTTGTTAGTAGCTTTTATGTACTTTATATGAGCAGAACAGGAACCTGGGACATTTTTTGTCACTCTTTCATGTTGGGTGCCATCTGGATCATTCACAGCGCCTTTAAAAATCATAACTGTAAAAGTTTATGGATTAAGTTTTCGTTCGCCGGCGTTTTATTAGGATTATCCTTTTTAAGTAAAGGTCCAGTGGCATTTTTTGCTCTTTTACTCCCATTCCTAATTGCATATTTTACTGTTTACAGGCAAATCAACCTAAAACAGTATTGGCAACCCATTGCACTTTGTTTGTTTATATTTGCAGTCATTAGTTTTTGGTGGCCAGTTTTTATTTCAATTGTACATGCTCAAGAAGCTGCAGCTGTGGCTAAACTGGAATCGGGTTCATGGATGAATCGTCATGTTCGCCCATTCTATTACTATTGGAATTTTCCCATTCAATCTGGAGTTTGGACAATGTCCATTTTTACCAGTTTACTATTTCCATATGCAATTAAAAACTTCAAGGCAAAAGAAGAATACAAATTTGCATTGATTTGGACTTTATCTTCTGTAATTCTGCTTTCATTAATCCCTGAGAAAAAAGACAGATACCTTCTTCCAGTATTAATTCCCAGCGCTTTATTGGCAGGACAACTTTTTCATCACCTTTATCTTGTTTTTAAGCATAAAAGCGCTAAAAAAGCAGACCATATTTTATTTGGTATTAATCTTTGGACCATTGTAACTGTAGCATTTTCGATTCCGATTGTTGCCTTTTTTATGTTTCAGAAACATAAGTTGATGTCCATACACGCTTTCACGCTTTTCACGCTTTTTTCCGAGCTCATTGCCATGAGTTTGGTGATCTGCTGGATCAATCGAAATGTAAGAGCTATGGTAATAAGCACAACATCATTATTCTTAATTGTTGTAATCTTCATTATTCCCCATACAGGAGGAATCTTAAATAGAAACAATCATTTTAAAAATATAGCTGAGGTCAGAAACAAAAAGGAATTGCAAGAATACAACTATTATAGTATTGGAGAATATGATTTTAGGATTGAGTTGGTATATGAAATAGGAAAAGAAGTAAAACATTGGGATATAAAATCCAAGCCAGAATTACCTGAGAAAAAACCATTTGTAGTATTGTCAACAGAAAATCCAAAAGATATCTTCACCAAATCGCACATGAGTAAAATTAGACTTGACATTATAGATCAATACGATAATAATAGGCAAAGAACTGGCAAAAGAAGAAACAAAGAGTGTTTCAAAAAATATGTCAGTTTGGTTAGTCCCCTTTCAATTTCAGACAAAACACTTACAGAAGTTACCTCTGTAGAAATGAATAAATCAAAGGACAATGGAAATTAAACAAGAAAACAAAGCAAAAGTTAGCATTCTTGTAACAGGATGTGCCGGATTTATTGGTTCTCATTTGTGTGAAAAGCTTTTAATCCATGGTTATCAGGTTGTTGGTGTCGATAACTTTGATCCCTTTTACTCCATCGATCTAAAAATGGAAAACATGGAAGGATTTAAAAGAAACAAGGCGTTTAAATTTTACCAGTTAGACCTTTGTAAAAGTGGTGCATTAAAAATGATTCAGGAAAATGTATCTCTCGTTGTTCATTTGGCAGGAAAAGCTGGTGTTCGCCCATCAATAGAAGCTCCTCAAACTTATATCGACAGCAATATTACAGCTACAAGAAATATCCTTGACTTTATGAACGAAAAGGGAATTAAAAAACTAGCCTTTGCTTCATCCTCATCAGTATACGGAAACAACTCAACGGTTCCTTTTACCGAAGATCAAAATGTTGATCATGTGATCTCACCTTATGCATTCTCGAAAAAGGCTTGCGAAGTCTTAAATCACTCCTATCATCACCTGTATAAGCTTGATATCCTAAACATGCGATTCTTTACCGTTTTTGGTCCTCGTCAGCGACCAGATCTAGCAATTCACAAGTTTCTAAGATTGATGATGAATGACAAACCCATTCCTGTATTTGGAGATGGAAGTACTGCCAGGGATTATACCTATGTTGATGATACCGTTGATGGAATTGTTAAAGCTTGTGAGTTCCTTTTTAAAAACGAAAATGTATTTGAAACCATAAACCTTGGTAACAGTTATCCAATACCCTTAAATCAAATGATAGAGGCCATTTCTAAAGCTTCCGGAATTGTCCCAAACCTAAGCCACCTTCCAATGCAAGCTGGCGACGTAAATCAAACTTTTGCCGACATAACAAAAGCCAAAGAAATCATTGGATATTCTCCTAAAGTTCCTTTCGAAGAAGGGATTAAACTTTTTGTACAATGGTATAAGAAAATAAATATCAGAGAAATCGTTGCATAAACTTATGCTTGAAAACTATTCCATTCATATTATTACTTGATTATACTCGAATCAAATATTATTTAATATTTTTTAACATTCTTTTTCAGACACTTAAGCCATTTGTTAGATTTTTGTTAGAACTGCTCTGTTTTTTTGAATCCTATTTCAAATCCCACAATTCAAAAAAATATGAAGTTCAGAAACATCTTACAAAGTCGTTATGGCGGCTTGGTCATATTTGGCTTTATTTTTATTGCCTTATCATTTTTGGTAAGAACCATTCTATTAATTAAAGATTTTCAAAATGTTGAGTTAAGCATCATTCGATTCTTTAAAATCTATACATTCGGCCTTTTCTACGACTTGGTAGCTATCTCCTATTTTATCATTCCCTTTGTATTCTACCTTTTAATCGTTCCTGACAAAATCTTCAACAGTAAAATACACCGCTGGATATCCTATGCTTTCTTTACCATTAGTATTGGAATTCTTGTTTTTTCAGGAATTGGAGAATGGTTTTTCTGGGAGGAATTTAGTGTACGATACAACTTCATTGCCGTGGATTACCTAGTTTATACACACGAGGTAATCTCCAATATCAAAGAGTCCTATCCAATGCCAATTATCATTTTTGGAATGCTTTTGCTTTCGGGAGGAATCTTTGCCTTGGTTAAAAAGCCGTTTGACACATGCATTAACTCTCAATCAAAATTTGTCAACCGATTAATCACCAGCATTGTACTTTGGATGATTCCAACAATAGCCTTTCTAACAATAGATAAAACCTCGGCTGAAATTAAAGAGAACACCTATTCAAACGAATTGGCACATAATGGCATATATCAGGTCTTTGCAGCTTTCAGAAATAACGAGTTGGATTACAAATCCTTCTACCAATCAATGGATGATAAGGAGGCTTTTACCAATTTGAGAAAGCTTATTAAAACTTCAAATAGTGAATTTATTAGTAATGATGTATTTGATGTGACTCGAAAAATCAATTATCCAGGTGAGGATAAAAAGTACAATGTAATGATGATTACCGTGGAGAGTTTAAGTGGATCTTTCTTTACCCGATTCGGTGGAACTGACAATATTACTCCAAACATGGATACCATTGAGCAACAATCACTGTTTTTTACCAACTTTTATGCAACCGGTACAAGAACTGTTCGCGGCATGGAAGCCCTAACACTTTCTTTGCCTCCAACACCTGGATACTCCATTGTAAAACGTCCTAAAAATGAAGGAATGTTTACATTTGGTAATGTCTTAAAATCGAAAGGATATGAAACCAATTTTATATATGCCGGCAATGGTTATTTCGACAATATGAACTATTTTTTCGGAAACAGTGGTTACAACATAGTGGACAAAAAAGATTTTGAGAAAGATGAAATTACATTCGAAAATGCATGGGGAGTTTGTGATGAAGATCTTTTTGCAAAAGCCATGCAGGTTGCTGATAAAGCTTATCAATCAGGAAAACCATTCCACAATTTTATCATGACAACCTCGAATCATAGGCCGTACACTTATCCTGAAGGTAGAATTGATATTCCTTCACATACCGGACGAAAAGGAGCTGTAAAATATACCGACTATGCAATTGCAAAATTTCTTCGTGAAGCAAAAAAACATGAATGGTTCAACAATACCCTGTTTGTAATTGTAGCTGATCACTGTGCTTCAAGTGCTGGTAAAACCTCATTACCTGTAAAAAAATATCATATCCCGCTAATGGTTTACGCACCAGAAATTATTGAAGCCAGAGAAGTAAATACGATGGCCTCTCAAATTGATTTTGCACCAACTGTTATGGGTTTATTAAATATGGATTATACATCTAAATTTTTCGGTAAAGATATTCTTCTAGATCATCCTGATAGAGCTTTAATTGGGACTTATCAGAAAATTGGACTGCTTAAGAATAATTCACTAACCGTTCAATTACCAACCAAACGAATTGAATCCTATTCCATAGAGAAGGATGAACAAAATGCTTGTGAGCTAGATAAATCTGAATTAAGAGATGCGATTACGTATTATCAAACGGCCAGTTATTTGTTTCACCACAAAGGGTACAATTTTAACAAGTAAGTCTCGAAATGAGTTTCCTTTTAAATACTTGATAATCGAATCTGTGTCAAGTCTATATTCAAGTGGTGGATAAGTCAAAATTATTGGTTTATTTTTGGGAAGTAATAACATATAAAGAACAAGACTTGGCACGTTAGTTGAACGCTATCAGAACACTAAAATAACAGAATGCAAGACAAATTAAATACACTTGCCATTATCAATCCAATTTCTGGGAATGGCAAACAAAAACATATCAAAAATCTGCTAAAGCAACACATAGACGAATCCAAATTTCAATTAACAATTGAAATGACCCAATATGCAGGTCATGCATCTGAGCTTACAAAAAAAGCCATAGAGAATGGATTTGATCTGGTAATTGCAATAGGAGGAGATGGAACAATTAATGAGATAGCTAGTGCCTTGACATTCTCCAATGTTGCCATGGGTATTATTCCTTGTGGATCAGGTAATGGATTAGCAAGACATCTTGGTATTCCTATGAATGCAAAAAAAGCAATTCAACACCTTAATAAGGCTAAAATCAAATCAATGGATACTGCTTGTATCAATGAGTATCGTTTTGTGAATGTAGCAGGTATTGGATTTGATGCGCTTATTTCTCACCAGTTTGCCAATATGAATTCTCGAGGATTTACTTCCTACATAAAGGCTGTTTTAACAAGTTTCCGAACATTTAAATGTCAAAAATTCAAATTAACAAGCAACAACCGTTTATGTATTGAAGAAGGCATGATGTTGAGTTTTTGTAATTCATCTCAATTTGGCAACAATGCATTCATCGCTCCTTCTGCTAAAATTGATGATGGAAAATTAAACCTTTGTCTGTTGCAAAAGCCAAAGTGGTATCAAATCCCATCTTTAACCATTAAAACTTTTACGAGGAAAATCGAAAGCTCCTCTTTGTTCAAAGAGTTTAAGCTTGATGAAGTAGAAATTGTTCATGCCTCTCAACTCGGACATGTAGATGGAGAACCCATTGTTATTGGTGAAAAAATCAAATTAAAAGTAGATGCAAATAGTCTTAAAATATTTTCGTAGGTAACAAAAAAGAGCTCCAAATTGGAGCTCTTTTCTTTATAGTAATTTCTTAATATCCTTTTCCATGCTTTCAGGTGTGATATTTGGTTCAATTCTCTGAACCACCTTACCATCTCTGTCGATTAAGAATTTTGTGAAGTTCCACTTCACTCCATCTCCCTCATAAATTTCCGGAAATTTCTGACTTAAAAAGCCCTTGAATTTCTGTCCTGATTCTGAATCATCAAAGCCTTTGAATGATTTTTCTGAAGTTAGCATTTTATAAAGCGGATGGGCATTCTCGCCACGAACTTCAATTTTATCGAACATTGGAAAACTTACGCCGTAGTTTTTCTGACAAAACTCTCCAATTTCCCTAGCCGTTCCGGGTTCCTGTTCTAAAAACTGATTGCAAGGAAAACCCAAGATCACCAATCCTTGATCTTTGTACTTTTGGTACATGGCTTCCAAACCTTTGTATTGTGGTGTTAATCCGCATTTACTTGCCGTATTAACCACCAAAACCACTTTTCCTTTATATTTCTTGAGTTTTACCTCTTCGCCCTGCAGAGAGCTCATTTTATAGCTGTAAAAACTTTTGCTTTCACATTTCTTTTTAGAACAGCATTCTTTCTTACATTCTTTTGTCTCTTTGTTTTGGGCAATTGTATGGCTAGTATAAACTCCTACCAAAACCATTAGTAGTAATGCAATTTTTTTCATGAATTCTTGTTTTGATTTAAAAACTAAGATATCATTAAAAATACGAAGTAGGAAAAATTAAAATACTTATTAGTCTGATTTAAGATTCCATTAACATTTTCACCTCATCAGCCAGCCACTCAGGAGTAATATCCACCATACATTGCTGGTAAATATTCATTTTGCACTTGCCAGATCCATCCTTTGTGCATGGACGACATTTCATATCAACTTCCAATGTTTTAATGTGATCACCCGTAGTAAACCCAAATGCAGTTGGTCCCATTAAAGAAAGAGCTGGTATTTTAAATTTATCTGCGGCATGCAAGAACCCTGTATCTCCAGATATAACCAAATTTGATTTTTGAACCAGGTAGCAAGATGCCAACAAATTGGTTTTTCCACTCAGATTAAGCACTCGGTCGGGAGCAACTTCTTCAATTTCCTTGCAGAATACATCATCCGGACCAGCCAGAATCATAAAGTGATAATCAGGAAGTAAATTCACAAGTTTTTGCCAGTGTGACACAGGCCATCTTTTCATTTGCCAGGCAGCAGAAGGAACCATTGTTATCAACTTGCTCTTTTCACCTTTTAGGCTCTCAAAAACTTGCTGATTTATCTTCTCTTTTAAATCAAGAGGAAAATACCAATCTTCATTTACCTTAGAGTAATTCGTAATTCCCCATTTTTCCAGAGGCTTACGAAAAGAAAGCATCCCTTTAAAAGGCATTGGAAAACAATCAATTCCAAATTTGAAGAGCAAGACTCTTTTGATTCGATTCTTACTTCTCATGGTAAACTTTGGACCTATTCCTAAACAGCGTTTCCAAATTGGAGCCAAAACAGTCTTTAGAATGAGAGAGCGGATATTTGAGTGTGCATCGTATACATAGTCGAACTTTTCCTGTTTAAGCTGCTTTGCTTGCTGCAGAATGCCTTTAAATCCATCTTGTCGATCAAATCCCCAAACCTTATGAATTCGTTGATCCATAGCTAAAAAAGAGGACATATCTTTTCTTGCAATCCAATGAATCTCTGCATCAGGATAATGGTTCAAAATACCGTCAACAGCTGTCATGCATTGAATGATATCTCCAATGGAGCTAAATCGAATGATTAGGAATTTTTTTGGCATTTTTATCTTATCAGGTATTTCGTAACTAGTACCGAGATGATTTACACTTTTGATAATTTTATTTCAAATAGACAAAAGTAGAAAATTTTTGCTTAACACTGAACTATGAATGGTTCATATTCTTATTAATACCATTTATACCTTGATATTAGCATTTGATGGAATACCAATGCATTGTAAAAAACGAAAAAAGAGACTTTGATTTAACTCCAAAGTCTCTTTTTAATATCTATTATTAGCACAAAGCACTACTCTGTACTAAATATTAATATCTAACTATCAGCCAATACTGAAATTACATTCTTCTTGCATTCAACGACTCCTCCACCAATCTCGAAGAAAAGATCATCTCCTTCATATGGTCTCAATTTGATCGTCCCTTTTTCCAAAGTGGATACAATCGGAGCGTGATTTTTCAGTATTTCGAAAGATCCATCCTTACCAGGAAGTTGAACCAAAACAACCTGACCTGAATAAAGACTTTTTTCCGGTGTTACGATTTCTAAATGCATATTTTCAAGTTTAAGATACTTATTATGCTTCCGCTTCAGCTAGTAATTTCTCACCTTTTTCAATTGCCTCTTCAATTGTACCAACAAGGTTAAATGCTGCTTCAGGATATTTATCCACTTCACCATCCATAATCATGTTGAAACCTTTGATTGTATCTTCGATGGATACCAAACAACCCTTCAAACCAGTAAACTGCTCTGCCACGTGGAATGGCTGCGATAAGAATCTTTGAACACGACGAGCACGGTGTACCACCAACTTGTCATCTTCCGAAAGTTCTTCCATACCCAAAATTGCAATAATATCCTGCAATTCTTTGTAACGCTGAAGAATCTCTTTTACATTTTGTGCACAAGTATAATGAGCTTCACCTACTACATCAGGAGTCAAAATACGAGAAGTAGAATCCAATGGATCTACTGCAGGATAAATCCCTAACTCAGCAATCTTACGATTCAATACCGTTGTAGCATCCAAGTGAGCAAATGTTGTTGCTGGTGCAGGGTCAGTCAAGTCATCCGCTGGTACATAAACTGCCTGTACCGATGTAATCGACCCTCGCTTGGTAGAAGTAATACGCTCCTGCATGATACCCATCTCAGTTGAAAGAGTTGGCTGGTAACCTACTGCTGAAGGCATACGACCTAGAAGTGCTGATACCTCAGAACCTGCCTGAGTAAAACGGAAAATATTATCAACAAAGAAAAGAATATCGCGACCACCTGATTTTTCATCACCATCACGTAAACTTTCTGCTACTGTCAATCCTGATAAAGCAACACGAGCACGTGCTCCTGGAGGCTCATTCATCTGACCGAAAACCAGTGATACCTGAGACTTATCCAAAGCATCTTTATCTACTTTAGAAAGATCCCAACCACCTTTTTCCATATCTTCCTCGAACTCATCTCCATAACGGATTACTTTCGATTCAATCATTTCTCGAAGCAAGTCATTACCCTCACGAGTACGCTCACCTACTCCTGCGAAAACAGACAAACCATCTTGTCCGATTGCAATATTATTAATCAACTCCTGGATCAATACGGTTTTACCTACACCGGCTCCACCAAACAAACCAATTTTACCACCTTTTGCATATGGCTCAATCAAGTCGATAACTTTAATACCTGTATAAAAAACCTCAGATTCGGTACTTAATTGATCAAAAGCAGGAGGAGTTCTGTGAATAGGATATCCACCTTCCTTATCTACCTCGCCAATTCCGTCGATGGTTTCACCAACAACATTCAAAAGTCTACCTTTGATTTTATCACCGGCAGGCATAATTATAGGAGAACCTGTAGCAATTACGTCCATTCCACGGCGTAAACCATCCGTCGAATCCATTGCAATTGCGCGCACAGTATTTTCACCAATGTGCTGTTGACACTCAACTACCAAATTTTTACCGTTTTCCATCACGACCTCAAGAGAATCGTAAATCTCAGGAAGCTTAGCACCTTCCTTTTCAAAACTTACATCGATTACAGGTCCGATTACCTGTACAATTTTGCCTGTATTTTGTGACATTTACTATTAAATTTTTGGATCATTAATATCGCGTGATGACAAATTTAAAATTTTTTACGAATAAAGGAGAATCTTATCTTAAATTTTAACACACTTAAACGGAACGATTTACTAATTTCTTCACCAAAGTGTACAATTCCTTTTTCTTTTCAGCAGGTACATTCACCTTATCCAAATACTCTAAACAAAGGCTAAAATACTCATCGATCTTCGCTTGCGATTGATCTTTCACCTTTAGTTTTTCGTATATAGACCTAACTGCAGTAATTTTTTCTTCCGCATTAAAATCTTTGGCTGAAACCCATTCTTCCAATTCCTTTTTATCTTCGCCTTTTGCCAACTCAAATGCTTTTATCAACAAAAAAGTCTTTTTATTACAAAGAATATCTCCACCAATCTTCTTACCGAAAACTTCTTCATCGCCAAAAACATCAAGAAAGTCATCTTGTAATTGGAAAGCCATGCCTAGATTTACTCCAAAGTGGTAAAGTAACTCAGCATCTTTGGCATCAGCATCGCCCATTACCGCTCCCATTTTTAAACTTCCACCAAGAAGTACTGCGGTTTTCAGACGAATCATTTCCAAATATTCATCGATCTGAACATCACTTCTATCCTCGAATTCCATATCGAACTGCTGTCCTTCACAAACCTCAAGAGCTGTTTGGTTAAAAACGGTAAGTACATCACGTAAGTGGCGATCTTCACAACTTACAATGTATTGATATGCCTTAATAGACATGGCATCACCAGAAAGAATTGCCACATTATTGTTCCACTTTTCGTGAACCGTAGCCTTGCTTCTACGAATTGGCGCATTATCCATTACATCATCGTGTAATAGGGTAAAATTGTGAAATACCTCTATTCCGATTGCCGGCAGATAAATTTTCCTTAAATCTTCTTTAAATAAATTGGCACTTAGCAATACCAAAATCGGACGAAGGCGCTTGCCACCAATCCCAAGAATGTACTTCATGGGTTCGAACAATCCTTCTGGTGGTGTAGAAAACTCCAGTCCATCAATTTCTTTCTGCACTACATCCTGGAGTTCTTTGAAACTATACATGTGAGCTATAAGTTTAGTGTGTAATTTTTACAGCTCACTAAATTATAAAAAATTACCTAACATGAGATCGGTGTAAAATTTTATCCGCAGAAAGTTATAATTGCGATAGATTTGCATTAAAAATTTTGAAAGAATAGCGGGCTATTTTGATAAGTTTTTGATGTGAAGATGTCGTAAAGAGAACTTTCCTTAACTGGTTTGACTGTTTTTGGCATAAATTTCCCCAAATCCATTTAAAATATCTCGATATTCCTACACGAATTTGTGAAAATTTCTACTCAAAACCAGATCAAACTGTGGACGAATTTCACATCGAACTCATGTTAACTAGCAGCAGATTCTTTTTCCTCTTCTTTATTTTCAATTACTGCAATTCGAAGATCACCCAATTCAATATCTTCTTCCTCATCGAAAATTTGAAGAAGAGGTTCCTTAAACGATCGGTTGGTAATTGCTTTTTCAAGAGTTAGCAACAATGATGGCAATAGCACCAAATTTGAAAGCATTGCAGAAAGCAATGTGATGGAAACCAAAACCCCCAATGATACGGTTCCTCCAAACTCAGACAATGCGAAAATGCTAAATCCAAAGAAAAGAATAATTGAAGTGTACATCATACTTTGACCTGTTTCGCGCAGTGCCAAAACAACCGATGAACGAATGCTCCAGTTGGTTGCTTTTAGTTCCTGGCGATACTTTGCCAAATAGTGAATGGTATCGTCCACCGAAATCCCAAAGGCAATACTAAATACCAATATGGTAGATGCCTTAATAGGAATCCCAAAATAGCCCATTAAAGCTGCTGTAACGATCAATGGTAACAGGTTTGGTATTAACGCTACCATAACCATTCTTTTGGATGAAAACATCCAGGCCATAAAAGAGGCTATCAAGAAAATTGCCAATGCCAAACTCAAAAATAAGTTTTTGATCAGATATTGAGTTCCCTTAAAAAAGACTATACTCGATCCTGTTACATGCACCGTGTATTTGTCTTTAGGGAAGATCTCATTCACATGTCCCAAAATGGTTTTTTCCATTTCGGCCATCCTGGTAGTTCCGATATCTTTCATTCTAAAACTCATTCTGGTAATAGATTGAGTTGAATCAACAAAAGTTTCCAATACTTTGGAATCGGCACCTGTTTCGGCCTTTGCCAAATAGGAAAGAATAATATCCTTGGTCTGATTACTTGGTAGTTTATAGTATTTCTCTTTTCCGTTAAAATAAGCCTGGTTGGCAAACTTTGCAGCTTCTACTACCGATACAGATCCTGATATTTCAGGGTAAGCTCGTAAAGAATCATTTAGCTTATTTAAACGTTTTAAAGTGGAAGTTTTTAGTACTCCTGCTTTTTTCCTGGTTTCTACCATTACTTCTAAAGGCATGATACCATCCATATTTTTTTCGAAGAACTTCAGGTCCTGATAAATTTCGTTATCATGTGGCAAATCATCTACCATATAACCTGTACTCTTTATTTTACTAATGCCATATCCCCCAAGAACCAAAAGTGTAATGGCAACTGCATAAACCAAACTTCTATGGCTCAACACGATCTTCTCTAATTTACCAACAAACCAAACGGTCATCTTATTATCAAGGTGTTTGGTAGCCTTCTGATCTGGCGGAGCTAAAAAGCTAAAAATAATAGGGATCAATAGTAGCGATAGAACAAATACCACCATGATATTTAAGGCAGCAATAACACCAAACTCTTTTAAAATCTGACTTGAAGTAACAATAAATGTTGCAAAACCCGATGCCGTTGTAAGGTTGGTAAGGAAGGTTGCATTTCCAATTTTTGCAACTACCCTTTGCAATGCCTTTATTTTGTTGTTGTGGCGAATGTACTCCCCGTGGTACTTATTAATGAGGAAGACCGAGTTTGGAATCCCAATTACCACCAAAAGCGGAGGAAGCATCGCGGTAAGCAATGTAATTTTGTAATCGAACAGCACCATGGAACCTACTGCCCATATCACACTTAGTCCAACCACAAGCATACAGAAAAACACCACTTTAAACGATCGGAAGAACATGAAAAGGATAACTGCAGTTACCAAAAGCGAAAGATAGATAAACATGTTCATCTCTCCCTTAATCATTTGAGCGGTTACTACTCGAATGTAAGGCAAACCCGAATATTTCATGTTCAGACCATACTTCTCGGTAAAAGCATCGGTAATTTCACGAACCTTGGCAACCATTGGCTCACGGGCCTTAGAGTTAATGATTTTTGCATTAACCGTAATTCCCATTAAATAGGTATTGCTTTCTTTGTTGATTAAGCTTCCGTGGTAAAATGGCAATGCTTCTGCAATTGCTGCCAAACTATCCAGTTCGGCTTGCGTTTTTACCTTGTGCGGAAATATGGTTCCAAATTCGAATCGTTTCTGTTTCTTATTCTTATTGATGTTCCAAGTGTGTGCAATAGATACTACTGCATCGATACCATCCAATGAATTAAGGCTATCGCCAAGTGCAATCCAATCGTTGAATTTATCCAACTCATAAAAATCAGGGTCTTGCACGGCAAAGAACATCATGTTTCCTTCTTGCCCAAAAGTACTCTTGAACTTCTCATATTCAATAGAAGCAGGATCATCATCAGGAAGCAGGGCCGCATAGGTATAGGACATTTCCACAAATTGAGCCTTATAAGCCATAAATGATGTTACAAGCCCAACTACCACCAAAAGTAAAATTCTATTTCTCAGAATTAATCCTGCAATCCTATTCCACATACTATTCTATTTATTTCCCTGTTTCTTTTAGAGTTCGGCGAAAATACGACTTAAAATCATTTTTTCAAAAGATACAAACTTGCTTCAAGCCTTCCTTAGTATTATCAATTAAGGCAATGACATAAAATTACGGAAAAAGCATCAAAGCTTCTGAGATTTAAATAATTAATTGTAGAATATTATTATTCTTGTCAAGTTCTTACCTGATTATCGTTAAGTGAAGGATCAATTTGATTGCTAGCAAAATTAGCACATCCCTATATTCCACTGATTCACTGCATAATATCTATAAGTTAAAAATCCTTAAATCGAACGAATCTAATTAATCTCTTAACCTTTATTTTTCTTTTTCTTAACATTTGCTTTACATGTAAAATATTCTATTTTTGCCGACCTTATCAAACTAACAAATTGAATACAAACAAAATTAGTCTATTATGGATTATGGATTAGCCGATATTTTAAGGCTTATTGGTTCTCTTGGATTATTCCTTTACGGAATGAAACTAATGAGTGAGGCTCTTCAAAAAGTAGCTGGAGATAAAATGAGATCGATTCTTGCAGCTATGACCTCAAACAGGGTAAAAGGTGTTTTCACCGGAGTTCTGATTACAGCTTTAATTCAATCATCATCGGCAACTACAGTAATGGTAGTAAGTTTTGTGAATGCAGGATTGCTTTCACTAGTTGAATCGGTTGGTGTGATTATGGGTGCCAACATTGGTACTACCGTAACCGCATGGTTGATCTCGATTCTTGGGTTTAAAGTAAGCATGAGTGCCATTTCACTACCATTAATTGGTTTGGGACTACCATTCTTATTCTCTCAGAATCGTAGCAAAAAGAATTGGGGTGAGTTAATCATGGGATTCGCTTTATTATTCATCGGCCTACAGTTCTTGAAAACATCTATGCCAGATATCAAGAACAACCCGGAAATCCTTAACTTCCTGACTAATTATACCGATATGGGCTTTGCCACTACCCTATTGTTTATGGGTATTGGTACCTTGCTAACCATTTTGATTCAGTCTTCATCGGCTACCATGGCACTTACATTGGTAATGTGTAATTCGGGATGGATTAGTTTCGAAATTGCAGCCGCAATGGTATTGGGTGAAAACATTGGTACAACCATTACTGCTAACCTGGCAGCCATGATTGCCAATACATCAGCCAAACGTGCTGCTCGTGCCCACCTTATCTTTAACTCGATTGGTGTGATCTGGATGCTATTAGTATTGCCTTATTTTTTAGATGCAACAGCCTGGGTTAGTCAAAACTTCTTTGGACAAGGCGATGCATTTACCGATGCTGCAGCTGTTCCAGTAACTTTATCACTATTCCACACTGGGTTTAATATCCTGAATGTATTGCTAATGATCTGGTTTGCCAAATTCATTGTAAAAGTGGTAACTACATTGGTTCCTGTGCGCGAAGATGTTGAAGAAGAATTTAAACTACAACACATCAAGACCGGTACTTTATCTACTCCTGAAGCAAACCTATTCCTTGCTAAAAAAGAAATTAGCACCTATGCAAAGAGTACGAAAAAGATGTTCGGTTACGCCAAACAGGCTTTTAACGAAACCAACGATAAGTCGTTCAACAAACTATTCGATAAGATCAATCAGCGTGAAGACGAAAGTGATGACATGGAGATAGAAATTGCAAACTTCCTGACTTCGGTTTCTGAGACTCGCTTGAGCAAAGAGAATTCGGAACGCGTGCGTGCTTACTTTAAAATGGTTAGCGATATTGAAAGTGTTGGTGATTCAGCATTAAACCTGGCCAAAGCCATGAAGCGTAAACGCGATCAAAAAGCTTGGTTCCCTCAGGAATTAAGAGACAATATCAACAAGATGTTCGATTTGATTGACAATGCCTTGGATATGATGCTTGACAATACTACCAAAGATTTCTCTGAAGTAAACGTGAAGAAAGCCTGGGAAATTGAGCGTGAAATCAACGATTATCGTACTGCTCTTAAAACAGAACACCTTGCAAATGTTGAGGAGAAAAAATACAAGTACCAAGCTGGTATCATCTACAACGACATGTTCTGCGAATGTGAAAAAATAGGTGACTATTGTATCAACGTAAGTGAAGCAATGAACGAAGTAAAATAAGTTTTTACTTCTTTAGATATTGAGAATCCTCATCCTAATTGGATGGGGATTTTTTGTGGGCTTGATTGTTGTCATCCCGAAGAACCGAGGGATCTCATTCTTGGATAAAGATCCTTCACTTCGTTCCTTCGTTCAGGATGACCAGATTTTGCAGTCATCCTAAAGTATTGAGGGATCTATACATTCTATCTCAATCCACCCCTAAATCCCCTAAAGGGGACCTCAACCCTGCACCAATTAAGCCCCATTAGGGGTTTGGGGTATGTAACCAACGTATTATATGTAAGAATTTCCATGAGAATACCGCTCAACTATTGAAAGGTAAATACAAAATTCCCCTCGATCACCCCTAAATCCCCTATAGGGGACTTCAACACCTGCACTAATTAAGCCCCTTTAGGGGTTTGGGGTATTTTTGGGGTAGTTTATTTGGTAATACGTTTAGAGAATCCCCTCCTAAATTATCCCCAACTTTACCGCCTTTTTAATGGCCTCAGAGGCATTGTTTGCATTCAGCTTGTTAAGAATACTTTTTCTGTGATTGTTTACGGTATACTCGCTGATGAAGAGTTTTTCGGCAATTTCTTTGCTCACATAACCTTCCGATATTAGTTCGAGTACCTCTCGCTCCCTTCGCGATATTGAACCGCTTTCGGTATCCCCGTAAATGGAATAAATAATCTCGTTGCGATATACATGCTGCAAAAAAGAACTTGCCGGCCTATTGCTTTCCTGATCAGGATCGAGATGGATTACCCTTAAGCCCAACCAAATATTGCCTTGTTTATCCATCTCTAATACCGAATGTTGCACATCGATACGAAAACACTGCTTCGATTCGCTACAAATTCTAAAATTGTTGACCAACTTGTAATTTTTTCTCTCCTCTTTTCGTTGCTTACAGATGTACTTTCGGGCCTGGTTTAACGAATCAATAATCATACGATCATCGGGATGTATCTGGAAGTTTTGTAGCAATGCTTCTGTTGAGCAAGAGTGGATATTAAGCATGGACTTCATCCGCTCCGAAATAAACAAACAGTTGTTGCTATGGTAATCTTTAATGAGAAAAAAGCATTGACTTATGGGATCAATCGTATGAAACAATTCTTGATACTCCTTTCGTTTATTTAAATCAATATCATCTTCTCGTATTTCATATTCATGGTAATATTGTAATACCCTTTCAATAAAATTATCAGTCATTGTAGTAGGACTTTAAGCTTGTAGTCATCTCTTATAAAAATAGTTAAAAACAGCTATTGTTTCACATATATTGCTCACATAATTTTATTTCTGTATTCGTTAACCCATTTGTTAAACCCCAAAAAGCAATAGAGATGAAGTATTATTTAGGTGAAACCAAACTTACCGATGAAAGAAAATATACGGCAAGAGTAAGTACCGAACGCAGTCACGATTTACCGCAATTGATCGATTTGATGCTGGATAAAAGAAACCTGGTAAGCAGAACCGATATTGTTGCCGTATTTACAGCCTTTTTCGAAACCATTGATGAATGTATAAAGCGAGGTGAGAATATCAACCTACCTATTTTCAATATGGGATATTCCATTACTGGTGTGTTTGATAAATCAACCGACACATTCGACCCCGAAGTGCATGAGGTGCATGTGAACCTTAATATCGGAACCCAAATTAAAAAGGCAATTGAAGACATCAAACTCGAAAAAATAAGTGCCGTTCCAACCCTGCCAGTAATTGAAGAATTTACAGATTTAGGTAGTAAAACCACCAATGACAAATTAACTGCAAACGGTATATTCGAACTCACTGGAACTCGCCTAAAAATTGCTGGTGAAGACGAAGCTGTAGGCATCTTTTTTGTAAATGGTGACAATACTGAACACAAAGTAAATGTAATTGCAGAAAATGGATACAAAAAACTAATTGCTCAAGCTCCAGCTTTAAGTGCAGGCACCTACAAATTAGTAATTAGAACCCAAAGCACATCAAGCACTTATACTACTAAAGAGATTAAAGAAGTTGTAGGTAAGTTTTTACTTACTGTTGACTAGTGTCTTCTATTACGTTGTTGTCGTAACTAGTATTTCGATGGTAACGCAAGCACTATTACGAAGGTGTCGTAAGCACTATTGCGACGCCTTCGTAAATTACTTCCTTAATTTTATACATTTAACTAACAATTGATCCTCACTTCTTAGAAAGTGGGGATTTTGCTTTTAGTAGGAATTTATTTTTATAGTCAATTCGTGAAAAAACGCCCCACTCTTTCGAATGAGGCGTTGCTGTATTTATAAATTGGTTTAGGCTGCGAGTTAGTCCACAATCCCCCACTTCTTGTTTGGTTTTGGGCCCATTTCAAGCTCTAACTTTCCTCCTTTGAGTAATTCGTTGGCAGGAAATTTAAAGTCTTGCAGGCGCTTGCCATTGAGTTTTGCCGACTGCACATATTTGTTCAGGCGGGAGGCGTTCTTTGCTTCAATCACAAACCTTTCTCCCCTGCCAAACTGCTTGCCCAAATCAATTTCCACTTTCTTGTAGAGCGGACTGGCAATTTCATAGACAGGATCGACGCGACAGCCCCCATCGGTTTGGAACAGGCCAAGAGATGCCATGATGAACCAGGCGCTCATCTGTCCCTGATCCTCATCGCCCAGGTAGGCATTGGCAACGCCATAACCGTAATAACGGTCGATGATGGCCCTGCTCCACTTCTGCGTTAGCCAAGGTTTTTGCACCCAGTTAAAAAGAAAGGCAAAGTGCATGGACTGCTGATTTCCCTGTACAACAGGATAGTTCCAGTACAGGTCGTTCATTCCGTTGAATCTGGTTTTATAGCTTTCGCCAAATCCCCAATCCAATCGTTCCACGAAGCGATCCTTGCCAATGGCTGCAGCCAAAGCAGGAACATCCTGGGGAACGAAAAAGCTTAGCTGCCATGAGTTTCCTTCCACATAGTGGTGGTTGGCTCCTGATTTGTAAGGATCGAAATCGGGCAACCATTTCCCTTTCGAATCTTTCATGCGCGCAAAGCCCATGTCTGGATCAATGATGTTCTTCCAGTAATAGCCCCGCGACAGGAACTTTTTGTAATCTGCCTTCTTACCCAAGGCCTTGGCAAACTGAGAAACCGTCCAGTCGTCGTAAGAGTATTCCAGTGAATTGGAAAATCGTCCCTTGTCGTAGGGCACATAGCCATGTTTCAGATAGCTTACCAAGTCTCGGTTACCGGCAAATCCACCCCCTACTTTTTGGGCGGGTGTTGTCTGCATCTTGCGAACCGCCTCGTAGGCTTTTTCCACGTTGTAATCGCGAATCCCCATTTGGTAGGCTCCAACAATCAAAGGAATTTCGTGCTCTGCCACCATTACCGGAACATATTCCATTCCGGCAGGGCCTTTTGCCAGCCATCCATTGGAATCGTACATGGCCAGTTGCGATTTCACCCAACGATTGGTCCACTCAGGAGTTACCAGGTTCCAGAACTGATTCAGGTTCCAGAAGGTATTCCAAAATGCATCGCAACCCAAGGCCGGAGAAGAAGGATCTTCCATCTTTCGTACCTTTTCGCCAGCATCTCTCCACTCTCCGTTTACATCGCTGAATATATTACGGCTGCACAATGAGCGATACATGTTGTTGTAAAAACGCATCTTCTCGCGCTGATCGTTACTCGATATATTGATACGCCCCAGCAGCTTATTCCACTCAGACACATGATGGGCTCTTAGGGAATCGAAATCCCAACCGAAAGGATTGGAAACCTCGGTCTTCAAATTCTCAGAAGCATTGTCAATGCTCACATAGGAAATCCCCGTACGCACTTGCACCTGATTGCTTTTCCTGGTGCTAAACTCCACATAACAACCCGCATCCTTAACATCTTTGCCATGAATGGCTTTTGCATCGCTGATATCATCGTCTATCCATGTTCCCATCTTGCCAATGGGCTGATCGAACTCAATCACATAGTAAATGGTGTATTCCTGATCGATGCCTCCGGCCCAGGTATTCTCCGTTAACTGGTGGCTAAAGCCTTCAATTCGGTAATCGCTTACCTGCTTCAGCTCTACCTCCTTGTTCTGATAGGTGTATTCACAAGGAATCTGCAGGTCAATCAAGATTCTTACGTCATCGGAATCAGGAAAGGTGTATCGCTGAAAGCCACATCGTGTAGAAGCTGTCAGCTCCGCCTGAATGTTGTAATCGGTCAAATCGACACTGTAGTAACCTATGCGCGAAGTTTCCGTTGCCTTGTCGATTCTCGAACGATAGCCGCTATCCGGGTCTTTCTCGTCGCCCACCTTGATCTGCAAAGGGCCGTTGGTTGGCATGATTCCCAATCCTGCCATGGTCCATTCGTGAATGTGGCTAAAACATCCTATCGACTCGAAGTTGGGATCGTAGCCTGCCTGCCAGCTTGGATTCTGATTGTCGGGACTCAGTTTCACCATGCTAAATGGCATCCATGGTCCGGGAGCAATCATCCAGCGGGAGTGGCCGCTTCCCATTCTTGAATCTACATATTCAGCTGGTGTTCTTTTCTTTTGGGCGGAACGTATCACTTCCCCTGCCTGAATTTTAACGCCATCGGCCCATATCTCGTAGCTGCTCTCTTTGCGAGATTGCACGGCAGGCATGGGCGCTTCAAATTCGTACCTTCCCTGCTCCACGGTCTCCGAAAAGATATCCTTCCCATCAAGAATAACAGTCAGCTTGGGCATTGCCTGCAGATGCTCCACATCTACCAGCAAAGGCTGGAATGATTTTCCATCGATGTTTAACTCATACTCATCAGCCTTCACACCCCTTATATGCACTTTGTCATCAGCTACCAAACGAACACTTTCAGGTCCTTCCAGCTTAATCTGGTCGAACTTTAACCATGATCCCTGCAGGGTCGTCATGCTGATCTGGTTTCCCCCTTTGCGGATTACATCATGAGGCAGAGGAATTTCAATCAGGTATTCTGAAGTGCCTGCAGGCAAAGTATCAATGGAAGAGTTCTTGTTGATTGCCGGGATGTTGTATTTCCACGATTTACCGTTTACGGTGATCTTGAAAAGAGGCAAATCCTTCGAATTACAATCCAGAATATCTACTGTCAGTTTCCAATCCCCTCTCCTGGGAAGGCTTTCAATACCAAACAAGATGTTCAGAGTACTTGACCTCCACCCGGCTGTTCCCCAGGTGCCACCCCAGGTATCGCTGATGCCCGGAATGATGTATGGCCAATCCTTTTTCTCATCCGATTTTCCAATCAGATAGTACTTGTCTTCCCAACCAAAGTCATTGGCAATATAATCTTTGTAATCGCCGGGAGCCAAGGCAAATTCAGAACATGAATTGTCGTTTTCTCCCAATTGCCAAATCATCTTCTTGTCTTGGGTACAGGCACTAATAAACAAACTCGCGAGTACTGTAAAAAGGGCTATTTTCTTCATATGTCTATACTTTTTGGCTTATTTCATGAATGCTTTCACCACCATTATTTCACCTTCCGATTCATTAATGATTTTATAGGATCCCGCTGCAGCCGGTATCACGAAAGTTTCGGCATAATTAAAGCGCTGTCGCATTCCGTTCTGCGTCTCAACAATAATACTTTCCCCTTCCACCAAAGAAAGGACATGGCATCTACCTTCCGTTTCGATATCCACTTCAGTGTTCAAATGATAACGATGAACATCGTAGGTATGCTTTTCATGAGTCGGCAAATGATAATGTTTCCAATCGGCACCTTCGTTCAACAAGTAAGGATGGGAGATCAATTTGTCTTTCACATACTGCCCTTTCCTGTCGAAACACAGGTTTTCCATGCCACGCTCAACATTAATCGGACGAGGTTTCCCATCGAAATCTACTCGCAACCAATCGTACATCTTAAAGGTAAAGATATAGGGAGTGGTACTGATTTCAAGAACCAGATTATCAATCCCCGACCCATGAATGGTTCCCGGAGGAATCAGGAACAGGTCATGCTTGTTAGAATCGTGAACCTGCACATGTTTGGTGATATCAATCTCCTTTTTGTTCTGATAACTGTATTGCAAGTCGCTTTCGAATGCCTTCGGATCAATCCCTTCCTGAAAGCCCAAATAGCATTTGGCATCCTTTCCTGCATCCAGAATGTAGTAGGTCTCCTCTTGTGTGAAGCTCTCGCCGAAATGCTTGTTTATATATTCTGTTTGTGGATGACATTGGATGGATAGGTTTCCCCCATCGAATGTATCCAGGAAGTCGAAACGAATAGGAAACTCAAAGCCATATTCCTGTGAATGTTTTCCCATGACTGCCTCGGTTTCCTGAAACATGATACAGTCAAACGAAACCTCCAGAAGCTTTCCACTGCTTTCGAACAACAGGCCGTTTTCAGGTACAATCAACTCAAAAGACCAGGCGTAATTCACCACATCCTTGTTCAGACCATCTATTTTATCCATCACCCACTGACCTCCCCAGGCACCAGGTTCGAACCATGGACGAACACGGAAAATGTTATTGGCCATTTCGCGTAGGCCATGTCGCAAATCATCTCCCCTCATCCAGGTCACCTCATCGATGCGCTGTTCATCGATTACAATATCAAGCTTAGGCAATAGCGCCTGCTTGTGCTTGTTCAGAACAATCCAATCGACAAAATAGAAGCGCTTGTACATGGGTTTGCTCTCAAGGGCTGTACTTGCCCCCAGGTTGGTAATACTTTTTGCTCGAGCTCTAAATTGCAGCTCATTCTTTGGCAGGTCTATATAGACCAGTTTGCCTTCCCAATTGGCCAGGGCAGCTCCCGGACCATAGATGATATTCAGGTCAGCAGTTGGGTTTGGCTGCAAACTCTCCAGTTTCTCCTGATTGAAGAAGTCTGCAAGATCAATGGTCGCCTTTGTACCAAATATCGGATCATCGCCCCCCAGAAAAGGCTCTATCATCCTATCAATATCGGCTTCAGCCTTCAGGGCCTCATCAACATGAACCCAATTCACCATTTTACCCAGGCTTAGGAACTGATCGTTCAGCTTCTCCCTTATCTTGTCGAAGAAAACACCCACATAACCATCAATCACAATGTTTTTCTCATTGCTTAGCTCTTGTGCCAATGTTTCCACCCCTACAAAAACCTTCCCTTCTTCCATTTGCAAGGAAGGGTAAAGATCGTATTTCCCAACTACCGATTCACTTCTTTTAAGAGGTAGCAAATACTGATCTGATTTTCTTTTGTTCTCCATCTCCATTCTATTTTTCAACTGCATCTTCCAACATTTCAATCGCCTTGTACAACACCCCTGCCGAACCACGGAAGGTTCCCGATCCTTTTGGCTCATTCTTTTCGGTGTACCACTCATAAAAGCCATCGTTCACCACCACGCGCTCTGTCATGGGAATCAATTGCTCGTAGGCTTCCTCCACAAATCCGTATTTCACCAATTGCTGAATCATTCTTCCTCCGAACCAGGTCCAGTCTCCCCCATTCTGATAACCATATGGGTACATTCCCTTGTTTTCAAAATATCCTTCCGGATAAGGAGGATACATGGTCAGCCCAATGGATCCGGCACCTGAAGCTTTCACATTGGCAATCATCTTATCCAAAGAAACTTTGATTTGATCTTTGCTCAGCAGGCCAGCTTCAATGGCAACGGCTGTTCCCCCATGATAGAAAATCTCATTCTCATTAAAGGTTTTTGGGAATGGTGAACCATCCAAATAAACATGAGGAATGAACTTCTGATTTTGATTGTCCCACAGGTATTTCATGGTATTTTCAGCCAACTTATCGTGAATCTTTTGCCACTTCTCCTTTTTGGATGCATCCAGTTCCATTAGATCGGCAATGGCAATCAAGAACATGGCATTGTCGTAGATGTCAAGACAATATTTGGTATCCTCGGTAATGTACACGCCCCAAGGGTGACAATGCTGCACATCGCCCCAATCGGAGGTAGTAGCTCCCCAAATCATTCCATGCTCCTTGCTCCAACGACGCTGTAAAAGAAATTCCAGAGACCATTCCATTCTGTCAAGAACGCTTTTCTCTCCAATCTTCTCCTGAAGAAAGTCTTTGTCACCCGTTTTCTGAATGTACTTGTAAACCGCCTGCACCAATGATGCCTCATGATCGGTTTCCACCGTATTCTTGTGACCACAGTAAGTTGGCTCCAAATCGTTGTAGATGTATGTGTATCCCCCCTCAACATTTACAGCTTTTTCTTTGGGAATGAAGCCATCAATTATATTCCCATCGTTGCCCTGAAGGCGGAAGAAAACTCGTAAGTTCTCCTTTAGAATCTCTTTCGGATATACCTCTGCCGACAGTTCAATAAAGGTAGCATAGTCGCGAATCCAAACTTCACCATAGCCATCCCCAGCATTAAAGCCTGTTTTCACAACCTCGAGAGCTTTCTGCTTTACAAACTTAAAATCAGTATTTTCCATCACTGACTTCTTCAATTTCTCATTTTTCTCTGAGCCAGGCTTGCAGCTTACTAAAAGGCTTACTGCAGCAAGAACAATCATTAACTTTTTCATCTGTTTATCATTTAGTACAGTTCGTTTGTATTCTTCTTTTCAAATTCCAGTTTTGCTCCTTTTACCAGATCTTGAAAGGAGACTTCTGGTTTTTCCAATACTTTCCCATTCAGCTTTACTGATTTCACCAATAAGCTTTCAGGAGCGTTATTCTTCACCTTAATCTGAATGTATTTGCCAGGATAGTAATCAGGATTTAGCTTGATTTTAATTTCATCGAAGGCAGGACTCCCCAATTGCATGCCTGGATTTTCGCCCGTTAAGCCGGCAACGTCAAACAAGCCTATGGAAGCCATAACGTACCAGGCCCCCAGCTGTCCTTGATCCTCATCCTGTCCGTATCCATATCCATGGATGGGATCATCTCCATAAAACTCATTGCAAATGGTTCTTGTCCAGTATTGTGTTTTTTCAGGTTCCCCTGAGAAGTTGTATAACCACGGAATGTGCAAACTCGGTTGGTTCCCGTGATTGTAAATGGTTTTTACCCCTGCAAAGGCATTAATTTCCTTTCCACCACCAAAACCGCTCTTTTGGGATGTAAGAAAAATAGAATCAAGCCTCTCATTGAATGTTTCCTTCCCGATCTTACCTACTAGCTTGCCAGCATCATGGGGAACATAGAAGCTGTATTGCCATGCATTTCCTTCCTGAAAGCCACGCCATGGCTCCAAAGGATCAAAATTGGAGATGAACTCTCCGTTTTCATACTTGGGTCGAATAAAACCTGTGGAAGAATCGAATATGTTTTCCCAGCTACGCGAAAGTTGCTTCAATTGCTTTGCCTCCTTGCCTCTGTTTAGTTGCTTGGCAAAGTGAGAAACAGCATGAGCCGAGAAGGAGTATTCCAACACATGAGATGCTGAAAATGCGCTCGCCTCAGGAATGTCTCCCCACTCCTCTTGATGGGCAATACATCCATTTTCTACAAAGCTTCTCACATCCATTTTACCTGCCCCAAGAGGTCGGCCTTCCCATCCCAATTCATTGTCGATGGCAGCCTGAAGAGCAAAATCGGTATCGTAATTTCTGATTCCGCAATTGTATGCCGAGGCAATGATGAGCCCTACATAATTGGTACCTACTCCGGAAACATACCTGCTATTGGCTAAACCATCGCTAAACCAACCAGTATCCTTGTATACCTGCAGATGAGTCTGAACAAAATCGTTGTAATATTCGGGCCAGGCCAAAGTCCACAGTTGAGTAAGGTTCCAAAATGCTCCCCAAACAGCATCGGTATTGTAGAAACTAAATTGAGGGGTTCCATCACTATTCATTGGCAATTGACCAATACTACCATCATTTTTAGGATAGGCACCATTCACATCATTTGCCAATCCCCTGCCCAGCAAGGCATGATACAGGCCAGTGTAGAATTTAGTCTTGTTAGTCTCCGAACCACCTTGTACCTGTATTTTATTCAGTTCTGTATTCCAAATGCGATTCGCCTGCTTTTTCGCTTCTGTAAAAGACATGCTCTCGGCTTTCATATTCTCATAAGCATTTTGAACTGAGGTATAGGACAAGGCCACTTGCACCTCTATGCTTTCAGACTTTTCAGGAGTAAATGAAAAGTACAATCCCGCTCCCTTTCCCGATATGTTATCCTGATTGGGAAAGATTGAATCCCCCTGAAACGTACCAAACTCTTTCATTGCCTTGTTCAGCCTGGCAACAAAGTACATGCTAACCGTTGATCCTTTTTGGTATTTCTTCACGTATTCAGGGGCTGTTTCTACCCAGCCTTCCACGGTATGGTCATCCACCTTTTTTACTTCCGCATTCACAACCGCTCCACTTTCGCCTTGTCGGTTTCCAATGTCGAACAGCAAGTTTGCTTTTTTATTTGCAGGATAGGTATAGCGATGAATGGCCACTCTTTTAGTTGAAGTTAACTCTGCTTTGATTCCATAATCTGCCAAATCAACCTTATAATATCCAGGCTTTGCAATTTCCGACTCTTTCAAAAAGCGAGATCGGTAACCCATATCCGGCTGTTCAAGTTTTCCCGGTGTGGTAAGTAGTTTTCCATTGGTTGGCATCAATACTATTCCTCCCAACTGGAACTCATGCACATTGGCAAACCCTTCTATGGATTCATGTCGGTCATCGTAACCAACAGCTTCCCAGCCCCACTTGTTCCCGTAATGACCATTGGTAGTAGGCGCTGGCTTTACCATTCCAAAAGGAAGCGCAGCCGGAGTGTAAAAGAACCACCTGCTGTGTGCCGTTCCAATATTTGGATTAACGTATTTCACCAAGTCTTCACTAGAAGAGCAGGACGTAAACAGAACTATCAGCAATAGTAAAACACGCTGCAAGTTTATGCTAATGTTTGAACATATGGATTTGTGCATTTTTCCCAATGATTTAAGTGGTGTTGATTATTTGTTAGGATTGATTCTTCGCAAGAAGAGGATAAACACAAGGAGTACAAGAATTAACCAGAGTCCTCCATTAAGGTGATACTTCATTGACAGGCCAACCAAAAACGGGAAAAAGGCTCCTCCCGAAATTGCCATCATCATTAATCCTGATATTTCATTTGCTCGTTGTGGATAGTTACGAACTGTAATCGAATATATCAAAGGGAAAATATTGGATACACCCAAACTGATGACACCTACAAAAATCCAGGCCAGAATTTCATTTGAAGTCACTGATAATGCAATAACCGAAAGAATTGCCAGGATGCTTGAAATGCTTAAAACCTTTTTGGCATCCCACTTTATTAGAATGATAGCCCCTGCAAATGTCCCTAACATTTTAGCGAAGAAGTAAACTGATTTTCCATATTTGGCAGCCTCCTCTCCTACTCCAATCTTCAGATGTAAAAAGGTACCAATATTGGAATTCAAGGCTACATCAATACCTACTACGGCAAAAATACCCAAAACCATTAAGGCAATGTATCGGTTAGAGAGAAGCTTGAAACAGGATGTGATAGACACTTTATCTTCACTTACTGGCTTTTCCTCTATTTTAGTCATGGATAACCACAGGTATGATAAAAGGGAAATCAAGCCAAATAGATACAAACCGAATCTCCAGGTACCTTCTCCCTCATAATTAAACAAACTTGCCAGAAATGGTCCAATTACAGCTGCCACAAAAGGTCCTACCATTGACCCAAGCGATTTAATAAACTGTGAAAGGCTCAAATAACTTGAAGCTTTGTTTTCTGCTACAACATCGACCAAAAGAGGATTGGCGGCTACCTGCATGATTGTATTTCCAACTCCCAATAAGGAGAATGCGACTAGTATTACAGGCAAATTATTTCCCAATACAGGAACAAACAAGCCTATCACTGTAATCAGGATGGCAACATTCAATACCTTCTTTTTACCCATTTTAGCTTGCCAGATTCCAGCGGGCACTGACAAAAGAAAGAACCAAATGAATGCAACAAAAGGAATTAATTGCAAGAGATATTCAGGCGTATTGGAATTTTGCTTTAATTCATCCACTCCAGTTCCTACCAGGTCAACGAAGCTGATTACAAAAAAGGAAAGAAGAACAGGGAGTATCGTGTTGGTTTTTGATGTGTTCATAAGTGTAGCTTAACTGATTACATATATTTTAATTGACCCTTTACAAGGTTCCAAAATTCTTTGTTTAGCAATTGAGCTCCTCCCACAAATGCAGCAGATTCCTGCAGTTCGGAATAGTAAATCTGAACACGCAGACCTTCTTTATTCAATTGTTCATTCATTGCGTCGTTGAACAAATGAGAAGCTTTCGAAATATTACCTCCAAACACAACGGCTTCTACCTGAAAGCTTTTAATCCAGGGGACAAGGAATAAAGCCAGTTTTTCACCAAAATCCTGGAATAATTCCATAGCCAGAGAGTTCTCCCTGGCCAAATCGGCAAGCTCTTTTACTCCTTTCAACTTTGTTCCGCTACGCTCAAAGTATCTATTTACCAATCCCCTTGTGGAGAAATAGTCATCGGCAATACCCTTTTCAAATGGCAAATGCCAAATACAGCCATTTTCAGGCACTTTCTCGTCGGTAATAACCGGAACGCCATCTGATAAAAAAGCTGATCCCAGACCGGTTCCTAAGGTGATCGCCAAAGTGTGTTTACAGCCCTTTAGTTGGCCTAAAAAATACTCTCCGATGGCAAAGGCAGTAGCATCATTTATGAATCGAACAGGAATTTCAGGTAAATTTAATCTTTCCTTTAATTCCAATTCTACATTAACCTTATTCAAGCATTGAAATTTGGCATTTTCTCCCGTAAACAAGCCAATCCCATTTACGTAATCAAAAGGTCCGGGCATTGCAATTCCAATACCAACAAGGCAGTCAGCGTTTATCTTATCAACACAAGCTTGAATGAGTGACGCAAACTCATCAATAACTTCAGTTTTACTTCCCTGATTATTCAAGGGAATATGCGATATGCTTTCAGGAATCAGACGTTTCTCAGTCAAATCGAAAGCAGCACAACTTGCGTGGCTTCCTCCAACATCTATTCCCAAAGAGACAGGATTTTTCATACTACTTCTATCTTGTGATGGTTATTGAATAGGTGAATTTTTCAGCAATGTAGAAGCCAATATTGTATTCTAACGGCCTATTACCAGGATCAGAAACATAGCGCTCTCTAACTAAAATTGGATCTCCTTTTTTAATCTGAAGACGATCAGCGGTAATCTTTGATGCCAACTTAGCCTTAATTTCCTCTTTAGATATTGACGGCACTACATGGTATTTATTTTCCAAAATGCTATAAAGAGGTTTTGAGAAATCTTCCTCTCCCGTCAGACCTATTCTAGGATGAAAATAACTTTCAAAATAGACAAGGGGTCCATCTGCAAAGCCCCTCAATCTTGACAGACAAAGAATTTTGTCTCCCTCCTCGATACCTAAGAAACCAGCAATTTTAGCAGTAGCCTTCACCCATTTGGCCTCAATTAAAAAATTGACAAAATCAACCCCCTGATCGGACATTTCCTGAGTAAAACTCTGCCAGTTATCCAAATTTGTTGTGATTCCTTTTTCGGCAACTTTAGTTCCAATTCCTTTTTTACGAATCAACAACCCTTCATACTCCAACTTATTAGTGGCTTGTCGCAAAGTATTTCTGGAAATTCCCAAACGCTTCGCTAAATCAACCTCCTTTGGTAAGAAGCCTCCATTCTTGTATTCAGGAAGTTCTATCATTTTCCTTAATAACGTTTCGACTTGCGCATGAAGGGGAAGCGGACTATTGTGATCTATCTTTAATTCCATTTTGTACATATGTTTGAACATGCGAATTTAGTAAAAATTTTTAATCTTGTAGAATAAAAGTTGAATCAACAAAAAAACCTCATCCAAACAGGATGAGGTTTCGCAGCAATATAAATCTTTTAAATATGGTCTTTTTATCCCTTTTAAGCTACTTTTTGGGCTTATTGGGCTAAGGCGTTCGCTCCTGACACAATCTCCAAAATTTCGTTGGTAATTGCAGCCTGACGTGCCTTGTTGTATGTTAGGTTCAAATCCTGAATCAAATCAGAAGCATTATCGGTTGCTTTATGCATTGCAGTCATTCGCGCGCCATGCTCCGAAGCAAACGAATCCAACATTGCTTTAAAGAATTGAGTCTTTAGTGATTTAGGAATCAAATCCTGAACAATCTCTTCTTTGTTTGGCTCAAAAATGTAATCCGACTGAACATTGTTCTCCTCTTCTTCGTGCTGAACAGGTAAGAATTGTTCAGTAGTTAAAATCTGCACACCGGCATTTTTAAACTGGTTGTACACCAACTCTACCTTATCGTATTTTCCTTCTACAAATTCTTCCATGATTGATTCTGCCAAGGCCGAAACATTCTCAAAGCTCAAATCATCGTACAAGCTATTGCGTTCGCCAATTACTTTATGAGTCTTCTTAAGTATTTCATTAGCCTGCTTACCAATACAGAGCACTTCAAGATTCCCTTTTTGATTTTGATCGGCATAAACTCCTTCGGTAAGAACATTTACCTGCTTGATTACATTTGAATTAAAAGCACCACAAAGTCCCTTATTCGAAGTAATGGCGATCAATAATATCTTGTCGGCTTTTCGCTGCACACCATACAAATTATCATCAGGATTTAAGCTTCCTGTAAGATTCGAAAGAATCTCGTGTAATTTATCGGCATACGGACGAATTTGTACAATGGCATCCTGAGCTTTTTTCAATTTAGCAGCAGAAACCATTTTCATCGCTGCAGTAACCTGTTTGGTTTTCTGAACCGACGAAATACGAGTACGAATTTCTTTTAAATTAGCCATTTGATTCAATTAGTAATTAGTAATTAACAATTAGTAATAAAGCCATTTTCATTACTAATTGATAATTGTTAATTGATAATTATTTATACTTTGCAGCTACTTCTTCAGCTACTTTACGCATGATATCCTGCGCTTCCTTGGTATATTTTCCTGATCCAAGTTCTGCCAATACATCTTTATGCTTTAATTCCATAAACTGAATGAAATCATGCTCAAATTCTTTTACCTTATCAGTAGGAACATTTCTCAATAAACCTTGAGTACCACAGTACAGAATCGCAACTTGCTTATCCACAGTAACAGGAGAATACTGTCCTTGTTTCAAGATCTCAACGTTTTTAGCTCCCTTATCAAGTACTGATAAAGTTGCGGCATCCATATCCGAACCAAACTTGGCAAATGCCTCCAATTCGCGATACTGCGCCTGGTCAAGCTTCAATGTACCAGCAACCTTCTTCATCGATTTAATTTGAGCGTTACCACCCACACGAGATACTGAGATACCTACGTTAATTGCAGGACGAATACCAGCATTAAATAAATCTGATTCCAAGAAGATCTGACCATCAGTAATCGAAATTACGTTGGTTGGGATATATGCAGATACGTCACCCGCCTGAGTTTCAATAATTGGAAGTGCAGTTAACGAACCACCACCTTTAATGATTGATTCTCCGTTTTCATCCTTGGCATTCTTCAAACTCTCTGGTAGATCGTTCATCTGACGAGCAATTTCATCAGAGTTAATCACCTTAGCAGCACGCTCTAATAATCTTGAGTGAAGATAGAATACGTCTCCTGGATAAGCCTCACGTCCCGGTGGACGGCGAAGCAATAATGATACCTCACGATATGATACTGCCTGCTTCGATAAATCATCATAAATAATTAATGCAGGACGACCTGTATCACGGAAGAACTCACCAATAGATGCACCGGCAAATGGTGCGTAGAATTGCAATGCAGCCGGATCTGATGCGGTTGCAGATACAATTGTAGTATAAGCCATTGCTCCGTTTTCTTCCAGAGTCCTGGCAATGTTCGCAACGGTTGACCCCTTCTGTCCTATTGCCACATAAATACAGTAAACAGGCTCACCTTTGTCGTAAAATTCTTTCTGATTAATAATGGTATCAATTGCAATAGCAGTTTTACCAGTCTGACGGTCACCAATGATTAACTCACGCTGTCCACGTCCAATTGGAATCATGGCATCAATTGCTTTCAAACCTGTTTGCAGCGGCTCGTTTACAGGCTGACGATAGATTACCCCTGGTGCTTTACGCTCCAATGGCATTTCGTAAGTAGTTCCTGTAATTTCACCTTTGCCATCAATCGGTTCACCAATGGTATTGATAACACGTCCCAACATGCCTTCACCAACATTGATTGAGGCAATACGCTTGGTACGTTTTACCACGTCACCTTCTTTAATACCTTGTGTTTCACCCAAAAGCACTGCGCCGACATTGTCTTCCTCCAAGTTCAAAACAATACCCAATACTCCATTTTGGAATTCGATCAACTCATTTGATTCTACATTCGACAATCCGTAAATGCGAGCGATACCATCACCTACTTGCAATACGGTTCCGACTTCTTCCAGTTCTGCTTCGGTTTTTAATCCTTCTAATTGCTGCTTTAGAATTTCCGAAACTTCTGCAGGTTTAATACTAGCCATATTTAATTCTTATTAGACTGATTTATATTCTGAATAAGCTATTAGCTATTGGTTATACCTTTAGCTAATTCTGTTCGTTAGTAATTCTCGTTTGATTTGATTCAATTGACTAGCAACTGAAGCATCTAATTGTTGATCTTCAACACGAAGTACAAAACCACCAATGATATCCTCATCAATCACTTCTGTTAATTCTATCTTGGAATTGAAAAATTTTTCAAGAAGATCAGACATTTTCTGCTTGCTTGCATCTTCAACTTTGGTTGCTGATGTAAGAGTTGCCGATAATATTCCCATATCTTTTCTGCAAAGAGCCAGGAAGTTTCTGGAAATATCTTTGATGTAAATCTCTCTTCTGTTTTGTAGAACCAAATCAAGGAAGTTCAATGTCATCGCATCAATATTACCAGTAAATATCTGCTTCACTGTCTTCCTTTTCTGAAGAGTTTTCACCACCGGACTTTCAATCATCAACCAAAAATCAGAACTTTCTTTAATCAGATCATCAATAACTTTAATATCTGATATAAAAGTTTCGATCAAATTCTTCTCTTTTCCTAATTCGAAAAGAGCTTTGGCATATCGAACCGAGATTTTACTTTCGTTCATGTTTTTTTTATTAGATAAGAGATGAGAGAATTACTATCTCATTAACTCTCCCGAGAACTATCGGGATACTAATTAAGCTTTACTTCGTCCATTAACTTCTTGAAGTAATCTTTTTGTTGCTGATCTTCGGCAAATTGCTGACGAAGAACTTTCTCAGCGATTTCAACTGATAGATTAGCTACCTGAGCTTTAATTTCGTTTAATGCAGCCGCTTTTTCACTCTCAATGTTAGCTCTGGCAGATTCAACCAGTTTATCGGCTTCTTGAGTTGCTTTTTGCTTCGCTTCATTAACAATTTTAGTACTCATTTCTTTTGCCTCTTTAAGCATTCCTTCACGCTCTTTTCTTGCCTCCTGAAGAATTCTTTCATTGTCGGCCTGCAATTCAGCCATTTCTTCTTTAGCACGATCAGCAGAACGTAATGCGTCTTCAATCGACTCTTCACGCTCTTTTAAGGCATTCAATATTGGTTTCCAGGCAAACTTTTTAAGGATAAAAAGTACAATGGCAAATGCCAAAAACATCCATATAAAAGTTCCTAATTCAGGTGTTACCAAGCCCATATTATTCTATTTTTTTCACCTTCCGGTGGATTTTAATAATCAATTGTTACCACAATTTGCCTCAGGCAATCCCTTTTTGGCAAATTGTGGATAATGCTATTACAATACGATAGCCAACAAACAGATGATGATAGCAAAGAAAGCAGCACCTTCAATAAGTGCAGCAGCTACAATCATGTTTGAACGAATATCTCCAGATGCTTCTGGCTGGCGAGCAATACTCTCAAGAGCAGACCCCCCAATTTTACCGATACCTATACCAGCACCAATAGCAGCCAAACCAGCTCCGAAAGCAGCACCCATTTTAGCAACTGCCATACTAGCTGCAGCCTGAAGAAGAATTGATAATGTAATCATAGTGTTTTTATTTAATGATTAAAAAACTATAAATAGCTCCATTTAAGGAGTTGAAAATTCTAATGATGTTCTTCTGTTGCCATACCAAAGTAAAGCGCAGAAAGAAGCGTAAATACATATGCCTGGATCAATGCTACAAGCAGCTCCAACATATCCATAAAAATTACAAACAATACAGAGATAACCGATGTTCCGTATCCCAACATTGGGCTAATTTGTCCAAATATGAAGATCAAGCTCACAAATGCCAGTACGATCATGTGACCTGCTGTGATGTTTGCGAACAAACGGACCATTAAAACAAATGGTTTTGTAAACACACCCATAAGTTCAACAAGTGGCATTAATGGTACAGGAAATTTCAACCACCAAGGTACTCCTGGTGTATTAAAAATATGAACCCAGTAATTTTTATTGCCATTCACTGTAGTGATAATAAATGTAAACAGAGCCAAAACCATTGTGATAGTAATATTCCCTGTTACGTTCGCACCACCCGGAATTAATGGAACCAATCCCATTAAATTGTTCAACCATATAAAGAAGAAAATGGTTAAAAGGAATGGCATGTACTTTTCGTATTTCTTTTCACCAATTGCAGGCTTTGCAATTTCGTCACGTACAAACAGAATTAATGGTTCCATTAGTGACTGCATCCCTTTAGGTGCTTGTCCTTTTCTTTTGGTGTAAGCTTTAGCAACTGATATGAAAACCCATAATAGGATTATCATACTAATAAGTAATGCAACAACGTTCTTGGTCATTGAAATATCGAATGGTCGTACTTCATGTCCATTAATTTTTTCGACAACCTTGCCTCTAAATTCACCTTCTTGCGCAATGTAAAAACCTTTGTATGCATCATGCCCATGATGGAATTTACTTGACATGAACATATGGAAACCTGATTGTTCAGATATCACAATTACAGGAAGAGGAACCGAAATATGCTTGTCTTTATAGGATAAGATATGCCAATCGTAAGCATCGGCAATATGGTCCATGATAAAGTTACCAGGTTCGAATTTTTCCTTTTTGTGAGTATCGTGGTGAGCATGTTGGTCATGTTCATCAGATGCGAACGCTGGAACAGCGCTAGCAATAAAGAAGAAGATTAGTAGAAATCGATGAATGTTTTTCATACTTACAACACTTGCTATGAATAGATCCTTACAAAAGTCAGATCAATTCAATCTGTTATTTTAATTGTCAATAGACTAAATTATCAGAATGACAGTATTGAAAAATTTGCCATCCCTGAATTTTGTCCCTCAAATTTAATAAAAAAAGTTCTCCACAAAACTTTTTTGGTCTATTTAATATTTCCCGACCTTAAAGTCTTAGATAGTACAATTACTTCGAAGGTAGTATATACCACATAACAAAAGGCAAAGAACAATACAAAACTCAATGCCTGCGCCCTGTTCAGCAATACGTATACGATTACGAAACTCAAGTTCAGAAATAATTTTATTCCAAACCAAGCCATATAATTTGTATGGAAAACTCTTGGATCTCCCTTTGATAATCTCAACAACTTAAAATGTTGAATGGAATTGAATAAGAAAAAATATAAAATCACGAAAGGAAAAATATAATTGAACCAAGGTTTTAAAACTGTAAGGAATAAAGCAATCGATCCAAATAGTAGAAAAACGGATATCAATCCTAACCTAAGAATGTATGATTTGTATTTTTTTTCCATAATACTTCTACTTCATTTTTATAAAATCTTTTAAAGCGAAATAGAGGGATAGTATCACGCCTAAAAATGCTCCTATAATAGTAAATAAGGGAAATTCTTTTTGCAGGTATTCATCGAGTTTCATACCTCCGTATAAAACGACCAGAATAACCACTATCATTTGAAAAGCCAAACCGGAGTATTTAATTACTCCGCTTAGCTGTTTTCGTTTGTTATCTTTCTCAGGATTATTTTTTCTTTTCATCCTTTTTAGGTGCTGATTCACCCATTTTACAAGAACCAGTAAACTTAGCACCAGGCTCAACAGAAATCTTATCAGTAGCGATGTTTCCTAATATTAAAGCTGTAGATTTCAGATTCACCATTTCTGAAGCAATAATATTACCTTCTACTCTACCCGATACATCTATTGTTTTACAACTAATATCACCTTCGATTTTACCTGTATTTCCTACAACTACCTTTCCATTCACTTGCATTTTACCGTTTAAGTAGCCATCAATACGGATATCTCTAGATGCTTGAACGTCGCCTTTTATTGATGTTCCATCACAAATAAGGTTTACTGCGGTTGGTTGTACGTCGTTGTTTCTGCTCATTTTATTCTTTTTACTAAACATGTTTGAAATCTTATTGAGGTGGACAATATCTATTGTAACAGATAAAATACAATCAAATATTCTACTCTTTTATTGCCCTGAATTGACACCTATATCAACTCTAAATTTCTTAAAAAAGTATACGAACATTCTCTTTATTTTCTCCAATCTACAGCACCCATGTTCGCGGACCATACAAATATAAAAATTTGAGGCAGAAATCCCACTTCTATGTCAAGTTTCAATACAAAAAAAGGCTTCCAAATGGAAGCCTTTATAATATCTTGTGGTAATAAAATTCTATTTAGGATCGTAACCCCATTTCAACAGAATAGATCCCCAGGTAAAACCTGCACCAAATCCTGATAGAATAATATTATCTCCTTTTTTCAATTGATCTTCCCACTCCCATAAACACAATGGAATGGTAGCTGAAGTTGTATTACCGTATTTCTCGATATTAATCATCACTTTTTCCTTAGCTAAGCCCATTCTTTTAGCTGTAGCCTCGATAATACGATTATTTGCCTGATGTGGAACCAACCAAGCCAAATCATCAGCTGTCATGTTGTGTTTTTCCATCATTTCAACTGAAACATCAGCCATGTTAGAAACCGCATGTTTGAATACGTGGTTACCTTCTTGGTAAATGAAGTGTTCGCGAGCATCAACAGTTTCGTGTGAAGCTGGCTTACATGAACCTCCTGCTTTTTGATGCAAATGCTTACGACCAAAACCTGCTGTGTGTAACATTTCATCCATTACACCTACCTCTTCAGTTGTTGGTTCCAACATAACTGCTGCCGAACCATCACCAAAAATTGGACATGTTTGACGATCGGTGTAATCAACGATTGATGACATTTTTTCTGCACCAACTACTACAACTTTCTTATACATACCAGACTGTATGTATTTAGAACCTGTCGCTAAAGCATAAAGGAAACCTGAACATCCTGCATTTAGGTCAAAGCTAAAAGCATTGTTTATTCCGGCCTTATCACTGATAATGTTTGCTGTTGCAGGAAATTGCATATCAGGAGTTACTGTTGCACAAATCACCAAGTCAACTTCTTCAGGTGAAGTTCCTGTTTTTTCTAGCAACTGATTAACAGCTCTTACTCCTAATTCTGAAGAACCTTGTTCTTCTCCTTTTAGAATTCTTCTTTCTTTAATACCAATACGAGTCATGATCCACTCATCAGAAGTGTCAACCATGGTACTTAGTTCGTCGTTGGTAAGAATGTAGTCGGGAACATAAGCCCCAACTCCTGTTATAACTGCATTAATTTTTGACATTGTTTAAGCTTACTTAGTGTTCTTCAGATAATTCAGCTTACAAGTATACAGATTTTTCTCTATCTATGCATGGAATTTACAGCATAATCTTAATCCTGCATATTCAACATTCTGGGTTATAGCAAGAACAATCATGTATAACGCAAATTTGCCCCTGAGAAAAATCTGAGGAGCAAATTTATATAGCTTCAAACCTGATTAATTGTACTCAGATTATGCTGTAACTTCTTTTTCAATAGCCAATTTGCCTCTGTAATAACCGCACTCAGGGCAAACAGTGTGATATTTAACAGTTGCTCCACAATTTGAGCAAGATGCTAAAGTAGCAGGAGTTGTTCTAAGATGACTTCTTCTCTTATTTCTTCTCTGCTTCGACGTTCTGTGTTTTGGATGTGCCATTTTTCAACCTATTTAACTAGTTATTATCAATCAATTTTCTTAAATCATTCCATCTCGGATCAATCTTCTCTTCCTCATTCACCGAGAGGTCATTCAATTTTTGAATCATTTTTTCATTACAAGTGCTGTTTCCTTCTTCATCATCAGGGTGAACAAAGCTTAATGGTAAGCTCAATTCAAACAGCTCATAGATGTATTGTGCTACATTGATCTCGTTTTCCGATTCTGCAAGAACAATTACATCATCTGCCAACTCTTCGTGTTCTTCACCAAATTTCAAATGTAGAGAATTTTCACCCTCAACTTCAACCTCCAGCTCTTCCAAACACCTGTCGCAGGCTACGTTTAACTTTCCTTTTATTTCAAACTTTAAAGTGGTTACCAGAGTTTTTTTATTGAAAGTGATTTTTACATCAGCTTTCGCCTGATAAACATCTTCCTCTTGAAAATACTCAAAGAATTCTTGGTTTACCTTGAAATCAAATTCATGTAAACCATCCTTTAAACCCTTAAAAGGAATCGTATATTTTGTTGGATATTCCAAAATATTCAAATAAAACTTTGCAAAAGTATAAAAATTAATCTTACGAATTCACAAAAAAATACATCTTTTTTGTCAATTTCAAGCAATTACTGATGCCAAATAAGCATTCAATAAGCAAACCCGCCTAAAAACGGGCTGCAAAAATAAGGAGTTCTTTTTTGGTTTCAAAACTTTTCTGGTGATTTGAAAACCAGAACTTTCAGTTTAGAGGCAAAATAATTCTAAAAACCGTGCCTTTTCCCAATTCAGAGCTGGCAACAAAAATTTTTCCACTATGGTAATTTTCTATAATTCTTTTGGCCAATGATAATCCTAAACCCCACCCTCTTTTTTTAGATGTGTAACCGGGTTTAAATACAGTTTTAAATTGACCTTTGGCGATTCCTTTCCCAGTATCCTTAATATCCAAGACAATTTTTTCTTTGCCTTTAGTTAAGGAAAAATGCAACTTTCCCTTCCCCTCCATGGCATCAACCGCATTTTTTGTCAAATTTTCTATCACCCAGGAAAATAACTCTTTGTTTAAAGGCACTAATTCATTTTTTAAATCAGTATGGGTAAAAATAAATTCTATTTTATCCGATGTTCTTTTCTTCAAGTATTCAATACTTACTTCAAGAATTTCATTCAAATTATAGGGTTTTAAGATCGGTTTTGAGCCAATTTTCGAGAATCGTTCGGCAATTACCTCCAACCTAGTTACATCTTTCGACATTTCTTCAACCATTGTCGGACTTGGATTTCCCGACTTCATCAATTCCATCCAGGCCATAAGAGAACTAATTGGTGTTCCCAATTGATGAGCTGTTTCTTTAGACATACCAACCCAAACGCGATTCTGTTCTGCAGATTTTGAATATGAAAATGCCAAAAATGCAATGATAATGAAAGTAATAATCGCTCCCAACTGAATGAATGGATACCAAGCAAGGCGCTTTAGAATATTTGATTCATCGTAGTAAATGTAATTTTTGCTGTTAATCAAGTCGATGGTAATGGAATGATTCTCATTCTTCATTTTAATCAATTCCCTCGATAGTACTTTCGCCTCTTGGTTCTCCGGAAAATTAATATTCCTGTGAGCAATTATACTATCATTTTCATCGGCTATAATCATTGGAATGGTCTCATTTCCCTCCATTATCCGCTGAATCAAAGCAACATCCTGGTTTGGATTAGTATCAAGAATCTTTAATCCAATAGCCCAAAGCTCTACTTTCTTTGCTTCTTCGTGGGCCAGTTTCTTCACCAAACTATTGGTATAAAGTAATGAAACAGCCACAATCACAACTGCAACAATTAAAAAGTGGTATTTCCAATTCCGGTTATTAAGGTAAAAGTCCAATGTTGAATATTAATTGGTTTCTGATAAAGGTAACGACAAATCAATTTAAATCTTATTCCAGAGTAAAAAAATATATCCTAATACTGTTTATTTCACACCCAATACCATTTTAGCATTCCAAATTTAATTTTGCATTGATCATCCTTTATGGATTATATTTGTTTATAAGCAAAGGCCTTACATCCTTTTCAAGTATTAACTCCATAAAAGTAAATCATATGATCAGAAGGTTGATGTTGTTGGCAATGATTATTGGAGGGATTCATTTTACATGTTCATCCCAGAAAATTAATCCCGAAAAATCCAAAATTGAGTTTCGAGTAGCCAATCTTGGTGCAAACAAGGTAAAAGGAAACTTTTCGGGCATGAAAGGAAATGTCAAGTTCGATCCCAAAAATATTTCCGCTGCTTCTTTTGATGTATGTATAGATGCAACAACATTTAATACTAGAATGAAGAAGAGAGATCAAGTGGTAAAGGGAGAAAAGTACTTAGATGTTGCCAATTACCCTGAAATTTGCTTCAAATCAACAGGTGTATCCCGTAATGGAATGAGTTATAAACTTACGGGAATACTAACAATGCATGGCGAAAGCAAGGAGGTGGAAGTCATTTTTAACTACTCTCGCCAAATATTTACAGGCAAACTACAAATAAACCGCCTCGATTTTAAAGTGGGTCCTCGAAGCGGTGTTTTGGTTGGTAAAGTAATAGACATTACAATTACCTGTGTAATTGAATAGACTACTTTTTAAGAGAATTATAGAACTCAATTACCTTCTGTGCATTTTCTGCAGGATTGTCTTTTTCCAACTCCAAATAATGAATGGTTTGGCCTTCTCTTTTCGATAAACCATGCCTATAGGCTTTATCGTAGTAGCTTAATGTAATATCTGCAACTGTCGCATAATCACCTTTCTCTAGACTTTCATATGCTAGTTTTACATTTAGGCCTCCCAATCTTTTCCCAATTTTAGAGATCATGTGAGCCAGAATTTCAGAGTTGAAACAAGCATATTCCTCTACAAGTCTTTTTATTCTTTCCGATTTTGGAATTAAAATTTTTACCACATCAGTTTGTCTCATGCGGTCAAATAAAGCATCATTAATCCATACAGAACCTATTGATTTGCTCTCATCTTCAACCCAAATAGGTTTGTTCGGATCTAAATCCAACCACACTTTGGCCAGTTCATTCTCAAAATTCTCATTACTTGGCTGATCAGTTTGCCCTAAAGCACCAAAAACAGAGCCTTTGTGATGAGCTACTCCTTCCAAATCCAGAACCTGTGCACCTTGCTTTTGCATTTCGTGTAAAACCTCCGTTTTTCCACTGCCTGTCATGCCACCCAAAACCACCAATTCCGATTTTTCAGCAAATTGCTTGCGAATGTATCCTCGATATGCCTTATAGCCTCCTTTTAGTAAATAAACCTTAAATCCTGCTGTTTCGAACAACCATGCCATACTTCCACTACGCATTCCTCCTCGCCAGCAGTGCACCATTATTTCTTTTTGCGGTGCAAACTTCTTTGCCATTTTCACAAACTTGGCCAACTTGGGCCCAACCAACTCAAGGCCTAAAAGTACGGCAGAATCCTTACTAGCTCTTTTGTATTTGGTACCAACCAAAACTCTTTCTTCATTCGTAAAAATGGGAATATTTAAAGCATCAGGAATGTGTCCTTCTTCAAATTCTGCTGGTGTTCTTACATCAATCATTGGAAGTGATTTTCCCAATTCCAGGAATTCTTCCGGGCTAAGTACTTTTGCCATTTTTTTTGTTCTTTTCAGCTATTACCTGATCAAAAAAGCACGTAAAAAATACGTGCTGAGTTCTGTGTTTTAACAGTGATCTATACTGTAATTAAATTCTGTATTTGCTGTCCTCATCCTCCATTACCATACCCAGGTAACTTTCGTAACGAGTAATACTTATTTCGCCTGCTTCAACAGCAGCTTTTACGGCACATTTGGGTTCGTGAATGTGACTACAATTGTTGAATTGACAATCATTTGAAGTTTCGAATATTTCTGGGAAAAAGTGCGACATCTCTTCCTTCTCCATATCGATAGTACCAAACCCTCTAATTCCTGGAGTGTCGATAATATACCCACCAAAATCCAAGCCAAACATCTCTGAAAAAGTAGTTGTGTGCTTTCCTTGTGAGTGAGCTTCTGAAATTTCTCCGGTTTTCAAATCTAAACCTGGTTGAATAGCATTGATCAAGGTTGATTTGCCTACACCAGAATGTCCGGAAAGAAGATTGATATTATCCTTTAGAGCATCTTTAATGATATCAAGATGAGTTCCGTTCTTTGCAGAGATTTCGTAACACTTGTATCCTATTTTCTCATAAATTCCCTTCAGCTCATCCAGTCTGTCCATATCATTTGGTCGATATCGATCAATTTTATTAAAGATTAAGCGAACCGGAATGCGATATGCTTCGGCGGCAGCCAAGAATCGATCAATAAAAGTTGTGGTGGTTAAAGGATAGTTTACGGTTACAATCAAGAATGCCTGATCAACATTGGAAGCAATAATCTGACTGTGCTTCGATAGGTTCGACGACTTACGAATGATATAATTCTTTCGATCATGAATACTTACAATCACTTTCGACTCCTTATCTTCCTCAAAATTTACTCTGTCGCCCACCGCAATTGGATTGGTGGTTCTAATTCCCTCCATTCTAAATCGCCCTTTGATACGGCAATTGTGAATTTCTCCATCGTTGGTTTTAACAGTATACCAACTTCCTGTCGATTTTATAACCAGTCCTTCTTTCAATGTCTATCTATTTTTGTACAAAAATAGTTGATTTTAAGGAAAAGAGAGCATTTTAGAGGATTTGTTATTTGTCAAAGTGCGAATATGGCACTTATCTTTACTAAATTGCATTTTGATTTATTCGTTAAAATAAACACACACCAGATACATGAAAAAAATAATTAGCTACAATGTAAACGGCATTAGAGCTGCATTGGGGAAAGACTTGATTGGGTGGCTAAAACAGGAAAATCCGGATATTTTATTGATCCAGGAAACCAAAGCTCAGCCTGAACAGATTGAATCGAATTTGTTCGAGGAGTTGGGGTACCATTGTTACTGGTTCTCGGCCGAGAAAAAGGGATACAGCGGAGTTGGTATTTTGAGTAAGGAAAAGCCTGATGCTATTGTTACAGGTATTGATAACGATAAGTACGATATTGAAGGAAGGGCCATAAGAGCTGATTTTGGCGATATCTCGGTATTTAGCACCTATCACCCATCTGGAACTACAGGAGGGCCAAGACAAGACTATAAAATGGAATGGTTGGCCTATTTCCAGGAATATATCAATAAACTGAAAAAGGAAAGGCCAAATCTTGTAATTGGTGGCGATTTTAACATCTGTCACAAAGCCATTGATATCAGTAGACCAGAAAAGAAAAAAGGCGTTTCGGGCTTTTTACCTGAGGAAAGAGAATGGGTAAGCCAATTTCTGGAAAGTGGTTTTATCGATACATTCCGCGTTTACGATCAGTCGCCAGATAAGTATAGCTGGTGGAGCTACCGCGCTGGTTCCAGAGGCAAGAATCTGGGCTGGAGAATCGACTACCACATGGTAAGTGAAAGCCTGGAAGAAAAGCTTAAAGGTGCCTCTATCCTTGCTGATGTTGTGCATTCCGACCACTGCCCTATTGTTGTTGAAATGGACTTTTAACTTGATTGGCTATTGACAATTAGCTAACACTTTGATTAACACCTTCCCGGACAAGCTTAATGTGCTCCCCGACAGAAGTGACCTCCTCCCGGACACTGGGGAATGCTTTCCCGGACAAAGAGTTTGGCTTCCCGGACACAAAGAAGGGCTTCCCGGACAAGCAGGTAGGCTTTCCCGGACATGGGTGTGATCTTCCCGGACAGGAATATTCAAGATACTCTTGTCCGGGATGTTATGCCTGATAGTCAGGAACAAGTTTCATCTGTCCGGGAGCACTTATACACTGTCCGTACAAATAAAAACCTATGTCTTTCCTAACTTATTTATGGTGTGATGCATTCCACCGAATGGAATATTGAGATCGGTCTCTTACAACATGCTTAAAATCTGTACACAAACAATTAAAAACACCATTGCAATGGGATAAACAGTTGCGTAGGCTATGGATTGTGCACTAGAATCCGACATACCATCAACTGCAGCCAAACCTGGTGTACTGGTCATACTGCCCGTTAGTGCGCCCAATAAATTGAGAATGTTCATTTTTAATACAAAATGCCCAATTAGGGTGGTAAGAATCATTGGCAACAAGGTAATTGCAATGCCAATTGCAAACAGTGCCAAACCCGATTCCTGGAAAGTTTTTACCAAATGAGCCCCTGCGCTGGTTCCCACCACGGCCAAAAACATGAGTAATCCAAGCTGACGAAGCAATTGGTTTGCCGATCCGGACATGGTCCAAAGAATAGGTCCGGTTTTACCAATTCTACTTAAAACCAAGGCTACCATCAATACACCGCCAGTTAGTCCAAGGCTGAAGGTAAACTCATCGGAAAAGGAAATTTTTAACTTCCCAACCAAAACACCCAGTACAATTCCTGTTGCAATAGGAAAGAAATCGGTATCAGATAACTTCTTACTATCGTTCCCAAAAAGGTGACGTACGTTGTTGATATTAGCGGTTCCACAAGCTACAACCAGTTTATCGCCAAAACGGATTTCCGATTTTGAACTGGCTACCATATCAATTCCCGCTCTACGGATACGGGTAATACGAGCATTGTAATTGGCCAAAACGTTTAGCTGCCCTATGGTTTTATTCACCACCTGTTTGTTGGTTACCAAAACCGATTCAACCACATATTCTCGGCTTAAAGGAATCTTCTCCCCAGTCTCTTCACCAATGATCATTTTGGCTCTCTCCAGTGCCTGTTCGGTACCAATAAGCTTCACAATATCGCCGGTTTCTAAAATGGTATTTGGTGTAGGAACAATGCTTTCTCCATTGTGCATGATTCTTGAAATATTGGCTTGGGTCATCGATCGAATTTTAAGCTCGGCAATGCTTCTGCCAACAATATTTTCGTTCTCAACTACAAAGTTCTTGTTGAATAGTTCAGGAAAATTCTGCTGAGCCTCATCTTCCAGCTTTTGTGCTTCTTTTTCGATATCCACTTTAAACAGTTTTGGATACATTCTCACAAACAAAATTACCCCAATAACTCCAAAAGGATAAGCAATACCATAACCAATAGATGCCATTGCTGATTGGGTAGATTCGATAGCTGCTGCAAGTCCGGGTGTGCTGGTTAGTGATCCTGTTAACAATCCGATGGCAATATCGGTATCGATTTTAAAAATCAAAGCAAGTATAATGGTAACTAAAGAGGCACTACCAACCAAAATAAAAGCCAACACTATTAGCTCTCTCCCATTCTTCTTAAAGGATTCGAAAAATCCAGGACCAGCCTGAATTCCTATGGTAAATATGAACAGGGTAAGTCCAATATTTTGGATATCCTTAGGTATGCTTACACCAAAGTGTCCAAAAACCAAGGCCACAAAAATAACTGCCGAAACATCCAAAGAAATTCCTTTTATTTTAATGTTTCCAACAATAAATCCGATAGCAACAATAAGAAATAGAACAAAATAAGCCGAGGAAAGTAAGTCCATGAGTAAGTGTTTGTTTAAACTTTTATTTCGGCCACAAAGGTAGAAATTCAAAACAAAAAAAGCGATTAAGTCTCCCTAATCGCTTCTTTATATTTTTAGTAATGATCTTATTTCAACAAGAAATTGAAATCGTCATTTGCACTTAGTTCGTAGGTTTCGATGCCATTCTTAAAGATACGGCACTGTCTGTCTCCAATCAATTTGATGTTGTTATCCTCTACCAAAAACATGGTTGCTTCTCTTAATCCAGCAATGTATACATCTGGATTCAACACCATAAACTCGTTGATACGATCCTCACGAGTTTCTCCTCCATGTCCTTCCGGATTTTTATCCAAATAGTGAGGATTGATCTGGAAAGGAATCAAGTTTAAAGCATCGAATCCCATAGGGTCGATAATTGGCATATCGTTGGTTGTTTTGATGGTAGGACAAGTTAAATTCGATCCTGCACTCCAACCAATGTACGGAGCCTTTTCGTTGATTACCTTATTGCGAATTGGCTCGGTTAGGTTGTATTTGTGAATCAAGTGAAGCAGGTTCCAAGTGCTTCCGCCACCAACAACAATTGCCTCAGCTTCTTCAACTGCCTGAATCGGATTTTCGAAATGGTGAATCGATACGATATCGTGTCCCACTTCGTTGAATCTTTCTTTTGCTTTGGCTTCGTAATCATCGAAAGATACAGTTACACCTGCATAAGGAATAAATAGTGCTTTTACTGGCTTCTCTCCTAAAAACTCTTTGATATTGTGTTTCGGATAATCCAAGTACTCTTCCCCTGGATTCGTAGAATTACTAATCAGTAATAATCTCATGTGTATGTAAATTTAGTTTAAGCTTATGTGTATTTCAGCTCTAAATTTAACTATTAATCAAGAAAAGAAGAGGCTCTTTTTCTACTAATTCCAAATATTTTTCATGATTCATTGGGCGACGTGGAATAATAAAAGCAAAAGTACTTCCCATATCTACTTCACTGCTAACAATCATTTTACCATGATTTTTAATCAAGAAGTCACGACAAAGGGTCAATCCTAAACCAGTCCCCTTCTCAGCAGCCGTTCCGTCAGTGGTTTTTCCATCATAGATGTTATCCACCTGATCAGGTAGCATTCCAATACCATCATCAATTACAGAGATCTTCACAAAGTGTTCTCCTATTTCCGATTTAATCTCCACACTACCTCCTTTATTGGTAAACTTAATGGCATTGGAAATAAGATTCCTCAACACGGTATTAATCATGTTCCAATCAACAAACACCTCAATATTTGGGTTCTCTGAAGTAAACAAATTAATGGATTTAATTTTAGCCAAATCACTCAATAGACCAATATTGGAATTGATGATCGAACAGGCATCAACCATTTGTTTGTTAGCCGAAAGTGTTGAAGTTTGATTTTTTGCCCAATACAAAAGGTTTTCCAGAAGTTCATAGGCATTATCTGAAGAATGAAACAGAGCTTGCAAAAACTCCTCCTTATCTTCCTCTGAAAGGTCTAAATCTTCCTCCCCAAGGTACATTCTCAACCCATTACTGATATTGCCAATTGCACCTCTTAAATCGTGTGCAATTAACGAAAACATTTTATCCTTGGTATCATTGGCAACGCGAAGCTTATCTTCACTTACCTTGATTCGCTTCATGGCTTCAATCAATTCCTCTTGATGCTGGTGAACCAAGCTGTTCTTCAGATGCAATAGTTCGTTGTCTTTCAGATTATTTCTATACCTGATAATCAAGATAAAAATTACCGAAATGAAAACCATTAAAATCAATAAACCAACAATATACTGACGAGTAATTTTTAATTGCTGTTCCTGATTTTCATCCCTCAAGACCTGATTTTCCTGATTCTTGATACTAATTGCATGACGCGAATCCAATTCTTCAATCTTATTGCTTAATTTATCATCTGCAATAGAATCCTGATATTGCTGTAACTTCTGAAAAGCCAGTACAGATTCTTTTTGTTTGCCACTTTGGATATGATAATTGGCCAGGATTCTGTAATAATCACGATATAACCTTTTGGATTTAAGATTTACCGCAATAGCGTATCCTCTATCCAAATGTTTTTTTGCATTGGTCAACTCTCCATTTTTAATGTATAACTGAGATAAATCTAACTCAAATGCCCCACTTTTAAAGCTGTTTCCACTTGATTTATGGTATTGCAATGCATCTTGGTAAATTCCTATGGCTTTATCTGTTTCACCAATTTCGGCATACATTGATCCTAAATCATTTAAAACAGATCGTATTATTTTTTCTCGGGATAATTTTTTACCAATTTCAAGTGCTATTTCAAAATGTTTTTGAGCTTCATCAAATACACCAATCCCCTTATAATACAAACCCAACAAGTTTTCACAAGCAGCAATTCCTCCTTCATCACCAAATATTTCGTAAATATTGAAAGCTTGAATGGTGTAAGAATATGATTTATTTAAACGGTTGGTTTCATAATAGACCGTTGCCAATTGCTTGCTGATATCAGCTATTTCTTTCTTAAAATTATTTTGCTCGGCATGATGGTGTGCTTGAAGAAGATAATCTAGTGAATAATCTAGTTGGTTATCGTAGTAGTATGCAGTCCCAACATAAAACATCGCTTTTATAATTTCAGGGGTACTCTCAAGCGATTGCGCTGTTCCTAGCGCATGTTTAGATTTTTCTATTGCTTGTTCAGGATCAATGTTCCAATAAAATTTACTAAGGTCCAGTAGGGCATTCAATTTATTTTGACCTGCCGACGAACCATATCTCTTTTGTAGGCTATCCAAACTAACTTGAGTTTCGAAACTTTCAAAACCATACAGAGGAAAACATAACATCACTAATATATATAGGGGGAGTCTTTTCATGCCTCTAATATACTATTTTATGCTAAAAATATCAACATTAGTCAAAATGGCACACCTCATAACAACAAAAGGGCCAGACTTCAATGAAATCTGGCCCATTGTCAAAATGAGAGTTTTAACTTTAAAAGCTAACCAAGGTAATCCCTACTGTAAACGGTGTTAAGTCGGGACCTTTGCCACTTTCAAATAATTCGGTTAAACCATAAGTTGCAAAAAAGTTTAAAGAACGATAACCAATACGAGCATGTGCTGCATATCTCAATGTTTTCAACTTAAAATCATCATGATCTTTATCCTTATCGCCTCCATGCTTGATTTTGGTGTGCGAACCAAGTCTTAAACCTCCCACAACACCAGCCGACATATGAATTCTTCTCTTCTTATACTTGACAGGAATTTGGAATTCCATTAACAATGGAATCGTAAGGTAAAGCGTTGTTAGTTTTGTCTTTTTAATATCCCAATTAGGATGTGCAACAGATAAATCTAAAGGTTGTATCACCCCATTTACCTTTTGCAAAGTAATATCATTATCAAACCTGTAGTTGTTCCACTCTAAACCTAAACCTGTTACCAAGCCAATTGTATTTCTTTCTTTTTGCAAACTGATATCGTACTGTAAAAAGTTTAGGTTAACGGCAATGGATTTCGCCATATCCAATTCCATAAAATCATAGGAATAACCTGTGTAATCTTCATTTGCAAAACCATTTATCCCCATTTCAAATCCTGCCCAGTGTCCTCTAAATTCAGGTTCTTTTTCCATAAAGAATTTATCCTGATCCGGATCCCAAGGATGTACTTTCTCAATCTTAATTCTGGTTCCGTGCCAACCATCAATAATGTTAATCTGCTTTCCACCAATCCTAATTTTAGTTGTATCACGGCCTTCCTGATAAGCAAATTTTCCAATCTTACCTACCTTAATCTTGGCGCCACCTTCGGTTTCAACTGCTTTTACAACATCTCTGTTCATAAACTCTACCTTCATGGTATCCTGGTGCTCAAACTTCTGAAAAGTTTGCTTGGTTTTGGCTTTTTTCTTTTTATTAGACCAACTATCTTCTATTAAGATTTTTTTCTTCTTAAGCGTATCCGTTTTTAATGTATCAATTGTATTTTGAGCATAAGCACTGCACCCAATTGCAAGTGCAAAATACATTACAAGTAATTTCTTCATAACAATATTTTTAGGTAATTCTATGGGTAAGACGAATCAACAGCCCATTAGTTACAGGTAATTTTTATTTTATTGAAGTAGAAAAGCCTAAACCTTTGGTATTGAAGTTTAAACGTGTTTTTTCTGTTTCCGAATCGTATTGTTTATCTAATTGTACTTTCTTTCCGGCAATCTCTCCTATCTTGTCAACTCCCATTTTTGCAACCGCATAAAGCAATGAATTGTTTTTTCGTTTCGCTTTTACGCTTGACTTCCAAGACATGCCAAGATTAGCCAAACCAGTATTAACAGGAAGCTCATTCATTTCTTTTTCCTGATTTGAAACCTCAATTTTCTGGTCAACCACTTCAACATTGGCTAAAAGTTCAAGCTCAGCTGTTTTAATGACTTCAGGTAAACTCACTTTTTGAGAAGCGGCTTGCTTCGTATCTATTGGATTCTCTGTAATTGCTTGTTTAGTAACAATCCTATCTGTTCTTTTTTCTATTGGTTGGCTCTTTGCAATCACATTTTCAACTTTCTCAATTCCTGATTTTACTACTTCTTGCTTTGTTGTTTTTGGTTCTGAATTAATTCCTGCCAATTTTTCCAATCTATTGGAATCTTTTGTTGGTGTAATCACGACCTTTTTTACAGAATCATTATAAGCAACTTTTTTAGCTGAATCTTGCATTGCGTTTTTATCAGAAATGGAAGTATTCCAAACTGAAAAAAGAAGCAATACCGATGCTGCAATACCCACTCCGGAAATCATCCAGTAAGGAATGATCTTACGTTCCTTTCTCTTCAGTTCTTCCTTATCGGGATAAATGATATCATTATCAGCTTTAAGTTTTGTTCTCTCAAACAATTGGTATTGAGCTTTGCCAATAAGATTTTCATTCAAATATTTCGTGAAAGCGATCTCTTCTTCTTGCTCTAAATCACCTTCCAGTTTGGCTACACAAAAATCCTCAAAATCTGTTTCAAAAGGAATCTGTTTCAATGATGATTTGTCAAAAATAATGTCCTCCTCCTCCAACTCTACCAGGCACATTTCGTCCAACTCCTCTCTTAAATCAGGATTAAGCGCAAGGAAACTTTCCAGATTTTTCTTCTCTGAATCGTTCATGTTTCCTTCCAAATAATCAAGAAAGAATTCTTCGTAATTGTGTCTGTCTATTCTTCTCATCATCAATCTTTCTACACCAATGTTTCTATACTACCAATGAAACTTTTCAAATTTTTCCTGGCCCTGTAAATGTAAACTTTCACCTGCGATTCACTTAAATCGGTAATCTTTGCTATTTCTGCATATGAATATCCTTCATAATCCCTCAATAGTATTACAGATCTTTGAATATCTGAAAGCTTCTCCAATGCAATATTTAAAACCTCTTTAAAATCGCTATACTGTTCCGAATGTGAATATTCTTTTACATCAACATTCTCAAAATCTTCTTTTCTCTTTTCTTTTCTTATCAAATCGATCATGGTATGATAAGCCGTAGTGAAAAGATATGACTTTACTTTCTGATAATTTACATTCTCAATATTACGCCACAATTTCTCGAAACTGTCTTGTACGATATCACGCGCTTTATCCTCATCTTTAATATTTTTGAGGATAAAGCGAAACATGCCATCGGCATACTTGTCTACGCTTTTATTGTACTCTACAGTGTTCATTTAGGCCAGTTACATATCTAGGACGCACAACATATTTGAAATGTTACAGCTATTTTTTTATTATCTTCGAATTTAAACCATTTATTTTTCCTTTCCGTGTAAATCCGATCACCAAAAAGAAGGTGAAAGTTTAAAATTATAACACAAACTCACATGAGAAAAATATTTTTTGCGATTCTAATCGCTTCCGGCCTATTTGCTTGTCAACAAAATCCTGCAAACAATAAGGATACACAAAACCCAAATGAACATTTGGTAATGGCTACTCTATGGTATCAGAGAGCATCAGAATGCAGAGCTTTATACTATCAGGCATTTAATGCTGCCAAACTATCTTTAGACAAACAATTGGCTACTTATTCTGGAAAAAAAGCCAAAGCCGTTGTGGTTGATATTGACGAAACAGTTCTGGACAATAGTCCATTCGAAACCAACTCCATTAGAACAGGAAAATCTTATTCATCAGCAGCATGGAAAGAGTGGACCGATATGGCAAAGGCTCAGGCAACGCCAGGAGCATTGGAGTTTTTAAAATATGCGGAATCGAAAGGAGTTGAAACTTTTTACATCTCAAACAGAGATACGTCTGCTACAAAGAAAACATTACAAAACCTTAAAGAACTAGGTTTTCCTTTTGCAGATGAAGCACACATTCTGCTTAAAACCAATACTAGCGTGAAAACTGAAAGACGAAATAAAGTGAGCGAAACTCATGATATTCTGATTCTTGCTGGCGATAACATTGGAGATTTTGATGAATTTTTTGAAGACAGGTCAGAAAATTATGGTTTTGGAAAAGTTGATAGCATGAAAGCTCTTTTTGGAGCAAAATTTATTGTACTGCCTAATCCGATGTATGGTTCATGGGAAAAACATGTTCTTAAGAGCGATAGAAAACTCAATGCCGGTGAAAAAGAAAAGCTTAGAATTAAACGATTAATAGGGTACGAAGAAATTTAAAACCACAAGCCCGTAAGAAATTTACGGGCTTTCTTTTGCTTCATGCAAGCGCTCAATAAAATAAAATTATCTTTGTAATTAATTAGTGGTAATGGTACACGAATTATAATGGCTTTCATCAACTCATCAGTCTCTCCCGTTCATAAAACGGCATTTCAAGATTCTTCTTTTCAAGTCAATTTTAAGCTAGATAGCTTAAATAATGGGAAAGATACAACTGATCTGACAGCCAAAATTATTGCTGATAGTACCATAACAGACTCAATTCACATTAATCAAATCCCTTTTCGAGATTCAATTCTTACCGATAGCATTGAAAGACCTTTAATCAAAGAAGGAAAACCTATTGAAAGCTCTCAAAGTGATTGGATGGTAGGTGTTAGCCTTTTTGTGGTGATTCTGATGGCGATTATTCGGTTTTCATTCGGTAAATATCTTCAGCGTCTGATTGATGCAATTATCAATTACCAGGTTTCAAGCAATTTATTTCTGGAGAAAAATATGAGAAACCTTCGAGGAAGTATTTTCTTGAATGGATTGTTTTTTATTAATGCCTCATTTTTTGCTGTTCTCTATTACAACTATTGGTATACAGATGCTGACATCAAAACAAACTTGCTTACCTTCCTTTATACTTTAGTTGCTTTTTTGATAATTTACTTCGGAAAATTTGTTGTAATAAGAACATTGGCATACATTTTTGATGGTGTAAAAGAAGGAAAAGAATACTTGCACAACGTTTTTATCTACAATAAAAATCTTGGAATTTTTCTTTTACCTGTTACACTAAGTGTACCTTTCATAGCAGATTTTGCAGCATATTTACTACTAAACGCAGGTTTAGTTATTGCTTTAATATTTTATTTATTCAGACTATTTCGAGGGATTAAAATATTATTTCGCAAACATGTTTCAATATTTTATATGATTTTGTACCTTTGTGCCTTGGAAATTTTGCCCTTACTTGTGATTTACAAACTGTTAAAATCATTGGTATAAGGCGGTGTAATGAATTGTTGAACTAAACTCTAGTGTTTTGAGAATCAAGACTATACTGGTATCGCAACCCAAACCCCAAACCGAAAAGTCACCGTATTTTGATTTGGCAGAAAAATACAATTTGAAAATTGATTTTCGTCCTTTCATCCAAGTAGAAGGTGTTTCAACCAAGGAATTTAGACAGGAACGAATCAATATTTTGGATCACACAGCTGTTATTTTTACTAGTAGAACAGCTATTGACCATTTTTTCAGAGTTTGTGAGGAATTAAGAATTACAGTTCCTGATGATATGAAATACTTCTGTATTTCTGAATCAACTGCATTCTATCTTCAGAAGTACATCGTTTACAGAAAACGAAAAATCTTCTTTGGAGAAAAACGTTTTGAAGAGTTAATGGATATTATCGTGAAGCACAAATCAGAAAAATTCCTGATTCCACTTTCAGATATTCATAAACAATCAATCCCTGCTTTACTTGATAAAAACAAAATCAAGTATACGAAAGCAATTTTGTATCGTACTGTAAGTAGCGATTTATCTGATTTAGCGGATGTAAATTACGACATCTTGGCTTTCTATAGCCCATCAGGTATTGCTTCTTTGTTACAAAACTTCCCGGAGTTTGAGCAGAACAATACAATTATTGCTGCATTCGGACCTGCTACTTCAAAAGCAGTTAACGATGCGAAGTTAAGACTTGATATTCAGGCTCCAATGCCACAAGCTCCATCTATGACTATGGCTTTGGATCAATTCATCAAGAAATATAACAAAGACAATAAAGACAAATAGTCTATAGCAACATAAAAAAAAGAAGGGGAATTTGTTTTCCCCTTTTTTTGTCGATTTTTGTAGTATAATCCTGAATAGAATGACACGTAAAACACGTTTTACTTTTGAAAAAGCTGAAAGACTCACTCACAAGATTCTTATAGGCAAACTATTTTCCGAAGGGAACGGATTTACCTGTTATCCTTTTCGAGTGGTTTGGAAAGCTGCTGATCTTCACTCCGAATATCCGGCACAAGTTGCCATAACTGTCTCGAAAAGAAACTTTAAGCAAGCACCTAAGAGAAATATTTTAAAGAGACGAATTCGGGAAATTTACCGTTTAAATAAGCACAAGCTTTACGAAGAGCTAGAGAAAAAAGAAGTTCAAATTGCTTTTATGGTTGTATATCTTCCTAAAAAAATCATGGAAACAAAGGATATGGAAGAGCAATTAAAAAAGGCAATGCAACGAATTCCAAGAGAATATGAAAAACATTCTAAACCTACTGAAACAGGCAGCTCTGTTCATCATGATTCTGCCGATTAAGTTTTATCAGTATTTTATTTCTCCCCTTACTCCTTCTGCTTGTAGGTACACTCCTACCTGTTCTTCCTACGCCATTCAAGCTTTAAAAAAACACGGGCCTTTTAAAGGATCTTATCTTGCTATCAAGAGAATTTTATCCTGTCATCCCTGGGGTGGACATGGTCATGATCCTGTGCCTTAATAAAAGGCAATAGATACCAGATTAATGGTTATTTAAGTTCTAAAAACAATTTAGTAAATTTATCGTAAGCTTGTTAGAGTTTATTCTGGCACATTCATTGTAATTCAATGCAATAGGGTTAAGAAATGTTAAAGGTGTTATATTTCCATCGGGATTGCCTATATTTGTTATTACCTACTAATAAAATTATACTGCTAAGTGATTAGTGTTTGATAGGGAAATCTCCGCAAGGGTTAATTAAAAATATCAATAAAAAAAGAAATATATGAAGCTTCGAGGAAAAAGAGGAGCCATTTGGATGCTGGCTATTCTACTGTTTTGTAGTGCAGCATTTTTCGGGTTCAGCAGGGACGAGAGAAATTTTGAAATCAGTAAAAACCTGAATATCTACTATACCATGTTCAGAGAATTGAACTTGTTTTACGTAGATGAAATTGATCCGGGTGACTTGGTAAAAAAGAGTATGGATGCCATGCTAAAAACTCTCGATCCATATACCACATACATCTCAGAATCAGATATTGAAGATTTTAAATTGATGACAACTGGTGAGTATGCCGGAATTGGAGCTTTAATCAGTAAACACAAAGATGAAGTTATTATTGCAGAACCTTACGAAGGGTTTCCTGCTTATAAAGCTGGTTTACGTGCTGGTGATGTAATGCTTGAAATCAATGGAACTTCTGTTAAAGATAAAAGTACTGATGATGTTAGCAATCTTTTAAAAGGACAACCTAACGTGCCGCTTACCATTAAAATCAAACGCCCTGGTGTAAAGAAAACCATGGATAAAAAGTTGGTTCGTGAAAAAATTCAGCTTAAATCGGTTCCTTACTATGGCATGATTACCGACTCAATAGGATACATTCACCTTAACCAATTCACTAACAAATCGGCAGGTGAAGTGAAAAATGCATTGAAGGAATTAAAAGAACAAAATGCCAAATCGATTGTATTGGACCTAAGAGGAAACCCAGGTGGATTGTTGGATCAGGCAATTGAAATTACCAATCTTTTTGTGAATAAAGGTGAAGATATTGTTAGTACCAAAGGGAAAGTTTCGAAATGGGACAAAAGCTACAAAGCTACAAAGTCGCCAGTTGATTCTGAGATTCCTATTGCTGTGCTGGTAAACAGAGGATCGGCTTCAGCATCGGAAATTGTTTCCGGGGCAATTCAGGACCTTGACAGAGGCGTTGTATTAGGTAATAGAACATTTGGTAAAGGATTGGTTCAAACTACCCGAAACCTTACATACAACACCAAATTAAAGGTAACTACAGCCAAGTATTACATCCCTAGTGGAAGATGTATTCAGGCTTTGGATTACAGCAACAGAAACGAAGATGGCAGCGTTGGTAAAGTTGCTGATTCCTTGATAACGGAGTATCATACTAAAAATGGTCGTTCGGTATATGATGGCGGAGGTATTCTTCCTGATATAAAAGTAGATGCTAACACCTACAGTATTTTAAGTTTAAATATGATACGTGATTTTATGTTCTTTGATTTTGCTACCCTTTATGCAAACAAAACGGAAAGCATTGAATCTGCTAAAGAATTTAAAGTAAGCGATGATCTTTTTAATGAGTTTGTTAAATTTCTGAAGGAAAGTAAAGATTTCACTTACAAATCAGAAAGTACTGAGATCTTAAAAGCATTGAAGAAATCGGCCAAAGAAGAGAAGAACTTTGATATTTCGACTGATGAATTTGATGCATTAGAGGCTAAATTAGCGCCTAATTTAGATCGCGACATACAACGCTTCAAAGATGAATTAAAAGAGCTTCTGGCTCACGAAATCGTGAAGAGATATCACTACCAAAAAGGAGGCATAGAATTCAGCTTGCGCGATGACAAAACTTTACTTCGTGCCATCGAGGTTCTTGAAAGCAATAACGAATACGTAGGTATTTTAGATGGCAGCATTGGATTGCATGCAATAAACAAGTAAAAAGGAATAGGGCAAAAGGATTAAGTTATTTGCCTGAAGCTTAAATAAAATTGATATAAAAAAGCTCATTCTTTCTGCGGAAGGAATGAGCTTTTTCTTTAACCACACTCCTACCGATATGGATATTCATTTGTAATAGCACTACCCTCTTGTTGCCATTTGAACCCATTGAGTATGCAATATGACCAAATGAGTTTTTTACATTGTCTTTTGAGTAAGAAAATTTAGCAATTGAGTTAATTACATTCCTCTCTGAGTAGCATTTTTACTGATTTGAGTTAACTCAGACGCCAATATTTGTAACTCAGAAGGGTGTTTCAGTAACTCAGACGGCTTACCTGGTTACTCCGATGGGTATTTTCGCTACTCAGAAGGGGTAATTGTTAAATCTGATGGGTATTTGGCCTACTCAAAAGGGTATCTACCTTACTCAAATGGGTCTAATGACTACTCAGACGCTATTTTATTAACTCCGATCGGTAAATACAGGACTACAGAGGATTCTATTTAATCATATAGGGTCTATTCAATAAACTGTGTCACCTCTAAATTTTTCTTTTCTCAAGATCCTCTACCCATCTACAGGATTTTGGGAAAAGAAAAATTGTTCATTTCATCTCAATTCTTTCTTCATAAAGAATAGCCAACTGAGAATATGCAGCCTTCCAATTTCTGATTGGCATGCTCCATTTTTGTGTCACTTTCTTATTGATTAAATAGAGCAGCTTCAATAAGGCCTGATCAT